>Ga0256839_1003571_pt1 | contig 15937 bp, 10 predicted proteins | sample 354166metaG_FD_185968 | JGI IMG/M metagenome (GOLD analysis project Ga0256839, IMG submission 185968) | Hydrothermal vent microbial communities from Mid Atlantic Ridge, Atlantic Ocean - 354-166 | ecosystem: Environmental > Aquatic > Marine > Hydrothermal vents | place: Atlantic Ocean: Mid... | reverse complement strand
CTGGGGGCAGCGTTAGCCGCTGTCACCAGGGGGCTGTCCGGGTTCCCGGTCAGCCCCCTGGCTTCGTTAGTTATATTTCTGTGCCTGAGGCTTGTTAATCACTACCTCTGACGTATCTTTCAGGAGCTGCACAAAAAACTCAAAGGTATCCCGTCCTTTGGCTCTTGCCTCGGAGGCTCTGAGCGACTGCAGCGCCTGTTCATCCATGCCATCCAGAGAGCCATCCTCTACCCTGTGCAGTGCAATGAGTGCAAAATCCCCATTCGGCAGTGCCACGCCGTCAAATACCGTTGCATCACCCTCTGGGCGAGGCATGCTGAACAGGTGCTGTGCAATGGCGGGAGCGAGTCGGCTATCACCCCGCGCGACCATCCCGGCCTTTTCAATCTTCAAAGATGCCTCTTTTGCCAGCTGTTCAAGGCTCTCTCCCTGGCGCAGGCGTGGCAGTAGTGATTGGGCCTTCTCTTCAGCCAGTTTTGCTGCCTGCTGCTGTGCCAGTATGCTGACAATCTCATCCCGCACTTGATCCAGCGGGCGAGCTGCTGCCTCTTCATGGGCGTACACCCGCAGAACCATGGCATGGTCAGGAGTGACCTCAATCAGTTCGCTGTTATTTCCCTCTACCAGCACCTCGTCACTGAATGCACTGCTGATAGCCCGGTTGCCCCCCGGTATCTTGTTGGCATCAGCGCGGCTCAGCCAGCCACTTGTGATAATCTCAAGCCCCAGTGATTCAGCCGCAGGTTCCAGGCTGTCAGGGTGTTCGAACGTCAGATCCACCAGGCGCTCTGAGTATCGGAAGAACTGCCGCTCTGCCTCACTCGAGCTGTAAGCCGCTTGCAGTGCATCCTTCACCTCTTCAAAGCTCTTTTTGCTGCCTTTACGAATCTCTGTCACCTTGATCAGATGAAACCCGAAATCAGTGCGCACCGGCTCGCTCACTTCACCCTCCGCCAGTGCAAACAGCGCTTTGTCAAAGGAGAGATCCATCATGCCTGGTTCAACAAACCCAAGATCACCGCCTTGCTCTGCTGAGCCTGGGTCTTGTGATAGCTCTTTTGCAACGTTTGCGAATGTTTCACCATTCTGGATTCGCTTACGTGCCTCCAGCGCCCGGTTTCGTGCTGCACTCTCTGCGGCTTCGCCTTCTCCATCAATCGTGATCAGGATGTGGCTGGCGCGGCGCTGTTCTGGCGTGACATATTCTTCCTGGCGATCCTCATAAAACTGGCGCAGCTCCTCTTCATCGGGCGTTACACTCTCAGAGAGCTGTGACATTTTCAGTTCCAGATAACCGACCTGCACCCGCTCTGGTAGCATGAACCGGTTCTGATTGGCCGCATAATAGGCCTTGATTTCGTCCTCGCTCGCAGCGTCTGATGTCATAAAATCAGCAGCGGGGAAGAGCAGGTAACTGATCTCACGGCGCTGGTCGCGCAGGCGTTTTAACTCATTCAGTTCATGCTGGGTAATCAGTTCCGAATTGGTAACGGCTGAGGTGACCTGATCAATCAGCAGGGATTGCCTGATCTGCTCCTGGAACTCCTGCTCAGAGTAGCCCAGCTGGCGCAGTACCCGCTCGTAGGCTGCCGGGTCAAACTGGCCGTTTGTCTGGAAAGCGGGGATTCCGGCTATAGCGCCTCGAACCTGTGAATCACCAATGCGTAGCCCCATCCTGTCAGCCGCCTGTGAGATCAATCTGTCACGCACCATGGATTGCAGTACATCTTCACGCAGCTGAGCCTCATCAAACAGGTCGGCTCGATAGGCATCCCCCAGCTGCTCTCGCAGGCTGGCGCGAAAACGGTGGTAGGTGTTTTCGAAGTCCCGCTCTTTAATATCCTGACCATTGATCGATGCTATTACTGGCTGGGCGCCAACACCTAAATATTCTTGAATACCCCAGAGAGCGAAGGGAACGCTGATGAGTGCGACAATGACCCAGGCGAACCAGCCCTGAGCTCTATCTCGTATGGACTGAAGCATGATTAATGTCCGAAAGGAGGTTTCTGATATTTGTTAGGAGTAGAACAGAGGGGGCATTTATTTGCCCCCGCCGTCTTAATATTGGCGGAGCGGACGGGACTCGAACCCGCGACCACCGGCGTGACAGGCCGGTATTCTAACCAACTGAACTACCGCTCCAATTTTGGTGGGTGCTGCAGGGATCGAACCTGCGACCCTCGCCTTGTAAGGGCGATGCTCTCCCAGCTGAGCTAAGCACCCTGAGTGAAGGCGCGCTAGTTTACGGCATCTTTTAGCGCTTTGCCAGCCTTAAAAGCAGGATTTTTTGAGGCCGCAATATTTATTGCTGCGCCCGTCTGTGGATTACGCCCTGTGCGTGCTGCACGGTCACGAACGGAGAAGGTTCCAAAACCAATCAGGGAGACTTGATCGCCATTTTTCAAGGCTTCTGTGACAGCGTCAATCATGCCGTCGAGTGCGCGTGCTGCTGCTGCTTTTGAAATATCAGCCGCTTCAGCCATCGCTTCAGTTAATTCTGCCTTATTCATTGTATAAATTCCCCCTGAGGCCAAAAAATGGCCGAACATAGAAAGTAAATTTCAGAAGCCCTCGTGCTGGATAAAGCACTCAAAAGGGCGCTGGTTTATACCAAGTGAGATAATCCACTGTCAATTCGACAAACACTACAACACAGGCTTTTCAGCCTAGCTGTTCTGGTATTTTGAATCTGCGTAATATAGCAAACAACCATCACAAAACAAGCAAAACCTGCTAAACCGATCATTATATTTTTCAGCATCAACAGGTGCTGTCAGAAACAGGCGCTAATGGGTTGTCAGGTCGCCCTTCTTTTCATCGGTCGCTTCTGTTTTTACACCTTTGGCATCTGCCAGGGGTGACTTTTCAGCAGGCTGTTTTTGTTCGGGCGTATGTGCCAGTGCTATCGCTAAAACCTCATCAATCCAGCGAACGGGGCGGATATCCAGATCCTTTTTAATATTTTTGGGGATCTCCACCAGATCGCGCTCATTTTCATGTGGAATGATCACTGTGGTTATCCCGCCTCGATGGGCTGCCAGCAGCTTCTCTTTCAGGCCGCCAATTGGCAGCACTTCACCGCGCAGTGTTATTTCACCCGTCATCGCGACATCAGCCCGCACAGGGACATTGGTTAGTGCTGAGACCAGTGAGGTGCACATGCCGATACCTGCGCTTGGCCCATCCTTTGGCGTCGCCCCTTCAGGCACATGGACGTGAACATCAAAGCTCTGGTAGAAATTTTCATCCACCCCCAATGCCATTGCCCGGCTGCGAACCACGGTTGTGGCGGCCTGGATAGACTCCTGCATAACATCGCCCAGTTGTCCTGTGTAGGTGAATTTCCCTTTACCCGGAACGATTGCCGTTTCAATGCGCAGCAGCTCTCCTCCGACCTCGGTCCAGGCCAGTCCTGTTACCTGTCCAACCTGATCATGCTCATCAGCCAGGCCATAACGGTAGCGTTTTACGCCCAGAAACTTTCCAATATTGGCCGGGGTGACATTGATCCGTTTGTCTCCTTTTCTCAGCAGGATCTCTTTAACCACTTTGCGGCAGATTTTAGCAATCTCCCGCTCCAGGTTACGCACACCGGCCTCTCTTGTGTAGTAGCGGACAATCTCCCGGATGGATGATTCTCTGATATGCAGCTCCTTCTCTTTGAGTCCGTTGTTCTCCATCTGCTTGGCGATCAGATAGCGTTGCGCAATATTCACTTTTTCATCTTCCGTATATCCGGAGAGACGAATAACCTCCATTCGGTCAAGCAGTGGGGCAGGGATGTTGAGTGTATTGGCTGTTGCTACAAACATAACCTCGGAGAGATCAAAGTCTACCTCAAGATAGTGGTCGCCAAAGGAGTTGTTCTGCTCGGGATCCAGCACTTCCAGCAGGGCTGATGCAGGATCGCCCCGGAAGTCCATCGCCATCTTGTCGATCTCATCCAGTAAGAAGAGTGGGTTGCGTGTGCCTACCTTGGTGAGGTTTTGCAGAATCTTGCCCGGTAGTGCGCCAATATAGGTGCGGCGATGACCGCGGATCTCCGCTTCATCACGCACGCCGCCGAGTGACATGCGCACAAATTTTCTGTTTGTTGCGCGTGCAATGGACTTGCCCAGTGATGTCTTGCCCACACCTGGGGGGCCTACCAGACATAGAATCGGGCCTTTTAATTTACGCACACGCTGTTGCACGGCAAGGTATTCAAGGATGCGCTCTTTAACCTTCTCAAGCCCATAGTGGTCGGCTTCGAGAACATCTTCAGCGCGGCCAAGATCCATGCGGATTTTTGTGCGTTTTTTCCACGGAACATTGATCAATGTATCGATATAGTTTCGCACCACGGTCGCTTCAGCCGACATGGGTGACATCAGTTTGAGCTTATTCAGTTCTGCCTGGGCCTTATCCTTGGCCTCTTTGGTCATGCCTGCCTTGGCGATACGGTTGGCCATATCCTCCAGCTCATTGGGTACCTCATCCAGATCCCCCAGCTCTTTCTGAATAGCCTTCATCTGCTCATTCAGGTAGTACTCACGCTGGTTTTTCTCCATCTGCTGCTTTACCCGGCCACGGATTCGCTTCTCCATCTGCAGGATGTCGTTCTCAGATTCCATCAAGGCCATGAGGTGCTCAAGCCGCTCACGCACACCAAACATCTCCAATACCTGCTGTTTCTCTTCTACTTTAAGCGCCATGTGCGCGGCCAGCGTATCGGCCAGCCGGCTGGAGTCGTCTATATTGGAGAGTGAGGTCAAGACCTCAGGAGGCACTTTTTTATTCAGTTTGACATACTGGTCGAAGAGGGTGACGGCCGAGCGCATCAGCACCTCCTCTTCCCGCTCATCAAGCTGGGTCTCATCCTGAATCAGGCTGACCTGCGCTGAAAAACACCCTTCAGTCTGGACAAATTGAACCACCTTGGCGCGTTCGCCACCCTCAACCAGAACCTTGACCGTGCCATCCGGGAGTTTGAGCAGCTGCAGGATGTTGGCCAGTGTGCCGACCTCATGCATATCCTTTTCACTGGGGTCATCCACATCGGCATGCTTTTGTGCAACGAGCAAAATCTGCTTGTCCTCCTGCATTGCAGCATCGAGCGCCTTGATGGATTTGTCACGTCCGACAAAGAGGGGGATAACCATGTGAGGGTAGACCACTACATCCCTCAACGGCAGTACTGGAAGGGCATTCATGGGTTCGATAACAACTTCGGGGGTTTTATCATCTTGATCCGACACGGGCTTTCCTCCTGACAACTGGGAGTCCACAGACTATTTTTTAACTTGAGCAAAAGATCCGCAATCAATCGCGGGTTCTGGGTTGAGAGGCGGCCTTTATGGTAATCATCAAGGGCGGTCTAAACCGGCGGGCTATGTGATTAGCTCAATCTACGCAGCATGAGGTAATGGTGGGGGCGATTTGTACGCTCTTCAACCCTGAGTCACTCTTTTCCATCCGCAGGATTTAGGTGGCAGGCCGTGCGTTATTTATCGAGAGAGGCGGCCAGCTGTTGTTCACCGCCTTCAAAAATCATGTAGGGTGCAGAATCGCCTGCAACAACCGCTCCATCTACAACCACCTTGCTTACGTTTTCCATGGATGGGAGGTCGTACATGGTATCCAGCAGCATCTGCTCCAGAATGGTTCGCAGGCCGCGCGCACCTGTCTTGCGATCCATCGCCCTGCGGGCAACCGCATGCAGTGCATCTTCCCGCAGCTCCAGCTCACAGCCTTCCATCTCAAACAGCCGCCCATATTGCTTGACCAGGGCATTTTTTGGCTCAATGAGGATGCGCACCAGTGACTCTTCATCCAGCTCTTCCAGGGTGGCCACAACAGGGAGTCGGCCGACAAACTCAGGGATCAGCCCATACTTGATCAGATCCTCCGGCTCAACGCCAGTAAGCACTTCGCCTACTTTTTTGGTTTCATCCTTGCTGCGTACCTCGGCAGAAAACCCAATGCCACCTTTTTCAGAGCGGTCAAGAATTACCTTGTCCAGTCCGGCAAAGGCGCCTCCTACGATAAACAGGATATTCCCTGTGTCTACCTGAAGGAACTCTTGCTGTGGGTGTTTGCGTCCACCCTGGGGCGGAACGGAGGCCACTGTACCCTCGATGAGCTTCAACAGCGCCTGTTGCACACCTTCGCCAGAGACATCGCGGGTAATGGATGGATTATCTGATTTGCGTGAAATTTTGTCGATCTCATCGATATAGACAATGCCCCGCTGAGCCTTCTCTACATCATAATCGCACTTTTGCAGCAGCTTTTGGATGATGTTTTCAACGTCCTCACCCACATAGCCAGCCTCAGTCAGTGTGGTGGCATCAGCAATGGTGAAGGGGACGTCCAGCAACCTTGCCAGTGTCTCTGCAAGCAGTGTCTTGCCGGAACCTGTAGGGCCAATTAAAAGCACATTGCTTTTGGATATCTCAACCCCGTCATCTTTTGATGAGGCCTCCAGGCGCTTGTAGTGGTTGTAGACGGCTACGGAGAGGACTTTTTTGGCACGCGCCTGGCCAATCACATACTGATCCAGGGTTTCGTTGATCTCTTGAGGTTTTGGCAGAGAGCTGGTCTCTTCAGCGCCGCCGCCTTCCTGCATCTCTTCCCGGATAATGTCATTGCAGAGTTCTACGCATTCATCACAGATAAACACGGATGGGCCGGCAATAAGTTTGCGCACCTCGTGCTGGCTCTTGCCACAAAATGAGCAGTAGAGCAGCTTGCCATCATCGCTTTTACCGTGTTTGTCATCACTCATAACATTGTCTCTCTCAAAGTATCCTTGGCCTGCTGATCCAACCGTGTATTATTTGAGTTTGTGCCAGATAGAGGGTGCATGTTCGCCCATGATCTGCTGTTGTTCAACCTGCTTTAAAGCCCTTCAGCCCCGGACGAGCGTTCCATCAGCACCTTGTCAATCAGTCCGTACTCCATTGAATCCTCAGCGCTCATAAAGTTATCCCGCTCGGTATCCCGTTCGACCGCTTCCAGTGTCTGCCCGGTATGTCTGACCATGATCTGGTTCAGACGATCCCGGATCAGGAGGATCTCTTTGGCGTGAATATCGATATCGGTCGCTTGTCCCTGATAGCCGCCCAGTGGCTGGTGAATCATTGTCCGTGAATGTGGCAGGCAAAAACGTTTGCCTGCCTCTCCGCCTGCCAGCAGCAGTGCGCCCATGCTGGCTGCCTGGCCAATGCAGAGGGTGCTGACATGGGGGCGTATAAACTGCATGGTATCGTAGATGGCCAGACCCGCAGTCACCGAGCCGCCGGGGGAGTTTATGTAGAGATGAATATCTTTATCCGGGTTTTCTGACTCCAGGAAAAGCAGTTGTGCAACCACTAGGTTGGCCATGTGGTCTTCCACCTGGCCAACCAGAAAGATAACACGCTCTTTGAGCAGTCGGGAATAGATGTCGTAGGAGCGTTCGCCCCGGGCGGTCTGTTCCACGACAATCGGAACCAGCCCCAGATTTGTTGTCTCTAATGCACTCATATTGCCTCTATCGGTCACCTGCAAGATTCCTTAAGTGTTTTGCCAGCAACGCTAAGCTGCGCCGCTGGTCAGTCCGGCAAAGCTGGTCTGCTCATCCTCAACCTTGGCCTGCTCAAGTACCCAGTCTACAACCTGCTCTTCCAGCACAACATTTTTGAGCTGGCTCAGCTGCTCTTCATTGTTGTAGTACCAATCAACGACCGTTTTTGGGTCTTCATAATCCGCTGCAATCTGCTCGACTTTCTCCTTTAAGCGATCTGCATCTGCTTCCATATCGTTGGCCTTGATCACTTCAGCTATGATCAGCCCAAGGGTGACCCGGCGCTTGGCGTGCTCCATAAAGAGTTCAAGCGGAAGATCCCGCTTCGGGCTGTCTGGTGCGGCGTTTTCAGCCAGTTCAGCCTCTGCCTGCTTTCTGAGTCCAGCTGCCTCCTCTTCAATCAAGGCTGTGGGCACTTCGAGGTTATTGGTATCCAGCATCGCCTGCATCGCCTGCTCTTTAACCCTGGCGTTGATCCGCAAGTTAAGCTCGCGCTCCATGTTGGCGCGGATCTCGCTGCGCAGCCCGGCAATATTTCCCGTCTGGCTGAAGGTTTTGGCAAACTCTTCATCAATTTCGGGCAGTTCGGATATGGAGATCTTTGTTGCTTCAACCTCAAATCTTGCCTCTTTTCCCGCCAGATTTGCGGCCTGATAATCTTCAGGGAAGGTCAGCTCCAGGGTGCGGCTTTCGCCCGCTTTGATGCCTACCAGGCCGGCTTCAAACCCTTCGATCATCTGGTCAGCGCCCAGTTTCAACGGAACATTATCCGCCGAACCGCCATCAAAAGGCTCATCATCGATGTAGCCTTTGAAGTTAATCATGATCTGGTCGCCATTCTCTGCTGCGCGGTCAACCTCAGTCCATGCGGCACGCTGCATACGCAGCTTCTCAACCATCTCGTCAATGTCTGTCTCTTCAACCCTGGCCACAGGGCGCTTTATAGTGACATCGGCCATCTCTTTCAGGGTGACCTCTGGCATTACCTCAAATGTTGCAGTGTAACTAAAACCCTCTTGAGATGAGCTCTCCAAAGGCTCGATGCGCGGCTCTCCTGCTGGCTGAAGTTTTTCCTGAGAGAGGGCTTCAAAGTAGGTTGATTGAAGGATTTCTCTGAGAACCTCTTCACGAACCTGACCATCATAACGGCCTCGAATGACAGAGATAGGCGCTTTTCCTGGCCGAAACCCGTCAAGCCGTGCGGTACTTGCGATCTTTTTCAGGCGTTTTTCAACCTCTTTATCGATCCGTTCTGCAGGCACTTCCACTGTCATGCACCGCTCGAATCCCTCTTTCGCTTCAACCGAAACTTGCATAAAAAACCTCTCAGGCGACTGCCGCCTCTACTTAAAGTAATATTCTAAAATTTGCACCAGCTGCCGCCCATCTCAATATGCATTTGTCGGATTGCAGCTGGTTTCAACTAAAGTCCGCAGGATGCAGGATGGGCAGGAAAATATGGTGCGAAAGGAGAGACTCGAACTCTCACGGGTTACCCCACTGGAACCTAAATCCAGCGCGTCTACCAATTCCGCCACTCTCGCAAATTGCACCTTGACCGCGGTGCTTCAACTGGCCAGCCGCGCATTATACCCATTGCCGACCAGCTATTCTAATGATTAACCACTTAAATTAAGCTATTTTCCATTCTGCCAATAGCGCCAGAATCAAGATCGGTATATTGTACGGGCTTGCCTCAGGTTGGCAATACCCACTTTAAATACACCTTGATACCTTACATAGGAAACCCACTGCATGCGGGCGTTTGCTGTTTTCACAGGTTTTCTGGCCTGTTGCCTTCTGATTAGTGCTCTGCTCCACTACCCTCTCTATCTGCTGCTGGATGGTCTGTTGGAGGTGCCTGCCCATAAACAGGTTCCCAGGGCAGCCAAGCTGATTGCCTTGCCTGGCTTTTTTCTGCTTGTTATCTGGCTGGGTCTCTACCACCGAAAGGCCCTTGGGTTCGGGCTGCCTCGCCCGGTTTTTCTGCATCAAATATTCATTGGGTGGCTCTATGGGATTGCAATCCTGGCCATGCTCTCTGTGGTGCTGATCGGCCTTGGGGTGCGCACCCTTGACCCGGTGGATGATGATTTCCTGTTTGATCTGACCAAGGTGCTCATCAGCGGGCTTATTGGTGGTTTGTTGATCGGGCTGATCGAAGAGACCTTTTTTCGCGGTGCCATGTATCAGGCCATTCGCCGTAATGCCCCGGCATTTTCTGCGATTGCTTTCAGCTCCCTTCTCTATGCTGCGGTACATTTTATAGACCCGGTGCGGCTGACCGAGCCGGTCGGCTGGTTGAGTGGATTGCAGATTCTGGCAGGGGCTTTCTGGCAGCTGGGCGACTGGGCAACGCTTGACTCTTTTGTTGCGCTGTTTGTGGTGGGTGCGTTTCTTGGCATGGTGCGGGAGCAGACCGGGAACATTGCCTACTGCATTGGGCTGCATGCGGGCTGGGTGCTCATCATCAAATGCACCAAAAAATTCACCAGCAATAACCATGAGAGTGAGTGGGCCTTCCTGACCGGCAGCTACGATGGTATTACGGGTTATCTGGCCGCTGTCTGGCTGCTGCTTCTGATTGCGCTCTATTGGTTCTACAGTCGAAGAAAGGCCTCTTAGCCAGATAGCTGTTTGGGGCTATCTGAGGAGGCTGTCCAAGAATAGGAACCACAGTGAGGAAAAGCTGGATTTGGCCAGATTCCTCTATTATTTTCGTTAAATATGCCCAATATTTGCCTCAAATAATGAAAAAATCTAACTCAAACCGGCTTCCCCTCACCGTGATTCCTATTCTCGGACAGCCTCTGAGGCGCCAAGCCAGCTCTTCATATCCTCCAGCACCAGATAGCCTGCAGGTACCAGGATAAGGCTCAGCATCGTGGCATACAAGATACCAAAACCCAGTGATACGGCCATCGGCACCAGAAACTGAGCCTGGGTGCTCTTCTCCAGCAGTAGCGGTGCCAGCCCAAAGAAGGTGGTTAGTGAGGTCAGCAGGATAGGGCGAAAACGTGCCACCCCCGCTGCGCGCACGGCTTTGGCCACGGCCATGCCCTCTCTGCGGCGGCGGTTGATCCAGTCAACCAGTACCAGGCTGTCATTGACCACTACCCCCGCCAGTGCCAGCATCCCCATGATACTGAGCAGGCTGATGTTCATCCCCAGCAGGGCATGGCCAAAGATGGCACCCACCAGGCTGAATGGGATCACCATCAGGATCACCAGTGGTTGCAGATAGGAGCGCAACGGCACAGCCAGCAGCACATAGATGCTGAAGAAGATAAACAGGACGCCATAGGCCAGGCTGCTAAAGGATTCACGCTGCTCTCGCAGCTCGCCCTCAAAGCTGTAACGTACGCCGGGATATTGCTGTAGCAGCTCATCCAGAAAGAGCCGCAGCTCCTGCATCACTTGTGGCAGGTTGGTGCGCTCTTTGTCGGCATCTGCGGTGACATTGACCGCCCGTTGGCGGTCTATCCGGCGGATCTTGGCAAAACCGCTGCCCATTTGAATCTCGGTTACATTGCCAATGGGCACCTCCTGGCCATCCGGGGTACGGATGCGCATGGAGTCCAGCGTGGCCAGAGAGTGGCGCTCTTCACGGGGGTAGCGCACCATCACCCGCACGTCGTCCCGCCCCCGCTGGATGCGCTGCGCCTCGGCACCAAAAAAGGCCTGCCGTACCTGTCGCCCCAGATCGGCTGCCGACAGCCCCAGCAGCTCTGCCTCCGGGCGAATCACTAGTGTGATCTCAGGTTGACCCTGCTCGAAGGTATCCTGAATATCAAATACGCCATCATACTGCTTGAGTCGCATCTTTATCGCTGAGGTGATCTTGCCCAGTACCTCAAAATCCTGCCCCATCAGCTGTATGTTGATCGGGTCACCACCCCGGCCAATCTCTGCACGGTAGTTGAGCTCTTTGGAGCCGGCAATCGGGCCAATGGCCTGGCGCCACTCGTTGACCAGTTCGGTGGTGGTGATCGGCAGTGTTCGCTCTTCCGGTGGCATCAGCTCCAGGCTGACCTGCCCCAGCTCCGGGGTTCCGCTGCGGGGCTTGCGGCCTGCCCGCCAACCGATGCTGGTGAGCACATTACGGATCACCGACTCCCCCGTCACCGGGTCGGTATATTTATCTCTTAGATCCTCTGCAATCAAGGTCATCCGGTTGATCTGCCGGGTCATCTCCGCTTCTGGTGTGCCGGTCTGCATCAGCAGCGTGGCGCGTGCGGTCTCACTCTGTACCCGTGGGAAAAAGGTAAAGCCATAGCGGCCGCTCGCCACATAGCTCATCACAATCAGTGACATGCCAATAAACAGCGCCAGCGTCAGGTAGCGACGGTTGAGCATCCACTCCAGCAGCGGTTTGTAGATGGCCAGGATGAATCGCTCAAGGCCATCTGCCGTGGCCTGCTGAAAGCGCTGAAACCGCCCCGGAGAGGCTTCATTGCTAATTTTGACACGTGCAATATGGGAGGGCAGGATCAACTTGGACTCCACCCAGGAGAAGATCAGCACGGGGATGATAACCAGCGTGATCTGGGCGAAGATCGGCCCGCGATAGCCGCTCAGGTACATGATGGGCAGGAAGGCCACCAGCGTGGTGAGCAGGCCGAAGGTGACCGGGACGGCCACCTCCTGCGCCCCCTTTATCGCAGCCGAGACGCCGCTTTCGCCCCGCTTCAGGTGAGAGTAGATATTCTCGCCCGTGATGATGGCATCATCCACCACGATGCCCAGCACCAGGATGAAGGCAAACAGGCTCATGACATTGAGCGTGACCCCAAGCTCCGGCATCAAGATCAGCGCCCCCATAAAGCTGACCGGGATGCCAACACAGACCCAGATCGCCACCTGTAGCCGCAGAAACAGTGCCAGACAGAGAAAGACCAGCAGCCCCCCCTGCCAGGCGTTGTTGAAGAGTGTCTCCAGGCGCAGTTTGACGATACGGGAACGATCACGCCAGTAGCCCAGTGCAATTCCCTCCTGCATCTGCCCCTTGCTGGCCTCGACATACTCCCGCACGGCGCGAGCCACCTCAATTGCACTCTGTTGCCCGGTGCGGTAGACCTCGATAAAGACGGCTGGGCGGCCGTTGAAGATGGCATAGAGGGGGTCTTCTTCGAAGCCATCATGGATATGGGCAATATCACCCAGGGTCAGGCGGCTGCCATCACCGGCTGAGATGATATTGATGCTGGCAAACTCCTCTGCACTGTAGGCCTGTCCCTTGGTGCGCAGCATGATCTCGCCGCCTTCACTCTTGATGGCACCTGCCGGCAGGTCGACCGATGAGCGGCGGATCGCCTCTGCTATCTGGGAGAATGTCAGGCCATAGCGCCGCAGGGTCTGCTCTTTGATTTCGACCGAGATCTCATAGGCTCTGACCCCCATCAGGTCTACGATATTCACCTCTGGCAGTGCCATCAGATCATCCCGTACCTGTTCACCCAGACGCCGCAGCTCGCGGTCTGGCAGATCAGCGGAGACCGCTACGCTGATCACCTCCCGGTGAAACTCCTGCAGGCTGTAGATGGGGCGCTCCACCTCGTTGGGGAAGGAGTTGATGGCATCAACCTTATTTTTTATATCCTCCAGCAGCACCCTGGGATCGCTCCCCTTCTCCACCTCAATCTGCACCATTCCGGCGCTCTCCATGGCGGATGAGGTGATCATCTCAATACCTGCAAGGTCGGCTATCGCCTCCTCAATGCGAATAACTGCGGCCTCCTCCACCTCTGCTGGCGTGGCGCCACGGTATGAGACGGCAATATTGATTACATCGCGTTCAAATGCGGGGAAGACTTCCAGCGGGATGCGCTCCAGCGCTGACCAGGTTCCCAGCAGCAGGATTGTCGCCATCAGGATATTGGCCGCCACGCTGTTGCGGGCAAACCATGCAATCATTCCATGCACTTTATTGCACCCCGGCAGGTTTGCGGCTGCTCTCTGCGGTTCTCAGGGGTTGATCAACAGTAGTGCTGATTTTGACTTGGGAGCCTTGCGGGGCGTAGGGGAGCTGCGTCAGAGAGACCCGCTCACCGGCACTCAATCCAGCGCGCACAACGATGCTGGAACGATCCCGCCATACCACCTCCAGCTTGCGGCGTTCAATGCGGTTATCCGGCGTTATGACCAGCACCTCGTCATCGGCACGGGCCACCCTGCGCGGCAGCACCATCACATCCCGTAACAGCCGGCCGGGGATTGCGGCCTCCACAAACTGTCCCACCAAAAGGGGAGGGTGGTCATCGTGCGCGGGGGCATGGGGGTTGTCTATCTGTGCGATCAGAAAGAGCTGACGGGTGCGGGCATCAAGCATCCCTTCGGTGCGCATAATCTGCCCATGCCACTGGTAATCTCTGCCTGCGATGGAGACGGAGAGGGTTACCTCCAACTGTGATTTATCGCCTCTTCCCTCTGGCAGAGTCAAAAAAGAGGCCTCCCGATCTGTGATTGGCAGCCGTACCTCCACATAGTCCACGGCATAGATCGCAGCCAGCACCGAGCCTTTGGATACCGATTGCCCCACATTCACCTGCCGCTCCAGGACGCGCCCGGCATAGGGTGCCTTAATCTGGGTGCGATCCAGGTTCAATTGAGCCGATGCCAGTTGCGCCTGCTTGAGTTTCAGCTCTGCCTGTAGAATCTGGCGCTGTGCCGGGATCAGCCGAAGGCTGTTTTTCAGCCCCTGCAGTGAGGATTTGCGCAGCAGAAACTCCCGTTCACTTTCATCCAGCGCACTCTGAGATACCGTGCGCTGTTTGCGCAGTTTAGTGTGGCGGATCACCTGCCTCTCCGCTAGAGCCAGCTGCTGCTCTTCGATGGCCAGACTCTTTTTCAGGTTTTCTGCGGTCGTATCCAGCTCCAGCAGACGGGCCTTGACGCCAGCGAGCGCCGCCTGGGTGTTTGCCACCACATACTGGTACTCGGCCTGATCAAGGCGCACCAGCAGTTCGCCCTGCTCAATAAACCCGCCATTGGTAAAATTTGGGGAGATATAGATCACCGGCCCTGCGACCTCTGAGACCAGGTTGCTTTGAATATGCGGTTTTACGGTTCCCGTGGCCTTCACCACAATCTGGTAATCAGATGGCTTTACCTCCAGCACCTCAACAATAGGCACAACCGGCTCTGAGGGCTTCCGTTTGGGTGATGGTGCCGTCTTGATCAAGACAAAAGCAACGGCAACGCAGAGCGTTAATACTATTATGGGCAATAGTATGCGGAACAGTTTCCTCATTAATTTCTCATTCTTTTTTCATGCGGCAGGTAATAGCATCAATTGGACATCCTTTATAGTATAGGAAGCGGGCGGGTGGCTACTCAATTTAATCTCACAATCGGCTATTGTATCAAAAGAGTCTCCGGGAGGAGTTACGTTGAGCCAGGATATAAGGGAACCGAATAATGCTTCAGAAATATTTTAAACAGCTGTATCAAAGAGCAATGCATGAGGCATATTCATTGGCTCATAAAGAGATAGCCGATTCTCTACAGGCAGGGGGCAGATGCCTGGACTGCGGGGCACATAATGGACATAAATACAATACTCTAAAAGAGATGATCGACCATGATAAGGTCTCTTATCATGGGATTGAGTGGAATGAAGCTCTGGTGCTTGAAGCGCAAAAGAGCGGTTTAAATATAGTGCAGGGTGATCTCAACAGAGCGCTTCCATTTTCAGACAATGAATTCAGATCTGTTTATGGTCTGTCCGTATTGGAGCATCTGTTGAACCCATGCCGCTATCTAAAGGAGTGCTATCGAATACTGGATAAAGATGGGAGCCTGGTCATTTTAACCCCCAATATCAGCACCTACTTTACTGCCGCACTGATCCTGCTTGGCAAGATGCCATCAACCGGGCCGCACCCGGATTCAGATCAGCTGCTGAAGAATGAGGAGCTGTTTAAAGTCAGCCATGAGAGTTTGCAACCCGATACTGAAATCGATACCCCTGTCCATCGTCATTTAGTCGTTTTCAGCTACCGGGTATTGATCTCTTATCTTAAAACCGTTGGTTTTAGAGAGGTAAAAGGGCATGGATTCGGCCTCTACCCATTCCCTGGTTTTATGCAGCCAAGCCTGGAAAAAATAGACCCCTATCATTGCCATCAGATGGTTATCGTTGCGCGCAAATAGCGAGCATGCAGGGCTTGATGAGGCCTGCCAATAACGCTCAAGGTGTATCTGCCCGGGGTCTTTTCTTGAGAGCTTTTTAAGAAATCATTTTTTCCAATAGACTTGCTGTTGTATTCTCAATTATCCGCCGTTGCGCGAAGAATCCCCGGCTCGCTGACAACAGCGTTTTACCCTCCGCCAATTAAGATTTTGGTTGCTTATGCATAATCCTAGATTCCGCAGTTGACCGCTATGAGG
>Ga0256839_1003570_pt1 | contig 15937 bp, 7 predicted proteins | sample 354166metaG_FD_185968 | JGI IMG/M metagenome (GOLD analysis project Ga0256839, IMG submission 185968) | Hydrothermal vent microbial communities from Mid Atlantic Ridge, Atlantic Ocean - 354-166 | ecosystem: Environmental > Aquatic > Marine > Hydrothermal vents | place: Atlantic Ocean: Mid... | reverse complement strand
TCCGCCATCAGCGGCTTCAAAGTAGCCAGCTCTGTCTGTGGTGGCGCCGGTAAATGCGCCTTTTTTATGCCCGAATAATTCAGATTCCGCGAGCTCGTGGGAAATGGCGCCGCAGTTGACTGCAATGAAGGCGTTGTCTCGGCGTGGGCCAGCGCGATGAATCGCTCGTGCCAGCATTTCCTTGCCAGTACCGCTTTCTCCTTCGATGAGGATCGGCACAGAACGTGGAGCCACCTTTTGCGCTTTCTCGACGACTCGGCGCATCACCGGACTGCGGTGAATGATGTCGGAGAACTCAGGTGTTTCTTCAGGAGTACCAGCGCTTAGTCGTGCCAGATCCTGGTCTGCACGCCGGTAAACCTCCGGTACAAATTCGGCAGAGATGTCGAATGGTACGTTTGCCGTGCGAACACCCTGTTGCCTAGATGATTCGATGAGCTCAGCGCCATAACGTGTTTTGGCAACAATGATCCAGACCGCCGACATAGCAGGTGTGCCTGGGCTGAGGTGGAAGGTCAAGCGGCCAGCGTCACCGTGCTTGGCAAGCAGCGCACTGACCGTTCTAGTGACCGCCTGATAAATTTCACCGAAGTGGGTGGGGCCGGATAGCTCGACAAGGTTGAGTTCCACAGCTGCCTTAGTGTGGCCTTCAATCCAGGTTACATAGTTTGCTGATTCAGGTTTGGGGTAGTTGCTGAGCAGGACAACGAGATCGAAGGATCGCTCAGTGACGGCCTGACCCACTGGGCCCAGACCGGCGCGTTCATCACCTGCAGCAGCATTTAGGTCGGTCTGGCCGAGCCAGCTAACAAGGATATTCATGGGTATTCTCAGAAAATTGGTTACATACAAAGTATAAGAAATATTGTATAAATACAAGAAAAGAAATGTTGTAGGTGGGTGTGCACGCTTTGGTTGAATCAGAAAATAGTATGTAACTATATGACAAATAACGTAAAATAAGAATATCGATAGCACCTCCATTTATTGGCACGCCAACTGCAATACCAGTGGTGAGTCTAGTAAAGGAGGTGTGCAATGCAGATAATCGAGGTAACACTCTCGCGTGTGAAAGCCGGTGTAGGTGTTTCATTTAATAATCTATCGGTGATCCCGCTGGTTGCTGGGAACGGGGTTGAACCGGACTACCTCACGCTTGATGAGGCACTGGCCAGGGGGGATGTGAGGGTAACCGAGACATCTGATGCAGGTGATGTGCCAGAGCTTCGTTTGGAGAACCTGGGCGAACTGCCAGTATTGCTATTAGATGGTGAGGAGTTGGTGGGTGCCAAGCAGAATCGGGTGCTCAACCTCACGATCCTGGCTCCGGCCAAAAGCACCATCACAATTCCGGTGTCGTGTGTCGAAGCGGGCCGTTGGTCGCACTCAAGCCCGGAGTTCAGTACGAAAGGCCGCGCTTTTTATGCTGCAGGCCGCGCACGGAAAGCGGATCAGGTGACCGCGTCATTGCGGACTAGCGGTACGCGCCACTCACGGCAAGGCGAGGTTTGGGAAGACATCGCTGCGAAGTCGAGTCGAATGGAGAGCTATTCCGATACGGCAGCAATGGAATGTCTGTACGAGGATTACCAGGATCAGGTGGAAGAGTACCTGAAGGCAATTGAAATGGTAGAGGGGCAGGTGGGGGCTGTGTTCGCCATCAATGGCCAGATTCGGGGTGTGGAGCTTTTCGATTTTTCGACGACGTTTCGCAAGCTCATGCCCAAGCTATTACGCAGCTATGCGCTGGATGCGATCGACGAACAGGGTGGCAGTACAAATAGCAAACCACCAGACGTTATGCGCTTTCTGTCAGCGGTGGCTGCAGCCGAAGGTTCAGAGCATCCGGCTGTGGGTGAAGGTGATGACATCCGGATCAGTGGCCCAGGGCTGGCCGGTGGAGCGCTCAGTGCACGAGACCGGGTGGTTCATCTGTGCGCGTTTCAGTTGCAAGAGGTGGGATCGAATGGACAAAGCCGTGGTGGCAACCTCGCCAGATCTTTTCGGCGGATGCAAAATTACCGTAGATATGGTGGCGGGTCGTGAGTAGGGCTTGGGTTTGCCCGATCAGTGACAAACTGTACACGCCTGTCAGATATTTACAAACTTGGAAGGAAGCTTAAATGCGTCTGAAAAGCGAGAAAATCATACTGGCTCCGACCGATCTCAGCAACTTTCTGAGTTGCAAGTATCTTTCGCGGCTTGATCTGGCTGCCGCACGAGGTACTAAAGAACGTCCAGTTCGCTATGGGCCGATTCTGGATGATCTCAAGGCGAGGGGGCAGGCCCATGAGAATGCCTATTTGGAGCATTTACAGGCGCAAGGGCTAGGCATGGTGCGGGCTGGTGATCCGGACGTGGGTGGTGAATCAGTCGAGCATGGCGTTGATAAAACCATCGCCGCAATGCAGGCAGGGGTGGATATCATCTATCAAGCGACGTTGGCAGATGATGCCTGGTATGGTCGTGCCGATTTTTTGCGCAAGGTTGCTCTGCCCAGTAACTTTGGTAGTTGGTCATACGAGGTTATCGATACGAAGCTCGCCCATGATACAAAGGCGGGAACGATTTTACAGCTTTGTGTTTACTCGTATCTTTTGGAAAAACTCCAGGGGGTACGGCCGGAACGCATGTATGTAGTTACGCCGAGTAGTAATTATGAGCCGGTAGAGTACCGCCTTGCTGATTATGATGCCTACGTCAGGTTGTTGGAACATGGAATAGATCGGTTTTTGGCTAACTCTGATGAGACTTATCCTGATCTCGTTTCTCACTGTGATTTGTGTGCCTGGTGGAGCGAGTGCGAGAAGCGTCGCAGGGGGGATGATCATCTTTGCTATGTGGCCGGGATATCGAATGGTCAGATTAAGAATCTTCGAGCCATTGGTGTAGAGCGGCTCGCCGAACTGGCCAGACTCGATGAAATCCCGGATTTGCGTCAGGGATCGCGAGAGAGCATGGCGCGTGTCCGGGATCAGGCAAGGGTGCAACTCATCAGCCGGGAAAAGCAAGTCCCGTATTATGAGCTTAAGGAGCCGTTTAACCTGGAGCATGGCTTGGCAATGCTGCCTGAACCGACACCCGATGACATATTCCTGGATTTTGAAGGTAACCATTTCGCCGAGCAGGGTGTGCGGGAGTATTTAACTGGATATTTGTCGCGAGGAGATGACGGCCAGGTGACATATACCCCGGTTTGGGCCCGAACGTTGGAGGAAGAAAAGAAGGCATTTGAGCATTTCATGGATGTCGCTATTGCCACCAGGGCGCGTAACCCGAAAGCCCATATCTACCACTTCGCACCCTATGAACCAACGGCGCTCCAGCGGCTGATGGGCCGGTATGCTACCCGTGAGGTGGAGCTTGATGCATTACTGCGGAGCGGTGCATTCGTGGATCTGTACACGGTAATCCGACGAGCACTGATCGCCGGTGTTGAGCGTTACTCCATTAAAGATCTTGAACCGTATTTTGGATACAAGCGTCAGCAGGATCTCCATGATGCCTCAATGAGCAGGCGGCTTGTAGAACATGCAATTGAGGCGGGTGATCTTGATGCGACGCTCGACAATCATCGCCGCATCGTTGAGGACTATAACCGAGAAGATTGTGAATCTGCTCGACGGCTGCGAGACTGGCTAGAGCAGCTGCGCACCGAGGTTATTGCGCAAGGAAATGAACTGCCTAGACCTGTTGCCCAGGACGGAGAAGCTTCAGAATCTATCAGTGAGCTGGATCGGGAATTGCAAAGGCTGCGGGACGGGTTGCTAGAAGACATTCCCTTAGAAGCTGATGAGCGTACGCCTGAGCAGCAGGCTCGCTTTCTATTGGCCCATATGATGGAGTTCCATCGCCGCGAGAGTAAGGCGAGCTGGTGGGAGTATTTCCGTGTGCTGGCGCTGGATGAAACAGAGTATGGCGACGAGCGCCGCGTGATTACCGGTCTTACATTCCTCGAGGAAGTGGAAGCCGGCCGCGCACCGCTGCATCGGTACCGTTTTTCAACCCAGGAACTCGATGCGCGAGGAGGTGATGATCTGCGTGATGTGGATGGCAACTCGTTTGGTAAAGTTGTGGCGGTAAACTACTCGAATCAGACAATCGATATCAAAAAGCGCATGAACACAGCGAGTGTTCATCCTGCTTCCCTGCTTCTGCATAGTCAGGTGTCATCAAAACCGTTGCAAGAGTCGCTTATGCGTTTTGGGGAGAGAGTACTGGAAGAAGGTTTCTCTGGATGTACTCCATACAAGGCGGCGACAGAACTTCTATTGCGCCGACTGTCCCCGCTGGTGAATGAGCAAGGACTCCTCCAACGGGAAGGCGAAACGACAGTGGATGCGGCATGCCGTCTGGTTCTGGAACTTGATGGCCACATTCTTGCAATCCAGGGTCCGCCGGGTACCGGTAAGACCTATACGGCGGCGCATATGATTTGCGCGCTCAAGAAAAAGGGATTGAGGGTTGGTGTCACCGCGGTTAGTCACAAGGTTATTGTCAATTTGCTGGAAGGTGCTCTGAAGGAGGCAAAAAAGCAGAGGCTGGAACTGCATGCAGTACATCGCCAGGACGGTAAATATGAGGGCGAGTGGGAGATTGAGCGTAAAAAAGACTATGCATCAATCCAACGTGGGCTGAATGACGGAAGTATCGATGTGGTTGGCGCAACCGCCTGGTGCTGGAGTCGGCAAGATTTCGAGCAGTGCGTTGACGTTCTTATTGTCGATGAAGCAGGGCAGATGGCACTGAGTAACGTGCTGGCCGTTGCCCCGGCAGGCAGAAGCCTGGTACTGCTTGGCGATCCACAGCAGCTTGAGCAGCCATTACAGAGCAGTCATCCGGAAGGTAGCGAGGTATCAGCGCTCTATCATCTACTTGATGGTGAGGACACTATGCCGGTAGATAAGGGGCTGTTCCTGTCTGAAACCTACCGATTGCATCCTGATATCGCTCGATTTACATCAGAAGCCTATTACCAGGGTAAGGTTGCGGCACGACCAGAATTGAAGCATCAGGCAATTGTGATGCAATCAGAAGGTGAAAATCGATTTTCTGGATCTGGACTGCGTTACGTACCTGTGCACCACTCTGGTAACCAGGCAAAGTCGCTCGAAGAAGCGGAGGCCATAGGTCAAATCGTTGCCATGCTTCTTGATTACGCGAGCTGGAGGGATAAGGGTCAAAATGTGTCAAAATTGACTAAGGATGACATTCTCATTGTTGCGCCTTACAACGCCCAGGTTGCCGCATTGATTGAGGTCTTGCCTCTACTGAGCGATCGCATCGGTACCGTCGATCGTTTTCAGGGCCAGGAGGCGCCCGTGGTCATTTACTCAATGACGTCTTCCAGTCCTGAGGATGCTCCACGGGGTATGAGTTTTCTCTACGACCGCCATCGCTTCAATGTCGCGACATCCCGTGCGCTGGCATTGTGCATATTAGTCGGGAATCCTGCATTATTTGAACCGGAGTGCAGAACGCCTCAACAGATGAAGATGGCAAATGGATTCTGTCGGTACCTCGAGTTAACGAAAACTGTATAGGGGGTAAAATTGGTAGAGGAAATCCAAAATTGTAACTGGCGGATTCCGGTACGACTGGCTAATACCGACCTAGTGATCAGTGCCGGTAGGTAATACTGATCCAAATGTTCGGAGAAATGATAAAAGAGGAAACCGCATGAGTACAAAGATGGGCGAGTTGCTAAATCTGGCTGCAGCGGAGCTCTGCCAATTTCTGGACAAGAGATTGCCAATGCTTGGGGATGAAGATTGGTGGGTAAAACGAGTGATTGACAAGCTGTCATTCCAGCAGCAGCGGTATGTGGCGCAACGTAGCATCTCAGAACTCGGAGGACTGGATCTCGCAGCATTGATACGCATCCTTGACCAGAATTGGTATGACCTTAACTGGAAAGAAACCTTTCCGCCAGATGCGAGGCATTTTGTCAAGGAGATGCAAACGATAAGGAACCGGTGGGCACATGCATCAGTTCAGGAGTACCCACGTGATGATGTCTACAGAGATCTCGATACATTGCAGCGATTTCTCGCCGTAATTGGCGCATCCGAAGACCTGCAAGATAAAGTGCGGGCCGAGCGGAAAAAGTTGCTTGAGATTGAACAGCCTGCAGTCGAAGGAACGGCTGGTATGGAAACAGCCGGGGCAGAAGGTCAGGGTAAGGAGCTGGCTTTCCAGATCACACAGATTGTCCAGCTAAAGTCAGATTCATCAAAGAGAGGACCTGTTCTGGCGGTCCAGGAACTAGAAGCTGAGAACAGGTATCAGGTTTTCATGGATGGAGCACCGAAATGGTTTTACGAGTCTCAGCTGGAAGCGGTATCGCCCGAGGGAGAAGGCCAGGTATTGGTTTCCCTGAACCAGTTCCATGCGCATCTGACTGCATTACAAATCCAGCATCCAAGTCTTTCGACTCTATACTCACTGAATGCTGCACGGGTTGACTTTATACCGTACCAATTTCGTCCCGTACTCAAGTTCATTCGCGCAGACCGGCCTCGGTTGCTTATAGCGGATGGAGTTGGTGTTGGTAAGACCATTGAGGCGGGATTGATACTCAGAGAGCTTCAAGCTCGTCGGGAAGTGCGTTCAGTATTGATTATCTGTCCTCGTCCCCTGGTAACCGAACGGAAGTGGCTGATGGAAATGAAGCGCTTTGAGGAGCGTTTCACTCAATTAGATGGAAATACGCTGCGCTATTGTATCAGCGAAACGGATCTGGAAGGTGAGTGGCCCGAGCAGCATGCCAGAACTATCCTGCCTTATTCTCTATTTGATGAGGCTCAGCTTCATGGAACCCAGGCAACAGGCTCCTCTCGTCGGAAGAAGGGGCAGAGAGGTTTGCTTGATCTTGATCCGCCTCCCCGCTTCGATTTGGTGATTGTTGATGAGGCGCATCACGTTCGGAATCCTAATACGTACTCACACGAGGCTGTGCGCTTCTTTTGTGATAACGCGGAGGCGGTGGTATTCCTCACTGCAACACCTCTGATGCTGGGGAGTGACGATTTATTTGTCTTGCTCAATCTGTTGCGACCAGACCTTATTATCGACCGGGAGAGTTTCCAGCATATGGCGGCTCCAAATCCACATATTAATCGTGCGATTGACGCCACCCGTGGTGCATCTGAAGGCTGGCAGCAGGAGGCGGTATTGGCATTGGAGGATGCTACACGCACTGATTGGGGTTCACGAATCATAGCGGAGGATCCTGAGTTTCGGAGTGTGATGAGGGAGCTCACGGAGAATACGCTTTCACCCGAGGAAAGGGTGAATGTGATTCACAGGCTGGAAGATTTACATACATTTTCCAGTATCATCAACCGTACACGCCGCCGCGATATTGGTGAATTCACTGTCCGAGAACCGCAGACTGTTCCGGTGGAGTTTACTCCACAACAGCGAGAGCTCCATGATTCGTTACTAGAAGTTCAGGCGCAGATCCTATCGAAGATACATCCAACCAGAAGTATTAACTTTATGATGACAACTATCCGCCGTCAGGCGGCGAGCTGTCTATATGGCCTAGCGCCGTTAATCAAGGACATTTTGAACCGACGCATTGTGAATGTTAGTGATCAGGAATCGAGTGACGAATATGAGCTGCTCGATTCCGAGGCGGCAGGTGAAGTTTTGGGAGAAATAGAGGGGATCGTTAAACGTGCAGAACAGCTTGAGGGTACTAAGGACCCAAAGCTCGAGGCCTTGTTGGGCATTATTAGCGATAAGCAGGAGCTGGAAAACAATAAACTTATGCTTTTCAGTAGCTTTCGCCATACGCTGAGTTATCTTTTTGCCAAGCTGTCTGCCACCGGCGTACGGGTAGGTATGGTCCATGGTGGAACGCCTGATGAAGAACGGGTAGAGCTCCGTGATAAGTTCAAGAGACCACGTGAAGACGAAGATGCAATTGATGTACTGCTGTTCTCAGAAGTCGGATGTGAGGGTTTAGATTACCAGTTCTGCGACTGCATCGTTAACTATGATCTCCCATGGAACCCGATGCGCGTCGAACAACGAATTGGCCGTATCGACCGTAAAGGGCAGAAGAGCGAGAAGGTTTTAATCTATAATCTCATTACACCAAACACCGTGGATGCAGATATCTACGAGCGTTGCTTGCTACGGATTGGTGTTTTTAACAGTGCACTTGGCGCCAGTGAGGAAATCTTGGGAGAGGTCGCGCAAGAGATCCGAAATGTCGCCGAGGATGTTCAACTATCTGATGCTGAGCGGAAAGAAAAGCTGCAGCAGATTGCTGATAACCAGATACGCCTTATCCAGGAACAACAAGCGCTGGAAGACAAACAAGCCGAACTCTTCGGTATCCGGCTGCCTGCGGACCAAACCCAGAAAGATATCGAGGGTGCTTCGAGCTTTTGGCTTTCGGCAGTTGCAGTACAGAATCTTGTTGAAAGCTACCTGCAGGGTATCGCCGAGAAAACACAAGAGTACATCTTGGGCGATAAAGCAACGAAAACCTTGCGCATTTCCCAAGATGGGAGGACAAGACTGTTGAAAGACTACCAGGCACTCCCACGAGTAGCCTCACCAACTTACAAACAGTGGGAAAACTGGTTAAAAGGTGGAGACTCGCGCTTAGCGATTACATTCGATTCTCGAGAGGCAGTCGAGAATCAAAGCGCAGCGTTTATTACGCCCCTTCATCCTTTAGTACGCCAAGCGGCGAGCGCAATGGAACCAGGTGCCACGAAGCCTATATGTGTGGTGCAAGCAGTCGATGCGGATATCCCCCCCGGACAGTATCCATTTGTAATCTACGAGTGGCGATATAGAGGTGTTCGGGAAGACTTGGTCCTTTACCCCGTTGCTCAGTCTGGGGAAGTTACACAGAGGTTATCAGAACTGTTGGAATACGGCAGGCTGGGTAGTCTTCCGGATGATCAGGTACCGAAACAGACAGTTTTTGACCAGCTCGACGCAGCACACTATGAGCTATGGGCCAAAGCGCGTTCGAACCACAAAGAACAGAATCAGCGTATCGCTGACTACCGGCGGGAGAGCCTTACTACTAGCCACCGCGGAAGGGTGGCAATGCTGGAGGAAAGGCTTGCGCAAGCAACTAATGAGAAGATTCGCCGTATGCGGCAGGGGCAGCTTGCCAATGCAGAAGCGGATTACCAAAGGCGGCTGGCTGAGTTGGATGAGGCTGTGAAGAAGGCCGATTTGACTGCGGAGCCTGTCGCATATGGGGTGGTTGTCATCGGTGGAGGGTAGGCGGCATGACAAAAAATGCATCTATCGTATTGAAGCAGCTTAATAAAAAAAGGTGCAGCTGGCTAAAAGCGACTCGAGAAAATAATTTTGAAGATGGCATTCTAAGGCTTCTGTCAGACCTGTATCCGGACCAGGCGCACTTTATATTTGAGTTACTGCAGAACGCTGAGGATGCTAATGCAACGCACGTGCAGTTCGAACTCACGAAAGAGAAGCTCATTGTGCGTCACAATGGACGACGGGTTTTTAATAAGGGGGATGTCGACTCAATTACGAGTATTGGCCAGAGCACAAAGAAAGATGATGTCAATCAGATCGGGAAGTTCGGTATCGGCTTCAAGGCCGTATTCGCATACTCGAAGTCCCCCCAAGTCTATTCAGGAGAGTTTAATTTCGAGATTCGAGATCTGGTATGTCCATTTGAGATTCCCTGCGTCAATAAAGGGGCTCAGGAGACAGTGTTTGTGCTTCCATTTAACAATCCATCTAAGCCTTCAGACACATGCTTCCGGGAGATTAAAACCGTATTCGAATCGCTGGACCATACCATCTTGCTTTTTCTAAACAATATTGAATCCATCGAGTGGAATCTTAATGGGGAGGAAAATGGTCTAGCAGTGCGGGAACACATTAGCGGTGTCGACCAAAGATTGATTAAGGTTTCCATAACAAACTCAGCAAATAATGATTTGCAGGAAGATGTTTGGTTTCATAGATTTCAAGGAACGCTGGAACATCATGGAAACCTGAAATGCTCGATTGCACTGATGCTGGGGTTCAGAAAGGAGAATCAGAAGGAGCTTGATGTTGGTAAACCCCTTGCAAAACAAATGAAGGTGGTTCCTGCTGATGGTCGACTTTGTGTATTCTTCCCAGCCGAAAAGGAAACAACAGGGTTAAAAATATATGTAAATGGACCGTATGCGGCGACTATCGATCGTGCAAGTATACGACATGATCATGAAGATAATCGGGCGATATTCAAAGTAACAGCGCAACTCCTTGTTGAGGCGATGGAGCATTTGAAGGCGGCCGGCATGCTGACGTCAGAATTCTTGGGTGTATTGCCGAATGATGATGATCAATTATCGCCTTTTTATGCAGTCATGAGGGACGCTGTCTATGAGGCACTTAGTAATCGAGCGCTAATACCAAGGCTGAACAGTGGGCATGGCAAGGCTGAGGAGTTGGCGCGTGGTCCGAAAGCGGTAACCGATGTCATCGGTGAAGATGCATTGGAAGTTCTTTTTGATAATGGAAAAAAGCAGTGGGCCGCTGGTGTTATGCAGAACACTAGGGCCGATAAATTGCTTAGTTCTTTGGGTATGCCTTATTGGGGATATGAAGAGCTTATAGATGCAGTTGAAGAAAAGTATCGTTCTTGGTGGCCCGATGATGATGCATCAAACTGGTTACGTGGGAAGAATGATGACTGGCTGCAGTCGTTCTACCTTCTGTTACTAACAGCTGCAAAGCGGGAGGATAGAGAAGATGATATCCGTGAATGGAAAATAATAAAGGCACAGGATGGTGAGCTTTTTATCGGAGGCGAAGTTTACTTCCCTATCGAAGGTGATCCTCTTACAACTGAATTGCCTACGGTCTCTGCGGAAATCTTCGAGGGGTTAAAAAAAGAGAGAAAAAAACGACTGCAGGAGTTTTTAGATGCCGCGGGTGTGAAGCAGATAGGTGAGCGTGAAGAACTGCAGAAAATACTTGATCATTTTTATGCCAAAGATTCAGAAGCACCTGGGAAGAAGAAACACTTAGAACATATCAGGCGTTTTATCAGGTGGAGTGAAGAGGGAAATGGGGCAGGGCTTTTCCGTGACTACTATATCTTTAAAGATTCTACAGAAGAGTACCTTTGTCAGGGACTGCAGTGTTATATCGATAAACCGTTTGAGGAGACGGGGCTTGGTGCTATCTATTCTGATGGAACAGGGCAAGACGAATCACGGTCTGCATTGTGGGCGGGCTATGCCAGAGTAAAGAACTTCATTCGGTTTGCTGAAGCGTGTGGTGCTCAGAAAGTCCTCGAGATCGAGCGGAGTGGTGTATGGAATAATCCGAGAAGAAGCGAGTTGTACGCGGGGACTGGAGGGTCAAGGTCGACCCACACCGGGGTCAATGAAGACTACTATATAGAGTCTCTCGACACACTACTTAAACAAAAAAATGTTGGTATTGCGTGGCTCGTGTGGCGAACACTCACCGGAGTAGAGCCTCGTGTATTAAAGGCGAGATACCGACCAAATCAGCAATATAACATACGAACTGTTCCTTCAGTACTGGTACAGACACTACGGAGTGCAAAATGGATACCCGGGAAAGATGGAAAATTTTATTCACCTGGGGAAATGTCCCAAAAGCGGCTTAGAGATGATTTCGAATATGATGATAGAAATGGATGGCTAACGGCTATAGGATTCGCTGAGGAGGAGCAGAAGGCAACAAAGGAATATCGCCAACGCAAGGAAATTGCAAAACAACTAGGCGTCACACTTCAGGATATCGATTTTCTTAAAATGCTCAAAGAATCACCTGAGCAGTATAAAAAGATAAAAAGGCAAGTGGAGGAGATATCAACCCCTACAGAGTTTCCGGAACGTCCATCAGTAGATCCAGAGAGGCGAGCCCAACGCGCAAAGGGGAGGGCTGGCGAGGCTGCAGAAAAGAAGTATGAGGGACGTAACAGGAGTGTCCGGGTGTCAGGGCCGGCCGGTGATAAAGTCACATATCTTGAGCAAAGCTATACCAATGATAAAAACCAACTTGTTTGTCAGATGTGTGAAAATGAAATGCCATTTCGGCGCCGAGATGGCCGTTATTATTTTGAGGCGGTGCAGATTTTTGATGATCTTGCTAAGGAGCATGTCGCAGCATACGTGGCTCTCTGTCCATTGTGTGCAGCTAAATTCAAAGAACTCATAAAGCGGGACGACAAACATCGCAAAAAATTACGTGATCAAGTTGCTGGTACAAGGGAACTCCAAATTGGACTGGACCTAGGGAAAGAGACAGGAAACATCCGATTTGTCGAGAAACACCTATTAGATATACAGGGAATCTTGGCCGGAGAAGAAGAACAAAAACAAGAAAACAGGGAGAGTGCATCTTCTTGATGCGTGATAGCCTGAAATGAGTTATGACATCATAGGTGATATACACGGGCATAGCCAAAGTCTGGAGTTGATGCTGGAAACACTTGGGTATAAGAAGCAATCTGGCGTTTATCATCATCCTTCAAGAAAGGTGATCTTTCTGGGTGATTTTATCGATCGCGGTGATTTCCAACGCGAGGTGATCGATGTCGTGCGAGCCATGATCGACGCTGGAAGCGCGCTCGCAGTGATGGGCAATCATGAGTTCAACGCGATTGCTTATTATACCGACGACCAAGAAGGCGGTGGTTACCTCAGGCCGCATTCTGATAAGAACACAGGGCAGCATCAGGCCTTCCTCGATGCCTACAAAGGCGACCCGGTTGCTTATGAAGATACGATAAACTGGTTCAAGACTTTGCCTCTCTGGTTGGATCTTGGAGATCTGAGAGTTATTCATGCCTGCTGGGATAAAAATGAAATTACCGAAATTCTGAAGTACCAGGATGGCGATCACCATCTAAGTGAAGAGCTTCTCCGGATGTCTTGCCGTAACGATACATGGCAGTTCAAGGCAGTCGAAACGATCCTGAAAGGCAAGGAAATCCCGTTGAAGCCTGGCGCCAGCTTCAATGACAAGGACGGGAACGTGCGCCACCACATACGCGTGCGCTGGTGGGACCAGGACGCTACCAGTTACAAAGATGCGTTCATGGGACCAGAGAGTGCTCGAACCCACATACCCGATGACAAAATCGAGGGGGATCACATGGTGGAGTATTCACACGAATCACCCCCGGTCTTTCTCGGACATTACTGGATGGAGGGTGAACCAGTACCTTTGGCCCCGAATATTGCCTGTCTCGATTACAGTGTAGCGAAACCCGGGGGCAAGCTGGTGGCTTATCGGTGGGAAGGGGAGAAAGTACTGGATCCCGGCAAGTACGTGACTGTCGAGCGTATTGAGTCATGAGCTTCCGTTTCTGGAGACGAATCAAGATCGCGCCTGGCGTATCCCTGAACCTGAGCAAGTCGGGTGGGTCGCTTTCTTTTGGACCACGAGGTGCGAAGTTTACCGTCGGGTCGAGAGGAAAACGCGCTACGGTGGGTATTCCGGGAACGGGGCTGTTTTATACGATACCGCTTACTGGCGGGAAGGGTGGCAAGAGACGTTCCACCTATACAGCGGCGACCCCAACGGTTAGCCCGAAAGACCGTTTGACACTGGGCTTCTTCAAGCGTTTGGTCACACCAGACGATGAAGAAGCGCTGGTAGATGGCTGCCGGGAATTGGCACTGGGCGATGAGAACAAGGCTCTCGCGCTGCTGAAGAAATCAACGCACCTGGCCGACGGGGCGTATCTGGCGGGCTTTCTCTCGCTAAAGCAGGAGCGGCTGCCGAAAGCGGCAGACTACCTGACCCTGGCGGCTGAGAACCACAGTCGTCTGGGCCGCTACTTTGACAAGTACGGCATCTCCGCCACGATGAGCCTCCCTATTACCGATGAGGTGTCCGCACATGTTGGTCCGGATCTTCGGGGCGTTTTGCTGGGCCTGGTGGAAGCCTATCAGGGTCAGAAGCGTTGGGAAGATGCTACCGATTGCTTGGAGAGACTGCGGCGGCTGGAACCCGACGACGTGGTGGTGAAACTGTCCCTGGCAGAGCAGCTGCTGGAGGCCTCCCCCGGAGACCGCAACGTGTACCGGAAAGTGGTTCGTCTGGCAGAAGGCATTGAGAACGAAACGCCCGTTCACACCGCGCTGTTGTTCTACAAGGCAAAGGCCCTGCACGGACTCGGGTTACTGGATGCGGCCCGGGATACATTAACCAGCGCATTGCGCCGAAAGAAGGGCCGTTCCGGGGAGCTGCTTCGGGCGCTCAGGTATGAACGGATCCGGGTATATGAGGATCTCGGTCAGCACCGCCGGGCGCGTAGCGAGCTCGAAAAGCTGTATGCTGAGTCGCCGGATTATGAAGATGTGGCTGCCCGGCTGGGATTATAGTTATTGGAATGAGTAAGCCCGAAAAATACAAATGGACGTTCCCCGCGCGTTTCCGAACCGGCGCCTACAGCTGGAAGGCATCGAGACTGGCCTGTCAGCGACTTCGAGAAGCGGTTTCCGAGATCAAAAAGGTTACAAAGAAAGATCCGGTTTTCGGGGCAGAGGGCGCAATCCGTCTGATGGAAAAGCTTTGGCCGGCACTGGAGCATGTGGACAGTTCCAGCGGTGCGCTGGGATCGGCCGTGAACAAGGCGCTGGATGCGTTGATACCTATCATTATTAAGGCGCCCGCTGACGACAAGACACGTAATCAATGGCTCGATCGGCTCTGGCAGGCGATGGCGGATGATGGTGTCGACTACCTCAGCCCGGTTGGTGATCGGTGGGGTGAGATCTGTGGCTCGGCGGAAGTCGCCAGGCGATGGGCGGATGATCTGGTACCTACGTTGCGATCCTGTTGGTCGGATCCGAACCCCGGGGCCTGGTTCCACGGTGCGACGGCGTGTTTGTCCTGCCTGCTGGTGGCGGGCCGGTATCAGGAGTTACTTGAGCTTCTGGAACTGGAGCGCCACCCCATGTGGCACTACCGGCGTTACGGTGTCGAGGCGTTGCTGGCGATGGGCAAGAAGGCGGAGGCTGTGCAGTATGCCGAGGCCTCGCGGGGATTGAACCAGCCGGATTCCGTGATTGATCAGGCCTGTGAGGAGATTTTGATCTCGTCCGGATTGCATGAGGAAGCCTATAGGCGCTATGGCTTGAGCGCTGCGGTGGGTAATTCCTATATCGCCCGGTTTCGCGCGGTCGCAAAACGCTACCCCGGGAAGGACAAGTCACAGATCCTGGCCGATCTCATTGCCACGACACCGGGAGAAGAGGGTAAGTGGTTCGCCACGGCCAAGGAGATCAAACTTTTTGAGCTGGCGTTGGAGCTTGCCAACTGCAGTCCCTGTGATCCGAAAACGCTGACGAGAGCGGCAAGGGACTACCTCGACACGGAACCGGACTTTGCACTCGGTTGTGCAATGGCTGCACTTCGCTGGTTGAGTGAGGGATGGGGTTACGAGGTAACCAGTGCCGATGTTGTGGAGGCGTATGACCGGGCGATGGCTGCCGCCGCAACGTTGAACAACGTTGACGAGGTAACGGATAAGATACGGCAGCTTATTGAGTCGAACGAAAGTGCGTCAACGTCGTTTGTTCGACGGTCATTGCAGCGTTATATGTGCACGCGTCATTCATCGATTGAAGGGTCGTGATGGTGAGCCAACGGTGAACAGTGAATGGGTACACGTTCATAACAAAAGACATCAATCTGCGTTCCACTCACGTTCCACTGGCGTTCCACAAAAGGGACAATCGGCGACCATGACAGACAATACGGACATCGAATTAAAAAAGGAAAATACTTTTAAAAACAATGTATAATGTGGTTTCGGATGGTCTGGGATGGTCTATAAAAATGGTGCCGAGGAGAGGACTTGAACCTCCACGGGGTTTCCCCCACTAGCACCTGAAGCTAGCGTGTCTACCAATTTCACCACCTCGGCAGGTGATTGCTGCGGACTGGCCAG
>Ga0256839_1003569_pt1 | contig 15937 bp, 18 predicted proteins | sample 354166metaG_FD_185968 | JGI IMG/M metagenome (GOLD analysis project Ga0256839, IMG submission 185968) | Hydrothermal vent microbial communities from Mid Atlantic Ridge, Atlantic Ocean - 354-166 | ecosystem: Environmental > Aquatic > Marine > Hydrothermal vents | place: Atlantic Ocean: Mid... | reverse complement strand
CTTGCTCTAGTAAACGTTTATAATACTGCTTTTGCAGGGCTTCTCTGTCGTGTTTGGTAGGCAGGTTGGCAAAAGCTCTTACTTGTGAGTTGAGGAACTGGTCTTTACTCGATGTAGCTGGTACTACGCCTTCGTTGAAATCTACGATGACCACACCTTCAAAGCTTACACCCCTAGTCTCTAGCACACCCATCACCGTCACCAAGCCACCACGTACATCGTCCATCGTCACTTTACTTAGAGACTTTAGCCATAAAAAGAGCCATTCGTTTTGGCTCATCTCTTCATCTTCTAGTACTTTGATGAAATGCAGATACTTTTCATAGACACGTTCGTTAAACTTCTCTTTCTTTGCAGGTAGAGGTTGTAGAGGGGTCTGGTGATTATGATTTTTTGTCAAGGACAATGAATCGTTATCACCTGACTCCCTCGGTGCCAAGCCTAATCCATCTATCACAGAGAAAAACTCTGCACTTTTTATTTTTTTACTACTCGCCAATGCATCTAGTGCTTCTATATTAAATCCATAGCGTTCAAGTAACTTTTTACTCTCATCGTCCCTACTTTGCCAATACCTATAGAGTGCCTCTAAAGATTTATAGACACGACCGTTACTATAGTCGTACCCCATGGCGAAGTTTAGGTTGTTGTGTGTGTCAAAAAGTGTGAAGTGTTCCTTGAAACTCTCATCTGGCAAGATGAGAACTATCTCTTCTGGGCTTATGCCAAAGCGTACCATCTGTTCTATCTCTCGAAAAGCAATGGCTATCTGCTCTTCTCTCTCTTCTACTGCATATACCTTAGCATCTATTGTCTTATCGTTATTTACACTATTTAGTATTTGTTTGTCTGACAAAGAGAAATGCGTGTGTTTATTGTTGGGCAACTTGATGCCTAAAGTTTCAAAACGCTCTTGCATCTTTGTATTGAATTTACTTGTAGTATAGTAGAGTGAAAGTGGTACTTGTTTTGAGATATCCTCCAAAAGAGATAATTCAAAGTGACTCAAATACCCCTCTAAATGTATCTCTATACTTTCATAGCTACTTAGAAAACCTTCGTTTAGTGTATAGCTATTAGGTATAAATGCTTTATCTGTCAACCCTCTAGCTTCAAGTAAGATATGGTAGTTTGAAAGTAGTCTTTCCAGTATCTCAAGGTGCGTATCAAACTCTGCGTAAGCGTCAGCCTCTGCTAAAGTATCAAAACCTACACCCTCACCTGCTAACTCTTCAAAAAACTTAAACAACGCATCACTTTTAGTGAAAAATCGTACCAATGATAAATCTAATTTCAAATCATTAAATGCATCAAACTTTGCAGCTTCACGTAGAAGCAGTATACGTTGCAATGGGTCTATTTGTATCTTGTTTTTTAGGAGTATGGCACGTTGTTCAAACTCATCCATACGCATGAGTGCAGGTAAAAACCCCTCTTGGCTTTTATGCTTTTGACTAATAGTTCGCAAGGCTCTTGAAGTCGGATAGATGTGTAATTCATTCATGCTAAGTAGTATAGCACAGAAGAAAAAAAGTTAAGAAAAATCTGTCAAAATAACAGATTTATTTTATGGGTGGTAGATATGCAGGTATTTGAGAGTATCCTGTTTTATCCCCTACAGTAGCTCTAAACTGTAAGGTATAACGGCCAGGCTTTACAATCACTAGCTCAGGTGTAGTATAGCTTCCATTTTCAAAAGCGATGTTTTCTATCATGACATCGTCCCTTCGAGAGTGTGGTCTTGTCAGAAGAAAACTTGCATTTGCATCACTCAACACATCACCAGACTTCGTTCGCACAACATAGCTAAACTTATTTTTACCACGTGTAAGTTTCACAGGGTTTGGCTGAAGACGTTTTGAATGTATATTATCCGTCATTACCATGGTTTCAACATTTTGTATTTCTATGTCATACGCTTTGTCAAATGCCATTTTACTTTCTAAAATATCATTGATATGTATATCTGCTTGTTGATACTTCATCATATAGTCATTATTTTCTTGTACAGGCAAAGAAATAGCAGACTTGATTGTCCAATACCCCAAAGTAATCCCTATCACCAAAAAACCCAAGATCATATGTGGCCAATAGGTTTTTTTATTATTGTCTTGCATTTTTTCTCCTCATCCAGAAAGGTCTTAAAACAAATATCCAAAGTAAAATGGCTGTACCACTATAGACGAGTATTCTTAATATCATCACCATCGTACCCATTTCATCTTCAATGGTTGTTGTCAGCTTTACACCTTTAGATTCTGCAATATTGTCTGCAAGTACCGAATATGCTTGTAAAACACCTATATTAAACTTGTCTTCATCTGTGTTTGAATCTTTTATCGCTACGATGTTAATACCTGCGTCACGTACGTCATCATAATCATACATGGCTCTGATTGCATCGGACGAAGGTATAATCCCCACTCTTCCACGTACCTCTGACTTTTTGGTAATCGTTGCATATGGTGCAAAAATATATAATACATACGGTCTGCTCAGATTTGCTTCATACTGCTTACTATACTCTACTAAGTTAAATCTTTCTGGAAAATGTTCATTCGTGGCTATGGCATAGGCATGTACACCTGTCTTTGAGTGAAGTTCTTCTCCCATATCGTTTATGAGTTGTACAGCTTCTAACTTTAAAAGGTCATTTTTAAGTAGTGGTGTAGCGTTAAGTAGTTGTGGCAATAGTATAAAAGCAAACATGACAAGAACTCCTAGATAGAGTCTTGCCTTGAACGTTGCTTGATTCATATTAACCTACATATAGAAGGTATTTATCACCATTCAATGCCAGATACATTGCTATAACTGCTGCTAACACCATACATCCAATAAGTACTTTATCCATATATTTAATCATTTTTTATCCTTATTCTGAAATGAATATTTCATATTATCTGTCGATATCATTTTAAGGTTATTGACATCTCTAATAGGTGCTGGATCATACGGTTTCTTTGCTGAATTTTGCTGAGAAAGTACTGCCTGTGACATAAGTACTGCCCAAATAACGAGAAGTCCTACAATCGAAATCAAAATTCCAAAGACTCCATGAAATCCAAATACTGATCTTTTTGTATTTTCTGCCATCTTCTACTCCTTAGTCTTTCAAAGACTGCACATAAACAGTCAATGCTTTTTCTTGTACTGGGGTAATCAGTGTTTTAAATGAAGGCATTTTACCAATCACACCTTTTTTACCATTTTGAAGCACATGATTCATAAGTGTACCATCATAGTCTACTAAGTTTGGTGCCATTCCATTGTTACCTTTAGAGTCTGCTCCATGACATGACGTACAAGCTGCGTATGAAGCCGGTGCTTCACCTTTAAGACCACCTGCAATGTATGTTGCGATATCTTCAGCATCTTGACCACTTGCCATACCTGGAGGCATCATACCCATTGGGTAACCCAATTGATTTGAACCATTTTTTATCACGTCCAAAATCTGCTCTTTACTCATGCGAGCGGAAAAGTCTTGGGCACGACCTGAAAGTCCATCACCTGTCGCACCATGACACTGTGAACACTGCACCAAGAAAATAGACTCACCCATCTCTTTAAGTGTTGCTTTATTAGCATTTTTATGTGTTTCTTCAAACTTTGCATTGTACGCCAATACTTCTTCATTGTATTCACCTATCTGGCTATATGCGTTGATAGGGTAACCAATCATCCCATACCACATCGCCCATGTAAAGACTGCCAAGAAGGTATATGCCCAACCCGAAGGAAGTTCATTTTCATATTCACCAATTCCATCCCAATTTTCATCAGCAAGTTCACCACTTGCTGTATCTGTTTTCATTTGATGAATATATTTTGTTGTGACTGCCGCTGTGATAACTGCAATCGCAATGGCACCTCCCATTGTCATTGCACTAATAAAGTCACCTTTAATATCAATATCTAAGCTCATTACAACAGTAATAGTCGCTATAATTAATACTGTCGAAAATGCTAATGCTTTTACCATTAAACTATTCATTTATCTTCCTCCTTATATCTTTGAGACGCTGGTTTATCTTCAACGGGGGTACTGTCTATCTCGTCATCGAGTGCAATACGCCCGTATTTTTCATAATCCCGCTCACCTTTTTTTTCTGATCTATATAGATGTATAATATACCCATATAACATAATGACTAAAAAAATGGTCATGAAGAAACTTGCATAACCCTGTAAGTTTCTAAGATCCATATCCATCTTTTACTCTCTTACTTTAAACTATTAAGATAAGCAATAAGTGCAACAACTTCAGGGATTTCACCCTTAGCAATCGCATCTTTTACTCTCTCATCTTTCATATCAGCTGCAATCTTTTTCGCATCTTCAAGTATCTTTGAATAGTATGCTTCATAAGCCTCACGACCACTTTTTATTTCAGGTCCATATGGTGTGTGAAATACATTTTTAACCGTTACTGCTTCAGCAAATGCTGTTTCAATATCTGCTATATTTTCAAACTGATGGTCATACGCTGGCATAATAGACCCGGGTACAATCGCTGGTGGGTTCAACATATGAGCTTCATGCCAGTCTGTTGTACGGTAATTACCTATGCGGTGCAAGTCTGGTCCTGTTCTCTTACTTCCCCAAAGAAAAGGTCTATCATAGGCATACTCACCAGAAAGTGAGTAGTCACCATAACGGTCTGTCTCAGATTTAAATGGACGAATCATTTGTGAATGACATGCCATACAGTTGTCCTTCATATACACATTTTTACCAGCAAGCTCCAGTACAGAACGCGGTTTCATGTCTATTAAAGGCTGTGCAGATTTTGAAAAGTTTGGAACAATTTCTATAAGCCCAGCGAACGAGATAACAATCGATATCGCCGAAGCGAAAAAGAATGGATTTTTTTCTAACCAATGAAACATAATACTCTACCTCCCTTAAGCCATAGGCGTTCTAAACTGTGGCTCTTCAGATAGTTCTCTACCTGCAGTCATAGTTTTATATATATTGTAAGCAAACATAATGAACCCAGTTAGATACATCACACCTGAAAGTGCTCTAATCGTATAGTACGGGTGAAGTACTGTTACAGTGTCTATAAATGAATACATCAAGTTACCATACTCATCTACTGCTCTCCACATCATACCTTGTGTAATACCTGCTATCCACATAGAAGTAAAGTACAGAACCACTGCTGTAGTTTGTAGCCAAAACTGAGCTTCCATAAGTTTTTTAGAGTAAATCTCTCTCTTAAACATACGTGGAGCCATGTGGAAGATACCTGCCATAATCATAAACACAACCCATCCAAGTACACCATCATGAACATGACCAGGAATCCAGTCTGTAAAGTGTGCAATGGCATTGACAGAACGTATCGCTTGGATAGGTCCCTCAATGGTTGAGAGCATATAGAATGTCGATGCAAGTACCATAAACTTGATAAGTGGATTTTCAGTTAACTGATTCCACTCACCTTTCATAGTAAGGAGCATGTTGATTGCTGAACCCCATGATGGTAAGATAAGTACTACTGAAAAGGCTGAACCCATTGTTTGCATCCAGTCTGGAACCGTTGACCATAAGAGGTGGTGTGAACCAGCCCAAAGGTAGACAAACATAAGTCCCCAGAAAGAAAGAAGTGATAATTTATATGAGTAAATCGCTTGTCCTGATTCTTTTGGGAGGAAGTAATAAATCATTCCAACGATTGGTACAGTAAATCCAAATGCAACCGCATTATGTCCATACCACCATTGTACCAGAGCATCATTTGTTCCTGCATACATAGAGACTGAATGGAGTGGACTACCAAGACCACCAGAAACAAAGTATGTTGGGATAGCCATGTTGTTGAAAAGGTAAAGCATAGCAATACCAAGGAAACATGCGAGGTAATACCATACAGAAATATAAAGAGCTTTTTCTCTTCTTATCCCTATAAGTCCCATGATATTTACACCCCAAAGTACCCAGATAATAACCACAACAATATCAAATGGCCACTCATACTGTGCATATTCTTTAGATGCAGAGACACCTAAAAGTAGTGAGATAGTTGCTGCTAAAGCACCTATAAAATAGAGCCAAAACTGGATATTTCCTATCACCATTAAAAACTTTGACTCTGCCATAGAGACTTTAAGTACCCTTTGCCCTAAGTAAAACCATGTGGCAAATATCCCTGATACCGTAAACCCAAAAACCACTGTATTTGTGTGTATAGGTCTTAATCTTGAGAAAGTTCCATACTCACCTAGTAAGTAGTTTAGTTCAGGAAACGCCATTTGTGCGGCAATAATAGTACCGACAAGCATACCTAGAAATCCAAACAAAATTGTTAAAAAAGTAAACTTTTTTGCTAATGAATAATCATATTCCAATGCTGCATTTGATTGCATACATACCCCTTTGTATTTATTCTATGTTGTGAGATTACAACACTCAATAATAATTATAAGATTATTTATAGGTCAAAAGCTTAATATATATCAAGAAATAGGGTATCTGTGCCATATTGTAGTAAATGGAAGGTTCTGACGTTTAAATAGTGTCGTTTGAAACATACAAGTTTAAGATAATAATCATCAAAATAATTTATAATAATAGGAGTAAAACCCTCCTATTACTGTATTAAATCTCTATTCATAGCTTCAAATAGCTCTTTATTTTCTGTTTGCATTTGGGTGAATTTTTCTTTAAACTTTTCTACTAAGGTAGCTTCGTCTAAATCTAAAGTTGAAAGCTCACTGTAAAAATCCGTAAACCCAGTATAGGGTGTAGTCCCAGAGGAAAGCACTTGTTTAACATTTACCGTAGGGAACAACGCCTGCCAAGAAGGTGTTATTTGTCTTATGACTTTATTGTTATTGATAAAGGTCAGGGCAATAATCATGATCATCACCATAGATAGGAATACAATATAAAAAATGATAGCCTGTGCAATGCCAAGCATAGCAAACACTGAGGGATTAAATATCCCTATAAAAAGAATCACTGGTAAAGAAACGAAAAAAAGCATTACCCACACTCTACCAATACCGCCGATGGGAGCTTGGTCAAATAGTAATCTTTTTTTTGCTTTTGCATTATTCACTTTATAGAGTGAAGAGAGCATTGTTTTTAATGAAAATAGTTCTTCTTTCAAGAAAATCCTTTTTATGGTAATTATAGATATGATAGTAGCATATGAGGGTAAACAAAAGTCTAAATCAAAGCTTGAAGCTTTGAGAAGACATTAAGAGATATGGTGTTTGATATACTCGTCAATACTAAGGAGAATAATAATAGCTAAAAAAGCTGCGTTTATCTTCCAAAATACTTGTTTTGCATTTTTAAGTTCAAATTTTTCACGTAATAACTCTAGCGATGAAATAAATGCCCAAATACCTACCAAAACAGATAGAATTATCGTAGCAGTAAATGGCTCAAATATAGAAACTAAAAAGATACCTGCTTGTATGGTAAAAATGAGCCATACAAAAGTAAGTCTTTGAAGGCTTGCTTGACCAAACAAACGCATAGCTGTAGGGTAGCCTCCATCTTTATAGTCACCATGAAAGAGCATCACTAGTAACCAAAAATGTGGTACCTGCCAAATGAAGTAATACAATGCCAAGGCAATAAACTCTAACTCCATCAATGAGTTACCTGCAACTAGCCAACCTACCGCGGGAGGAATAACCCCTAGTATAGCACCTGGTACCACCGCTAAGGCTGACTTTTTCTTTAGAGGTGTATACATTAGATTGTACCAAATAAAGGCAAACATAAATATATTGACTCCAGTAAATCCAAGAAGGCTATTGATAAGAAACCCAGAGAGGATGATAAGTACAGCAGAAATGATATATCCTGTACGTGGAGTCATACGACCTGCAGCAATAGGACGGTTTTTTGTTCTTTCCATCTTAGCATCTTCTTTGTACTCTTGTACTTGATTGAGTGTTGAAACACCCATCGCAACAAGAAGCACAGAGAAGGTAGCTAAAAGCATATCTATCCCCACATCTCCCTTTGCCATAATGTAGGCAAAGAGGGCGGAAAGACTTACCGCAAAAGAGAGGACAAACTTAGTGACAACGAAGAAATCTTTCAGCGTGCCATTTAAAAAGTCTTTTATCATTCAAAAGACTTCTATTTTGTTGACTGCATATAGTTAACAAGTTCAGCTACATCTGCATCTGGAAGTGCAAATGGTGGCATAACACCTGCTGTAAATCCTTCAGGTACATCTTTATCAGGATTAACAATAGCATTTTTCAAATATTCAGTATCGTATTTAGCTCCAATACCTTTAAGTGATGGTCCAACAAGAATAGCATCTGAATCAATAGAGTGACATCCTGCACAGCCATTGTCTTCGTAAAGTGACTGACCTTTTGACATTTCAGGTGCGTTAGCATCTTCAAATGGAGATTTAGCAGAGCTTTCAAACCATTTATAATAATCAGCTGGTTCCATAACTACAATTTTAGAATACATATAAGAGTGAGCTGTCCCACAATACTCCGCACATTCTACTTCATACTCACCAACAACATCAGACTGGAACCACTGTTTTGTCACACGTCCAGGCACAACATCTTCCTTCATGCGAAAAGCTGGTACAAAATAAGCATGTATTACATCATTAAGTGGTGCGGTCATCTTTAAAATAATTTTTTGACCTTTGGGTACATAAAGTCCTCTTTTAACATCACCAATTTTTTTATCAAACACAGAAGTTATTTTATGTACATGACCTGCTTTGTTTGCAGGGTATTCATATTTCCATTTCCATTTAGAACCTTCAACATTGATGACAATACTTTCAGATTCTGCTGGCATTGTTCTTAAGGTATTCATAGACGTATACCCGTAGTAAAAAAGAACCATAAGCAATGCAGTTGGAATCAGTGTCCACGCAATTTCAAGTGATGTATTATGCGTTACATTTGTAATGTCTTCGTCTTTTACATTGCTCTCTCTATATTTCCAAGCAAAATAGAACATCGGAACAATAACAGAAAGTCCCAATACGACTGAAATCCAAAAGTTTATCCAAAATGCCTGGTCTACATCCGCAGCAAAAGTTGCTGCCATTGTATTAAATCCTTGTAGGGTGTTATTTACATCCATACTTTTACTCCTTAGTGATGAACAGGTGTTGCATGTTCAACACCTGCACTAGCTGGACCTGTGATATGACTCTCAGCTCCATATTGGAAATTGGCAACATCAAAGCCAATAACGATAATAAAGAATGTAGCAACGATAACTAAAGAAAATATTCCCATTACCCCAATAAGACTATCACCCTTCAAGTGCATATAATACATAATAATTAACCATGCTTTGACAACGGCTATTGCCATTTGAGCTACAAAAGTAGACTCAGTCATAAATAAATGTGGCTGTATAAATGTAACTGCGGTTAATAGCAGTAGTCCTATAAGTACTTTATAATAAGCACTTCTCTCTTTTTTATAATCTATTGTTGTGTTATTAGTGCCCACCTGTAACTCCTCCTGCTCCAATCATGTAATAATAAGGAAATACAAATACCCAAATAAGGTGTACGATGTCCCAATATAGTGCTATATTCCAGTGTAGTATATGATGCTCTGGTGATACTTTACCCGCATTAATACGTTTAAGTAACCAAATCATAAGTCCAATACCAATAATAATATGGAATCCGTGGATACCAGTCATCGTAAAGTACATGCCAAAGAATAGTTTTTTACCAAATGCCATACCTGATTCAGGAAGCATCTCTCCATGCATCAAAAAGATACCATGGTTATACTCTGCTCTCCACTCAAAACCTTTAATAACAAGGAATGCTAGTGCAAGAAGCATCGTTGCATAAATCATTAACTTCGCACCTTTAACATCCCCCACTCTCATTTTAAGGAGTGAAAGACCCATAGTAAGGGCTGAAACAAGCAAGATAACCGTATTTATCCCCCCTAACAATCTATTTAGTGAAGCAGAGGCTTCAAGAAACTCATGTGGATGAAGTGTGTTGTAGTACGCAAGTACCATAAACATGGCACCAAACATCAACACCTCTGTAAACATAAACAGCCAAAAACCTAGTTTCCCACCGTAAAAGTCATCTTGCCAACCTTGCACTTCGTATTTGGTTCCATCACGACTTGTCGCGATTTCTGGTATATATTCGTGAGACATTAATCTATCCTTTTCATCGTTTCGTAATCAAACTTAACCACTGGCTCACCATGGTGATACTCGTATGGATTAAAGTCAACATATGGCACCTTAGAATGGTTTTCTAATGGTGGTGGTGATGATGGCATGTGCCACTCTAGTGTTGTTGCATTCCAAGGGTTAGTTCCAGATGGTTTACCACTTCTCCAACCTTTGAAGAAAACAACAAACATATAGGTAAGCCCTGTAATAAATATTACCGCTCCAACAAATGAAATTTGGTGGTAAATTTGAAACTCTGGCAAGTAGTCAAAGTAACGTCTTGGCATACCATAGTATCCTGCAATGAACATAGGAAACCAAAGAAGGTTAAACCCAACAAACTGTAAATAGAAGGCTATTTTAGCGTGTGTTTCATTGTACATTTTACCTGTGATAAGTGGGAACCAGTAGTGTAGTCCTGCAAAGAACAAGAAGACAACCCCACCTAGCATAGCATAGTGAAAGTGAGCAACAGTATAGTATGTATCTTGAAGGTGGATATCTACACCAATCATCGCAATAGTAACCCCTGTAAGTCCCCCGATAGTAAAGGTAATAATTGTTCCTAATGCCCATAACATAGGTGTAGAAAGAACAATCTTACCCTTATACATAGTCGCAATCCAGTCATAGAATTTAATCCCTGTTGGAATCGCAACAAAGAATGTCAAGAATGAGAAGATAGTCTTCGCAATGTCTGCCATACCTGAAGTATAAAGGTGGTGACCCCACACCAAGTACCCAATACCTGCAATAGATGCTGATGAAAGGGCAATCGTTCTGTATCCAAAGATTTCTCTTCTTGAGAATGTAGGGATAATTTCAGACATAATACCAAATGCTGGTAAAATCATAAGATACACAGCAGGGTGAGAATAAATCCAAAAAAGGTGCTCAAATAATACTGGGTCTCCACCTTTAGATGGGTCAAAGATACCAATACCGAAGTATTTTTCCATGATTGCAAGAATCAATGTAATACCAACAACTGGTGTTGCAAGAAGTTGAATCCATGCTGTGGCATAAATACCCCATACAAATAGTGGCATTTTAAAGAAAGTCATACCTGGAGCTCTAAGTCTGTGGATAGTCACCAAGAAGTTAAGACCTGTAAGGATAGAAGCCATACCAAGAACAAATGCGGCTACAAGTGTAAAGATAACATTTGTACTAGTAGTCAGTGAGTATGGTGCATAAAATGTCCAACCCGTATCTGCAAAACCAGCATCAGTAAAGAGTGATGCAAGAGCAATAATACATCCTAAGATATAGAGCCAAAATGTAAACCAGTTCAATCTTGGGAAAGAGACATCTTTTGCCCCAATCATCAATGGCATCACAATATTTCCAAGTACCGCAGGAATACCTGGTACAATAAAAAGAAAAATCATAATCACACCATGCAATGTAAACGCTTGGTTGAATGTATCACCATCAATGTATTGTGCCCCTGGTGCAAAAAGCTCTAAACGCATTAAGAATGCTGTAGCAACTGCTACAAAAAAGAATGTAAACATAACAGCTGCATACATAATACCAATTCTTTTATGGTCAACAGTAAGCATCCACTGCATGAATGTACTTTTTGGATGGCCGATGGCCGTGTGTGTTTCGTCGAAATAAGATTTACTCATCTAGTTGTCTCCTTTGTTTTGTGGTTCGTCTTCTTCTCTTCTACTTGTTTTGATAAGATAGATAAAGAAACCAACCATAATTAATGTCATGATGACACCTGCAATTTTTTCCCATTTAAAAATGTATGTTTTAGCCTTTGGATCATAAGCAAAACAATACAATAAATTTTTTGCGATTGTTGGTCCTATTTTTCCCTCTCCAGCTTCCATAAGTGCCATCTTTACATCAAAAGGAAGTTGTTCGATACCGTTTAGATAACGTGTTATTTTTCCTTCTGGTGAAAGCATGATAAGTACACCAGGATGTACATAATCCACAACGCCTGCTGGTGAAACAGTTTTTTGATACTGAAACCCAACTTTATCAGCTAAAATACTTGAAGAGTTATTTTCACCTATCACAAAGTGCCATGCATCTTGTACAAAATTTCTCTGTATAGAATGAAGCATTGTTTTTCGCTTAGCAGCAGCGAGTTCAAAGCCTTCATCTTCAGCAAAACCTATGGTTAATACTTTATAGTCCAAGTTTTCTGCCAAATCTAAACGACCGAGCATTTTTGCCATGTCGTTGAGTTGAGGCGTACAAATACCTGCACACCGAAAGTAGTTTAATGAAATCATCGTTGGTTTCCCATCCATGAGTTTCTTTAAAGTGACACTTTCACCTTTTTCGTTAATGAATGTTAAGTCAAGTGGAACCATGTTCCCTAATTTTTCATTAAGCCCGAGTTGATTTGCTTGAATTGATAATGTTAACAATACAAGCGTCAAAAGTTTTTTCATATACACTCCCTATTTTTTTAATATTTAAAAAAATATTGCTACTAGTGTAAAATATATCTACTTAAAACGTAATGAAAAGCTTATCTTCACAATAAAATAAAAATAATAATTAGTTAATTTTACATTTTATTTACAAAGAAAAGTAATATTTTTATTTGACTATAATTTTTTATAATCTTATAGTATTAAATATAATTTTATATGGGTTAGAGAAAAGGTGAAAAGCTTACGCTTTTCCTTTAGCAGATTGTATGGAGTGGATGTATTTATAATCTACTGAGATGGGTTGTTCTTTTGGTAGCGTACGGCAAAGTCTTTCTACCATACCTTCAAAATCTGAAAAAAGATAATTTGCCATAGACCCGGGTATTGGGTTTATCTCATTGAGTAGTACTTCACCGTCGACTACAAAAAAGTCACAGCGTATGATACTTCCAGCAAAAAGAGTGTTATAGATTTGCTTAAAGCTGTTTTGTATTTTTAAGGCAAGTGCTTGATCAATATCTGCTGCCATGACTTGCGAGTCACGTGAAAAATCCATATACTTTTTTTCAAAGTCTAAAAATTCTTCTTTATTTGGTTCTTCAATAATAGAGAGTTCCCACTGGGAGGTAAAACATCCTGCTTGGTTATACTCTTTAACCCCTTGTATAAAAGGTTCCACTATCACTTCAGTATCAAACTCAAAAGCAACATCAAGTGCATAGTCAAGCTCGCTAGCCTCTTTCACGATACTCACTCCAATACTCGACCCTAAACGTACGGGCTTGATGATGACAGGGTAATCCATAGTGATTTTTCTTTCATCACTTTTAGAGAGATACTCATAGGCTACGGTTTTGACACCCAATGACTCTGCTAAAAACTTCGTATAGAGTTTGTTGTACGACAGAGCTGAAGCTTCCATGCGTGGTGAGATGAAAGGGATGTTAAAAAATGCCATCATCGACGAGATTTTTCCATCTTCTCCATCACGCCCATGTATGAGATTTAATGCGACATCAAACTCCACAGATTTTGAACCGAACATACCATCTATGTTAAACCCACCCTGTTTAAGTGTAAGTTCTTTAGATTTTTTATACTCACCTGATGAGAAAAGTTTTGAATTTATCTTTTCCGTATCAATCAAATAAAATTTTCTATCGGCACTGACAAAAATGTACGTTAAAGTAGATTTTTTAAGTACTTTTTTCATAGTGATTGCTGAGACAATACTTATCTCATGCTCAAAACTAGAACCACCAAAAAGGATAGCTAACTTCATCTTATCTCCTTAAAGCATCTTGGCAAATTCGCCAAAGATATATGCTGATTCATGAGGTCCAGGACTTGCTTCTGGGTGGTGTTGTACTGACATAGTAGGAGAGTCATTGTACTTTAGCCCCTCGATAGTGTTATCAAACAAGTTTGTGTGTGTCACTGTGGCAACTTCGGTTATGTTATCTGGTACATTATAGTTATGATTTTGAGCAGTAATTTCCACTGCATTTGTCATGGCGTTCATTACAGGATGATTACCCCCATGGTGTCCAAACTGCAATTTATACGTATCATATCCATGAGCGATAGAAAGAAGCTGATGCCCAAGACAGATACCAAAAAGTGGTACTTTATGTGCGATAAGTTTTTTTATCTTCTCTTGCTCCTCTTTTAAAATCAGCGGATCACCAGGACCATTTGATAAAAATACCCCATCTATCTCTTTAGCATCTATTTTGGTGATGATATCTTCAGCTGACATATCATTGGGAACGACAGTCACTTCCATACCAGCGTGTGTAAGTTCATTGAGTATGTTTCTCTTGATGCCAAAATCAAGTGCAATGATTTTTTTACTTGTCTCAGGTTTTGCATAAGAAAAAGTGTCTGTAGAATAGCGTGCTTCATGATGCACATATGTCTCTTTTGTACTTACCTGTTCTATGTAATTTACCTCTTCAATGCGAGGAGAAGACTCTAGTATTTTTTTAAGTGCGTCTGCCTCATGGACTTCAGTTGAAGCTACCATCATCATGGCACCCTCTTCTCTTAACATCTTAGTAATAAACCGTGTGTCTATATCACAAATGCCAAGTACGCCATTTTTTTCTAAAAGTGAAGCCAATGTCTCTTCACATCTAAAGTTAGAAGGTCTATCTTGATAGGTACGAACGATAATCCCTTTACAGTACGCACCTTTACTCTCCATATCTTGTGCATTGCATCCTACATTTCCTATCTCAGGCATGGTAAACGTTACAAACTGCCCAGCATACGAAGGGTCAGTAACTATCTCTTGATAGCCTGTAAGAGAGGTATTAAACACCACTTCACCCACAGAAGTACCAGATGCACCAAAACCTTTGGCTACAAGTAGCAGTCCATTTTCAAAATACAAAGATACCTTCGTCAATTCTTCATTCCTCATTCCTAATTCCTCATTCACTACAGCATCCCTCTTTTAGAAAGTTCCTCTTGGTAAAACCTTTCATAAAGTAGTTCATAGTCTTGACTTCCAGGTATCACTTCTTTTTCCATACCTTTTATTTTATCATAGACAATGTCATCTATCTCATCATAGGCATCGGCAAAGGCTTTAAAGGCTTTAAAAATAACATTTTTAACTTGGTTTTCATTGACTTCATACTCAGCTAAGTAGTTTTCATACAATTCATCAAGTATCAGGTGAGCCAAATCATTATAACGGTCATCGTAGTTCATGATAACACCTGCTTCAGCTGCCATTTTCTTCTTAATCATAAAGAAAAGTTGTCTTTCATCTGCATGTTGAAACTCTATCTCATCATAATTCTCATCCAGTATTTTTTTTACTTTTTCATCAAGTGCATGCTCTTTGGCGAGATTTTCATCGATAATCTTTTTAGCCGCAGCAACAACCGCATCCTTTCCTTTGGGCATCGTAATAAAAGGTGCATTGGCTAAGTCAATCCCGATTTTGGTTGCTACATATCCTGTTTGTTGTGGTTTTAATCTCATTTACTACCCCTTTAATTATCTAATTATTGTGTCTAAACGTTCTGGACTTGTGGAGATTATCCCCATTTTTGTCCCTATCATCTCTTCGAGTGCTTCTATGTATGACTTTGCGGTATCTGGTAAGTCATCAAAGACTCTAACACCTTCTGTTTTGTCCCAACCAGCAAATGTCTTGTAGATAGGTTTTGCATCTTCTAAATCATAAGGTACATAGTTTATCTCTTTTCCATCTACTTCATACGCCACACACACTTTTACTTCTTTAAAGCCATCAAGTACGTCTAGTTTCATCAAAGATACTTGGTCAACACCATTTACACGTACAGCGTGACGCATAGCTACTGCATCAAACCAACCACACCTTCTAGGAC
>Ga0256839_1003568_pt1 | contig 15941 bp, 14 predicted proteins | sample 354166metaG_FD_185968 | JGI IMG/M metagenome (GOLD analysis project Ga0256839, IMG submission 185968) | Hydrothermal vent microbial communities from Mid Atlantic Ridge, Atlantic Ocean - 354-166 | ecosystem: Environmental > Aquatic > Marine > Hydrothermal vents | place: Atlantic Ocean: Mid... | reverse complement strand
GGCCTTTGTCATATTCATGTTTGTCTTTGATATTCACCGGAAATAGGCATTTAATGTGTTATAGGATTCTTTAAGTCTTCGGTAAGATTCTTCCGCATCTGATTTTTTCTCCGCCTTGCTGAGTTTGCCTGATTCTTCAATAAAAGGCAAGAGCCATTTGTGCAGTTCGTCATGTGCCTGGCCGGTCATCGTGCAGTTGCTCGTCAGCAGATTAAGATTCTTACTAATTTCTGCGGACAAAGTCTGATAGTCGTTCAAACTGCTCCCGTCAAAATCATTCAATAATTTTTCCATGCTCCGGATATAGACCATCATGTCTTGGTCTACCTTCCACCTTTCACCATGATTGAGTATAATGGCGTGTTCCTGCCCTTCATGGTGATGTGTGGCAGCTTCCGTTTCCTGGTATTTCTCTGCGGCTTCGGATTTTTCTCCTTCCTCATTGCTGCTGCAAGAGACCAAGAGGGCCACAATGCCGAGCATTAAGATTGATTTGATTTTCATAAGCTTTCGTTTTTATTGCGTGTAGTCAGAAAAGCGATTAAGGTAAATATGAGCGTCAATGTGGAGCGAAAGAAGAGTGCTCCGATGGTCTTTTCTTCATAAAGTCCTCCAGCATTGATATGCAGGGCAAAGGCCACGGAGCCGGTCAGCAGTACAAAAAACGACAGCGCCAGCACCCCATAGGTCCAGCTGCGAGCTTTAAGAAACCCATAGGCTGCCAGCAGGTAGAGAAGACTGCTAAAGAAATTGGCCCAAACCACGGACAGCACATAATTGCCTTCCATGGCCCTGACTCCGAAGAGATTTAAGATAACAGAGCTGCTCAAAAAGAGAGTTAACAGGGCAAATGCCGTCAGCAGAACAGCCGTGCTGTATCGGATGATCTTATTTACTTGCATTTCATAAGCGTTAAAAGTGCCTGAACCATGGTTTCACCCCTTTCTGCGAGGTCAAATTGAAATTCACTTACCCGCCATTTAAACATTTCGAGGCGCATGCTCCCCATACAGAGGTGGAGCAGTTCTTCAGCTTTCACTTTGCTTGTAAAAATGCCGCTTTCCTGCCCTCCTTCAATAATGGGCTTTAGATATTTGGTCTTCACTGCCATGATTCGGCCTATGGCACGGTTGACTCGCTCGCTCCGGCCCATCAATCCGTCTGAAAAAACGGCTACAACAAAATGGGGATTCCCCGCAAAGAAGGAAAACTGACTCCGGAAAATAAGTTGAAACTTTTCCTCCGGAGTGTTGCCATGTGAAAGCGCAATGGTATATCTCTTATCCATGTTCTCTGCCAGGTATTCGAGCATGGCAACGATGATATCCTCTTTGCTGGCAAAGTGGCGATAAATGGCACTTTCCGAAAAGTGCATCTCTTTCGCAAGGTTCTTAATAGTAAGGCCGGCCACTCCGGAAGCAGAAAGGATCTTTCCGGCTGCTTCAATGATTTCCAATTGCCGGTCCGTGATTTTGCTGTTCATGGCTTTTCCTGTTTCTATCGTTTTGTGATGTTCGCGAAACATTCAAAACCCATTGCGATATTTTCTTTCCCGCTTATAGCATTCAATGGATGAGAGTGAACGTTCACTCTGCAAATGTATGCTATTTATTTGAAAGAAACAAATTTGGGCAGGTAAAGACTTTATTCAGCCCTTAAGACAGGTGCCGCCTTATCCCTATCCACGATGAACCCGTGAAATAATTTTGGCTGCGAATTTTATAAGAGAAGGCTTTTGCCGTCCTTTTGTCAGAGCAACTGAACCGCTCCCGTTTTGACATCATACATGGCGCAGACAATTTGTATTTCATCCTTTTCCACCATTTCGGAAAGCACTTCGCTTTCATTGGTTATTTGAACAGCCGTATGTAAAACGTTGACCCTTGCCACTTCGTTGATATAAGCTTCCGTGTTATTTCCCGAGAGATCACCCCTGCTTTCCACTTTTTCAATGGCCGGTTTAATTTTTGCAAGCAGCCCCGTCAGCAAACCAAGTTTTGCATCGGCACAGGCACCTGTAACTGCACCGCAGTTACTGTGGCCCAAAACCATAATCAATTTTACTCCGCTTAGTTTACAGGCAAATTCCATGCTGGCAATAATGTCGGAATTGACAATATTTCCGGCTATACGGGCACTATACACATCTCCGATACCAAGATCAAATATCAGTTCGGAAGACAAACGGGAATCAATACAACTGAGAATTATGGCATAAGGAGATTGTCCGTTTGCCGTATTTTTTACTTCACGTATAAGGTCTCGATTGGCACGTACATTTTCGACAAACCTTCTGTTTCCTTCAAGAAGCAACTTCAGTGCAGCGCCCGAAGACAATTCGTTTTTGGTTTCATGTGAATGTTTTTCCATAATTAACAACATTTGTTCTCGATCTGAGACGGCATATTTCGCAAGAAAAAGCGCAAGATTCAACGGTATGCATCAATGACCGCCTTCATAGGGAGATATCATCGTTACTAATAATCGACTGTCTCCATCTCACCTCTGTTGATAAGGGTCACATGTATGCCCTTGCTTTTTGCCGTATTCTTAAAGTTATCAATAATCTCGAGAACATCATAATCCAGGTTCACCGTATTGCTCATGTCAATCGTCAGATCCGTACCTTCCGGTATTTTATTAAGAGCCTTCATAATAGCACCTTTATTAAGAAAAGAGACCTCCTCTGCCAATGTCATTTTCACTTTCCGCTTTCCGTTGTCCACTACTTCCTTGTGCAGGAAATGAGAATTTTTAAAGCTGTTACGAAGGAGGATGACAAGAGCAACAAGGAAGCCCAATGCTATGCCTCTGAGCAAGTCTGTAAAGACGATTCCGAGTATTGTAATGATAAAAGGAGCAAACTGCCCCCACCCCAAACGATACATTTGCTTAAATAAAGAGGGTTTTGCCAGCTTATAACCCACTACAAAAAGTACACAGGCCAATACGGCCAGAGGGATCATATTTAGGACAGTCGGTATGATCGCTACTGATAAAAGCAGCAGAAATCCATGAATGATAGCCGACATTTTGGTGCGTCCTCCGGATTGTACATTGGCCGAACTTCTTACTATAACCTGTGTCAATGGCAGCCCGCCAATCAAACCCGATATTACATTCCCCGTTCCCTGGGCGAATAACTCACGGTTGGTATTTGTAATTCGCTTGTATGGATCAAGTTTGTCGGTGGCTTCCACACTGAGAAGGGTTTCGAGGCTTGCCACTACGGCCAGAGTAACAGCTACGATCCATACATCGGTACTACTTATACGGGTAAAATCAGGCAACGAGAACTGATTGATAAATCCGGAAAAACTGCCGGCCACCGGTACACTTACAAGGTGTTCGCCCTCAATGGAAAACTCGGGGAAGGCAGACTTTGTCAGCAATTGATAGATAATACCGAAAGCAACAGCAACCAGCGGTCCCTGTACCAACCTGAAAAATTTATGTTTCTTCGTGAAATATACATCCCAGCTTATCAGAATAAGCAGAGAGACCGCACTCACGATCATGGCTCCGGGAGACAAATACGACCACATATTCCCCAACTCCGAGAAGGTGTTTTCTCCATCCATTTGCCAGAATGAAAGGTCACCTTCATAATCTCCGTCATATCCGAATGCATGAGGAATTTGCTTGAGGAAGATAATGATACCGATACCGGAGAGCATTCCTTTTATCACCGAAGACGGGAAGTAATATCCTATTACACCGCCTTTTAAAAGTCCCATGACTATTTGTATTCCCCCGGCCAAAACTACTGCGAGCAGAAAGATGTCAAAGGCTCCCAGGCTTTGTATTGAATTAAGAACAATGACAGCCAGACCGGCAGCCGGACCACTTACTCCCAAAGACGAGTTGCTCAATGCCCCCACGACAATACCTCCCACTATCCCGGCAATTAATCCGGAAAAGAGAGGAGCTCCACTGGCAAGAGCAATGCCGAGGCAAAGCGGAACGGCAACAAAAAAAACAACGATACTGGCCGGTATATCATATCTGAGATTAGTAAACAAAGAATTACTTTCTTTACGATTGTTCGGTTTCATTGTACTTGTATTGTGGTTTTTGAGAATTTCATTATTCCGGTAAATCCTTTAAAGGATAAAAGGAGACTAAAATAAGGTTAAAAGCCTACGTTTCCTTTCCTGAAGGCAGAAAAAGCTCAACTACGGTACCCTTGCCGGGCTCAGATTCGATTTTCAGTCTCCCTCTGTGCAATTCAATAATTTTCACACTGAGGGACAGACCGATGCCCGAGCCATTGATACCCAGCGCATTGCTGCCTCTGAAGAAGGGGGTGCTGACTTTCTCCAGGTCTTCTTTCAGAATTCCCACTCCCCGGTCGATAATCCGGACTCTCACTCCGTCATCCCGGGCATCTGCGCGGACCTCAACTGTTTGATTGTCCGAAAATTTACAGGCATTGTCTATTACATTGCTAAAAGCAGAAAGAAGCAGACCTCGGTTGCCCTTCGCCCGTAAGGGGGCTTCCCGTTCATCGAATTCAAGCTTCACCCGATGTTCCGGATTTTGAAATGCATAGCTGTCGCTCACTTCACATAGAAACCTCCTCATATCCAGGGGCTCCATGTAAATCTGTTCATCGGCTGATTGCACGCGCGACAATTGAAGCAAATTGCTCACTGTTTGATTGAGGATTTCTGCCTCACGCAGAATGGCCTTCAGGGCCTCTTTATACTCGCTTTGGCTTCTTTTCCTGCTCAGGGCAATCTCCGCCTCGCCCAAAATGGCAGTGAGCGGGTTGCGTATTTCATGAGAAGCATTACGGATAAAAGCTTTCTGAGCCTCAAAGGAGTTCTCCAGACGATCGAGCAATTGATTAAAAGCAATGGCCATCTGACCGATTTCATCCTTCGAATTCAACACCTCAAGGCGATGATGAAGATTCGATGCACTGATGCTGTTGGCTCTATCAATCTTTCTCGAAATAGGCATCAAAGCCTGGCGCGTCACGAAATAGCTGCTTGCCAGAATCAAGGGAATTCCAAAGAGCAGAAGGGAAAGGATAATCTTTCTCAAATCTGTCAGATAGCGCTGACCGGTCTCATCCACTGCCGTTACGATAATCAAATAGTCTTTCCCTTTTACTCTGAAAACCCGGCTTACACCCCGTTTATTCCCCCACTTGAATTCGAGTTCTTTTTCCTTTAGCAGACGTTCTTTCAATTCGGGCGGGTACTCGTATTTGAATTCTCCTTTTCTGTTTCCGTTCAGTTCAAGCACTTCCTCGGTTTCTTCGGGCAGGGTATGCAAAAACCGATTTCTTATTTTTTCAAACTCCTCCTCCGTGAAAGTCTCCTTTTCAAGAAATATTTTCTCGGTGATTTCTACCCGTTCTTTCAAATGATTCATAAAATCACGGCTGCGGTGCAGCGAAGAATAATAATAGACAGAGACTCCGAACAAAATAAAAAGTCCGCTGGCTATAATTGAGAATACAAAAGAAAGACGTGTACGGATACGCATAACCTATTCCTTAATAATGTACCCCATACCAATGACCGTTCTGATGATCTTTTCTTCATGATCCCGGTCAATTTTTTTTCTCAAATAATTGATATAGACATCTATCACATTGGTTCCCATGTCAAAATCAATCCCCCATACCTGCTCCAGTATCTGGGTTCGGCTTACCACCCGGTTTTTGTTTCGCAGCAAAAATTCAAGAAGGCGAAATTCTCTTGCAGTAAGTCTGATTTCGACTCCTGCCCTGCGCACCTCCCTCGACTGGAGGTCCATCTCCAGATCAAGAACTGTAAGGCGCTCTTTCTCGCTCTTTGATGTAATTTTTGCTCTGCGGCTCAGCGCATGAATTCGTGCCAACAGTTCTTTAAATTTGAACGGTTTGCTCAGATAATCATCTGCCCCCGTTTCAAGGCCCAGGACAATATCATCGGTTGCCCCCAGTGCGGTCAACATGAGTATGGGCACCTCGAGTTTGTATTGATTTTTCAATACATCGCATAACTCAATACCGCTCATACCCGGCATCACTACATCCAGGATAATCAAATCAAAATCTTCCTGAATGGCCAGCCTCAGGCCTTCCTTTCCATCGAAGGCTTGCTGCACCCGATGGCCTTCCTCTTCCAGGCCTCTTTTGATAAAGGAAGAGACCCTTTCTTCGTCTTCAACAAGCAATAGCTTCATTTTTCTTCTTTCCGGATTCAGCTGTTCATAACAGGCTGCTGAGTTTGTAAATTGATTTCCCCTCCTATCCTGCCAATGCAATGAAAGCCTTCGGACAGGGGTCTTCGGCTAAAATTACAATTCCCGGCTCATATTTTTCATGCAATGCACCGATTTATCCGGTACATAGCGAAAGCTTAGATAGCGATTGACACGCTTTTTATAATTGCGGAATGCCTCCCCGTAAATGGTCTCGAGATATCGCTCTTGCTCCAAAATGAGACGGTGATTGACAATCATAAGCAGCAAATAGAGGCCAAAGAGGACCAAAGAAGGAAAAATCAGGAGATATGACAGGATCACCAAATAATAGAACACGAAATTGGGATTCCTGCTGATGCCGTACAAACGGCACATCAAAGTGTTGATTTGCATGGATTTGTTTTTCTTCCGGGGCCAATGAATCCGGGCAATAAAAATGAGCAATGCAAGAAAGAGCAGAACAAAAAAGATATGGGAGAATTCGTACATATTCGGGTGTTTTCTGAAATGAATTGCGAGGAAATACATGATCTCCAAAGCAGGAGAGTCGTTGTGCTCCTGCTTTTCGAACGCCTATTTACTAATCGTCATCGTCTTTGTATCTGACGCCCCGCGCTCCGCTGTCAAGCTGAATGATGCCGGACCCCTGGCGAATTTCCGTATGGCGAATTTCACCGCCACTCCTTCCTGTTTGTATGGCTGCATAGATATCAACTGCTGCCACCACAAAAACGGCAATGAAGAAATAACGCGTGTAGCGTGATCTGCGATAATGAAGAATGGCAGCTATTAAAGCCAGTGCACCCAAAATCAGGGTGCTAATGTGAAAAAACTCAGCCAACTCCTCATGCGTATGAATGAGGGTTTCGCTTATCCCTGCCAGGTGTTCCACCACTTCTTCGGCTTGCTCGCCCGTGAAATACGCAGCGAGAGAAGATAAAGCGCTGAACACATATAAGCCCAGTGCGGTAAGCTTCACCGATGTGTTTTTAAATAAAAATCCCGCAATCAAAACCAAGGTGGCAAGAATAACTCCGACAATAGGAAAATGATTGACCAACAAATGAAGATGTGCTCCGTTCATGATTGATTTCTTTTAGGTGAATAAATGCATTTTTTATATTCTTTCTTTTTATTCGCTGATCATGCGAAAGGCTCCCGTAAGCAAAAAACGTGCATCTGCTTCAAAATCACCGGCATTCAGAATTTCATAATAATTGCCGGATGAAGCACCTGTCTTTACCTCTCTTTTTTCAAATAACATTTCGCTTTCCGTACTGTCACGCAGCAGAAGAACATACTTCCTTCCGTCATTCTCCACCACGGCTTCGTGTGGCAGGGCCGGGCCCTCGTGCGAACGGATGAATATCTCTGATTCGACATACATTCCCGGTACCAGGAAAGCAGGATCGCTTCCTTCTTCCGGATGTGCATGAATCTTAAAGGTTCTTTCGTTCCGGTCAATGCCGGGATTGACCAGATGCACGCGGGCAAGATAAACGACCGAGGGATTGTTTTGCACGCGAAAACGAATCTCCTGCCCCTTGCGGATCTGTCCCAGATTCTGCTCGAACACACTTAGCTCAAGGTGCAAATGATCCGTGTTGATGATATTCATGGCCACATCAGACGGATCAAGATAAAGCCCCTTGCTCAGGTGAATTTCGCTCACATAGCCACTGATGGGTGATAACACCGGAATCCTGCTCCGTATCTCGTTTTCATTCAATCCGGAAGGATCAATATTCATAAGCTGCAACTTCTTTCGAAGGGATGCCACACGTACTTTCGTGGCCCGGTATTCGGCCTCTGCCTTCAGGTATTTTTTCTCTGAGCTGACCCCTTCGCTGGCCAGGCTCTTTTGCCTTTCATAGTCAGAGCGAAGATAGGCCAGACGGCTGTCGGCTTCCAGAAAATCGCGCTGAATCTCAATATATTCGGGATTCTCAAGCGTAAAGAGTACCTGCCCTTTTTTGACCTTATCGCCCGGCAGCAAAGTGATTTCCCTCACGTATCCGCCAAAATATGCACTGACCGATGCCTTGTTTTCCGGGGGTACATCAATCATCCCGTTGCTTTTTACCGAACGCTTGAATTTTCGCTTCTCCAATGCTCCCGTCTTCATTCCGGAAGCTTTGAATTGTGATGCAGTGATCACGTAAACATTGTTATCGGGCTCCACGGGAGAACTGCCGGTTTCGCCCATTGCGCTGCGCTCTCCCATAGAGGAGCAGGATATGAGGGTCGTGCCGGCAAGCACCGGCACTGCCAAGAGCAGGATCAGGAGATTTTTATTTTTCATTTTCAGGCATTTATTCAATTAAATAATTGATCTCAAGTACGTTTTCGTTGTATTTCCGCAGCGCATCGAGATAGTTCAGCTCTATTGCCATGGTATGATCAATCAGTTGCACATACTGAAGGAAATCAATTTCACCCTGTGCATAAGCTTTGTTTGCATGCTTCAGCATTTGTCCGGCCAGGTTTTTTCCCGTATTCTCATAGTAGTCAAGCATCTGCCGATGCTGGCGCACCCGGCTTTGCAAAGACTCAAATCTTGTCCTCAGAGCGATGCGATACTCTTCCGACTCGGCATTGCGAATCATGACTCCGGTTTTTGATGCTTCGATTCTTGATTTCTGCGGGCCAAACCATAGCGGAAGGCTCACTCCGGCTTCGACACCGCCATAGCTGCCGGGCAGGCTGCCGGGGTTGAAGCCTTTGAATAGCGATACCTGCAAATCCGGGAGCAGACGCTGCTTCTCATACTGCAGTTTTCTTTGCGACCATTCTTTTGCATGCTCGCGCAAGCGGATACCGGGATGATTTTCCCATTCCGCGGCCTGCACCTTGAGCGGACCGAAGGAATTGTCCGGAACGGAATAAAAAGTGTCCGATTGGAGGTAGCGGTTCATTTGCATCTCTGCCATGCGAATTCGCTCGCGGACCTGCTTCAGCCTGATTTCCATCTCCTCTTTCCGGCTGTCGGCTGTGGCCTTTTCCAGATAATTGGACTCCCCCTCCTCAAAACTTTTGCCGGCTGCCGATGCGAAATCGCTGTAGAGACTATCAAGAAATTGAAATTTCTTCGACAGTTCTTTCCAATACACCGCCTCATTCCAGGCCAGCGCTACGTTTTTAATGAGCACGATCCGCTGTATCCGATATTGATCTTCCGACAAATTCTCGAGGCTTTCATAGACTTTCTTCCGTGCCGTGTACACAGTCGGAAATTCGAAGGACTGGCGCACACCCCAAACATTGAGCGGTTGATTCTCAGGACTGATATTGTTTTGGTCAAAACTGTAATAAAAATCGGTTTTCCCCGGGTCAAAGGCGCTGCCTTTCAGCTGCCGGCTCTCGGACACCTTCAGTGCCGATGCTTCCAAACCCCTATTGTTTTTCAATGCGATAGAAATGGCTTCATCCTGCGAGATTTGTGGCTGGGCAGCGGCTGCAAAAGGAAACAGCCCGGCGGTGACGAGCAATAAAATTGCCGGTGGGATGCTCCATTTTTTTCTTCGCCCGCTCTGGCGCTCAAACATAGCATAGAGCACCGGAAGCACGATGAGTGTCAGGGCGGTTGCCGAAATCAGGCCGCCAATCACAACGGTAGCAAGGGGGCGCTGCACCTCCGCACCGGCCGATGTGGAGACAGCCATGGGGAGGAATCCCAGTGCGGCAGCCGTTGCTGTGAGCAGCACAGGCCGCAGCCTCTTCCGGGTACCCATCAATATGCGTTTGTGTATGTCTTTCACTCCGTTGGCTTTCAGTTCTTTGAATTCCTCAATCAGGACAATTCCGTTGAGTACGGCTATTCCAAACAAAGCGATAAAACCGACACCTGCGGAAATGCTGAACGGAAGTCCGCGCACATAAAGGAACAAAACACCGCCCACAGCCGAAAGGGGGATGGCACTGTATATCATAAGCGCTTCTTTTACGGAATTAAAGGCAAAATAGAGCAAAACGAATATGAGCAGGAGCGCCACGGGCACGGCCAGCATAAGGCGGGCCCTGGCTGTCCGCAGGTTCTCAAACTGCCCGCCATATCGAATGCTATAGCCCGGTGGCAGGTCCACTTTTTCGGCAATCACCTTTTGTACATCCTTCACCACCGATTCGAGGTCGCGGTTGCGCACATTGACACCTACCACAATGCGCCTTCTCGTATCTTCCCTCGAAATCTTGGCGGGCCCTTTGGTATAGCGGATGCTCGCAAACTCACTTAAAGGCAGAGAGCGTCCGTCAGCCAGCTCAAGCGAAGCCTTTTCAATGTCCTCAATGCCGTTGCGATGGGCTTGGTCAAAACGGAGCACCAGATCAAACTGCTTTTCACCTTCAAACATGGTTCCCGCAGCCAATCCGGCAAATCCCATGCTGATAATCTGATTCAGGTCCCCGACATTCAAACCGTATTTCGCGATCTTCTTCCGGTCGTACTTTACCGTCAATTGGGGGAGGCCGGCTATTTTTTCCACGCTGATATCGGCTGCCCCGTCTATATTGCGAATCGCCTTCTCTACCTCCAGTGCCTTTTTGTAAAGTACATCCAGGTCTTCACCGAAGATCTTAATTGCCAGATCGGCCCGCACCCCCGTTATCAGTTCATTGAATCTCATCTCGATGGGCTGCGTAAACTCAAATTCAACTCCGGGGATTTCAGCCGTCAGAGCTTCCTTGAAACGGTCGGCCAGTTCATCCTTGCTGCGAACCGTCACCCACTCGCTCCTGGGTTTTAGTTTAATTATTACATCACTTTCTTCCATCGACATCGGGTCGGTAGGTACTTCGGCCGCACCAATGCGGCTCACCACCTGCTCTACCTCGGGAAAGCGCAAAAGAATCTTTTCGATTTGAGTGGTCGCTTTTACGGTATTGCTGAGCGAGGTTCCCGTTTTCAAAACCGGCTGTATCACAAAATCGCCTTCATCGAGTGTCGGCACAAACTCGCCACCCATGCGAGTAAACAGATAAAACACCGAGATAAGCAGGAGGAGTGCCAGAGAAAGCACCCACTCTTTTCTTCGAAGGGCCCAGGCGATGGTCGGCTGATAGCGGTCTTCGAGAAAGGAAATCAGGCGCCTCGAAAAGCTTTTCCCTTCTTTTTTCGAAGGTTTTATAAAAAGCGAAGCCATGACCGGCACATAAGTGAAGCAAAGAAGCATGGCACCCAGGAGTGCAAAAGTGAAAACCAGCGCCATGGGCCGAAACATCTTTCCTTCCACCCCCACCAGCGACAGAATAGGAATAAATACAATGATGATAATGAGCTGCCCGAAGACGGCCGAGTGCATCATTTTACTGGCAGCGTGTTGTGTGATGCTGTCGATGAGCCCTTGTCTTTCGGCCCCGGGAAGAGTAAGAAGTTTCTGGCGTTCGCTCGTGATTTTGTAGGCAATAAACTCTACGATAATCACGGCCCCGTCAATGATAATTCCGAAATCGATGGCCCCCAGGCTCATCAGGTTGGCATCCACTCCGAAGATATACATCAGCGAGAGTGCAAAAAGCAGGGTCATGGGAATGACCGAAGCTACCACGAGGCCTGAGCGCAGATTGCCCAGGAGCAGAACCACCACAAAAATGACAATCAGGCAGCCCAGAATGAGGTTTTCGGCAATGGTGGATGTGGTTTTTTTGATCAGCTCGCTTCGTTCCAGAAAAGCGTTGATGTGGACCCCCGGGGGCAGGGCCGATTCTATCTCCTCTACCCTTTTTTTTACGGCATCAATCACGGCCTTTGAGTTGGCCCCTTTCAGCATCATCACCTGCCCCAGCACCTTTTCGCCCTCCCCGTTGCCGGTGATGGCCCCGAAGCGTGTGGCATGGCCGTATCCTACGCGGGCCAGGTCGCTGATGTACACCGGCACCCCCGATCGGTGTGTCACCACTATGTTCTCAATATCTTCCAGACCCGTGAGCAAGCCTTCGCCACGTATAAAATAGCTTTGGTTGACTTTTTCAATGTAGCCCCCACCGGCCACGCTGTTGTTCTTTCGCAAGGCATCGTACACCTCAGCGATTGAAATATGCATGCTGCGCAACCTTTCGGGATTTACCGCCACTTCATATTGCTTAAGGTATCCGCCCCAGGTGTTTACTTCCACCACACCGGGAATGCCCGAAAGCTGGCGCTTAATAATCCAGTCCTGAATGCTGCGCAGGTCCATTAAGGAATATTGGCCGCGATAGGCAGAGTCCACCTCGATTACATACTGGTAAATCTCTCCGAGCCCGGTACTTATCGGGCCCATGAAGGGTTTGCCGAATCCGGCCGGTATCTTCTCTTCGGCCGATTTGATTTTTTCGGCAATAAGCTGGCGGGGCAGGTAGGTTCCGATGCGGTCATTGAATACCACGGTCACCACCGACAAACCGAATTTCGACACGGAGCGTATTTCTTTTACGCCCGGCAGATTTGCCATTTCCAGCTCGACCGGATAGGTGAGAAACTTCTCTACATCCTCGGTGGCCAGATTTCTTGATGTAGTTATGATTTGTACCTGATTGTTGGTGACATCCGGCACGGCCCCGATCGGAATTTGAGAAAGGGAGTAAAGGCCAAAGCCCACAATGAAGGCTGAAAAGAGGAGGACTATCAGTTTATGATGAATACTGTAACGTATGATTCGGTCTAGCATCTGCGGTCGTTCTTAGATGCTGCAAAGCTAGCGGCACGGGCCTTAGAGGATTCTCAAGCTCTTCTTAAGATTTGCTTAAAAAAAGAACGCTGAAGGTGCTGCCCTTCCCCGGTACGCTTTTTACTTCAATCTCCGCTCCGATGGCCTCGGCCGATTTTTTCACGATGGACAGGCCCAGTCCGTTGCCCGGAATGTCTTTGTGCTCGAGGGCCTCCGATCGAAAGAAATGATTGAATACCCGGCTTTGGTCTTCCTCTCTGATGCCGATGCCCCGGTCTTCGATTTCACACCGTATCTTTTCATTCTCCATTGATATGCGCAGGTGCAACGGAGACCGCTCATAGGAGTATTTGATTGCATTGCTGATGAGGTTATCCAGGATCAGGTGCGCGTGATAGTGTGGTACGGAATACGATCCGTTTTCATTGATGTCAAGAAATATTTTGAGTTTCTTTTCCGCTATTTCGGCTTTGCGTCTCGAAAGGATGTCATCTATCAGTGTGGCAATAGAAACCTTTGAATCCTTTTGATCGCTTTTGCCATTGTCAAGGCGTGCGAGCAACAGCAATTGTTCAATGGTATCGCTCATCCGGTTGATTTCCGACAGGCTGCATTTTATTTTCTCTTCATACTCTTCCGGACTTCTCTTTTTTCTCAGCAAAACCTCCAAGGTGCCCCGCAGGGCGGCCAGGGGAGTTCGCAGCTCATGCGAAGCATCCGAAGTAAACTGTCTCTCACGCTCCATGGCACTTTCAATGCGCTCCAGCAGGGCGTTGAATCCGGCCGACAATTCGTATATCTCGTCTTTGTTTCTCGGCAACGCTACCCGCTCATTCAAGTTGTTCTTCCTTATTCGCTGAATGGTGCGGGTCATTTCCTTGACCGGGATGATGCTTCGCCCGGCCAGAAATCGCGATACATAATACAAGCCGATGAGCACGAAGAGATAAGAAAGGAGCAAGACATTTCGAAGACGCATAATCACCGACTCCTCGGCTTCGGATGATATGGCCGATAGAATATATCCCCTTATTTTTCCATTTTCCTCGATGGGCAATTGCACCTGTCGAATGGCTTTGCCGTTCAAACGGGCGTCAAAATGCCCTCCGAACTTTTCCTCCCTGAATGGCAGCACATTGTCTTTCAGGTTGGGCGACTTGTCCATCAGGCGGCCCTCATTGTCGATTAGCTGGATAAATACCGGATTGACCTGAATCTCCCGGTGCTCGCGTTCCTCCCACTCTGCCTTGTTGGCAAACATAATGCTGTCGCCTGTCACTTTGATTTCTGTCGTATGCTTCTCTGCTTCGAACGACAAGTCATGATCAAGATGGCGAAAAACCGTCTCCCTGACCATAAAATAGACGAATCCGAAGACCAGTGCCATGATAATGGCCGTGGCAATCATATAGTGAAAAGCAATTCTGTTTTTAAAGCTTAAATTCATATTTCTCTGGCTATGTAGCCCACTCCTCTGACGGTTTGTATGTAATTCTCTTTTTCACTCAATCCGAGTTTTTTTCGCAATGCATTGATGTACACGTCAATCACCCCGGTGTTGTACTCAAAATGTATGTCCCAAACGCGCTCGATAATGCGGGTTCTGCGACACACGTTGCCTTTGTTTCTCATCAAAAACTCCAGCAGGGCAAATTCTTTTTGAGTTAGTTTTATTTCCTTTCCGTTTTTCAACACCTGGTGTTTTCGCGTATTCAATGTGATGGGGCCGAGAGTAAACTCCTCATGCTCTCCGCTTTTGGGCCGCAGTTGCACTTTGACCCTTTCCAGCAGTTCTTCAAAGTGAAACGGTTTCTTGATATAATCGTTGGCCCCGGCCTGCAAACCGAAGACGGTTTCATCCAGGGTGTCTTTTGCCGTCAGAAAAATGACGGGTGTCTCCTTGTCCGATTTTCTGAACGCACGCAGCAGTTCAATGCCACTCATTCCCGGCAACATCCAGTCCAGCAGAAGGAGGTCATAATTTCCCGAAAGCGCCCTGTCAAGCCCATCCCTGCCGTTCGCAGCAATGTCAACGGCATAAGATTCCTCTTCCAGGCCCTGCTTTAGAAAGCCGGAGATGCCGCTTTCATCTTCCACTATGAGTATTCTCATTTTGCAAATATTTGCTAATTCGCTGAATATCCGCTGCATAAGCCCTTAAGACTTTCTTAAAATTATACAGCGGACAGACGTAGAGGCTAACCCTTGGCTGACAAATAATAATTCCCTAAACGGAAGAGAAGACCCCGCTAAGCAAAGAAAATCTATCCGGCTGTGCAGCCAATCGCATTATTCCGTTGAAGCACTTTCCCTTTTCAGGGGTGCGTATCGCTGCAGGGCTTCCCGCACCCTTTCGATATCGGATATGCCGAGATAACGTATTTTGCCCTTTTTCAGAAGGATGCGAATGACTTTGTTGCCACGCACGGTATATCCGATGCCCCCTCCTGCCACGGGCCGCAGCCCCCAGCCTCCCATATCCTGCAGCGGTCTTATTTTTTTCAATTCCAGTTCCTCTATGTCCTTCCATTCAAAGGTCCTCCAGCGAAGCACAAAGGGGAAATAGCGAAAAGAGATGCCCTCTTGGTCAATTTTCAGGTCGAGGTGGGCCGAAAAAAGCAGGATGAGCAGTAGGAGGAAAAAGAAAAAAGAGAATAGAACCACCCCATCGGGTGCCGGATTGTTCCCGACCGGAACCCCAAGAAAAAGCTGTTTCACAAGGGCGTACAAATTGACAAGAAACAGCAGGGCAAAGAGGGCCATCAACCACCTTTGTCTGAAATATTGATGTTCTTCGTATGCATTTACCATGGGATTTCAATTTGTTTTTCGGAGTCAAAGAGGGGTTCTGCTTCCAGTTCTCCGGCATCGTAGGGCCGTATCAGTGCTTCTATCCGTTTGCGATCAGGCGCTTCTTCTCCGGGCATGAGCCATTCATCTTCCAGATCCTTCGTCAGAATGAGGGGCATTCGCGGGTCTTTGCTGCCCCGTGGGCGGTTGTGGATTTTGGCCAGCACTTCATTGGCGGCCGTAGTCACAATGCTCAGGGTTCTGTATTCTTTTCCTTCGGGCAAAACACAATGCTCCCAGATGCCT
>Ga0256839_1003567_pt1 | contig 15941 bp, 15 predicted proteins | sample 354166metaG_FD_185968 | JGI IMG/M metagenome (GOLD analysis project Ga0256839, IMG submission 185968) | Hydrothermal vent microbial communities from Mid Atlantic Ridge, Atlantic Ocean - 354-166 | ecosystem: Environmental > Aquatic > Marine > Hydrothermal vents | place: Atlantic Ocean: Mid... | reverse complement strand
AGAGTCCGTGTTCCCGGGCCAGGCGCGCCGCCGTGGCGAGGATGGGTTCGTCTTCGCCGCTCACCAGGATCAGGGCGCCGCCGAAGTGACGCGCGGCCAGATGACGCAGCATCTCCAGACCGTCCATCTCCGGCAGGTTGAGGTCGAGGATCAACAGATCGGGGACTTTCCCCTGGTCGATGCGGTCGAGGACTTCGGCGGCGCTGGTGCAGGTTTCGATTCGGTCGGCGCCGAGGCCGGCCAGTTGATGGGCGAGGAGCTTGCACTGGAACGGATCGTCGTCGACGATCAGGCAGGTGTGGTCATTCGCCATGGGAGGAATCCGGTAAGTGGGATGACAGGGCTTTCTGGAGCTCGGACCAAGCGGCGGCGAAGTTTTTCAAAGCCTCCTGGCGCGCTGTGGGTGTTCCGGATTTACAAGTCTCTTCCAGACGGTGGCAGGCGGCGGCGAACGCCGTCGCTCCCACGGCCCGGGCGGAGGACTTGAGCGTGTGGGCGGTGCGGGCGACTCGGTTCCAGTCGTCGCTGCAGGCGGCGCTTTCGATCCGCTCGGCGAGGCGCCTGGCGCCGGTGGCGAAATCTCGGAGAAATTCGCCCACGACGGCCTCGTCGTCCCCCACCAGGGATCGGAGAACCGCCAGGTCCAGAAGCGGCGTCGAGGGGTTCGGCGGCGGTGCCGGGTGGGGCAGCCACCGTTTCAGCATGGCCTGCAATTCCTGCAGGGGTACCGGTTTGCTCAGATAGCCGTTCATGCCGGCGGCCCGACAGCGTTCCGCTTCCCCCGCCAGGGCGTTGGCGGAGAGAGCGACGATGGGAATGGCGTCGGCAGATCCCTTCCGCCTTTCCTCGTCGCGGATGGCGGTGGCCAGTTGATAGCCGTCCATCTCGGGCATGTGCAGGTCGGTGATGACGAGGACATAGTCGCCGCTGCGCCAGCGCCGCAGTGCTTCGGCGCCATCCCGGGCGAAGTCCGCCGCCAGTCCCAGCAGGGCCAGTTGCCGTTCCAGCACCTTGCGGTTGGTGGGATTGTCCTCGGCCACCAGGATCAGGCGGTCCTGGGCCAGCGCTTCGGTTCGGGGCGGTGTCTGGAACGACTCGGCGCCCAACCCCTGCTCGGCTTGATTCGTCTCGGCGGGCTTTCGGCCGGCGGCGATGGCGACCGCCTCGACCAGGCGCTCCGGCGTGAGGAGATTGGCGTCGATCTGGATGAGGTCCGGCGCCAGTCGCCGCGCCCGGCGCCGCCGTCCCCGGTTGACGATCAGCAGGTGGATCTCCCGGCCCTGGCCACGCCCTCGGTCCAGAAAGTCCAGCAGTTTCGGATCCGGGGTTTGCCGGTCCGGATGATCGGCGATCCAGATGCACAGGGCCTCGGGCAGTTCACGGGCCAGGGAGAGGGCGTCGGCCGGATCGTCGGCTCGGTATGCCTCGGCGCCGGCCCAGCGCAGTACCGTGGCCATGTCGGCGGCGTTCTGCGGATCGTGGTTGATGAGGAGGCAGTGGAGACCGGCGAGGGGCGCGGGACTGGGCGGCTCGGCCGGTTCCAGCACCGGCAGCGGCAGGCGTATGCGGAAGGTGGTGCCCTTGCCCGGACGGCTGTGCAACTCGATGTCGCCGCCCATCGTTTCCACCAGTTGCCGGGTGATGACCAGTCCCAGGCCGGTGCCGCCGAAGCGGCGGGTGGTGGAAGCGTCCGCCTGGGAAAAGGCCCGGAACAGGTGTTTGCGGGTCTCCTCGTCGATGCCGATGCCGTTGTCGAAAACCGTCAGCGACAGCGCGCCGTCACGCCATTCCGCCCGCAGGTGGACCTTGCCGGGCCGATCCAGGCCGCTGGAGAATTTGATGGCGTTGGAAAGCAGGTTGGTGAGGATCTGTTTCAGGCGCACCGGATCGCCCTCGACCCGGCGCGGCAGGCCGGGATCGAGGAACAGGGTGAATTCCACCCCTTGGCGCAGGGCGGTGTGATCCAGCATCAGACACACGTTTTCGATGAGCCGGGGTAGATTTAGCGCGGCCCGTTCCAGCTCCAGTCGGCCAGCTTCGATCTTGGAGAAATCGAGGATGTCTTCGATGATCGCCAACAGTTGCCGGGCCGATTCCTGCATCAGGGTCACCATTTCCATCTGGTGGGGCCGAAGGCTGGTCTGGGCCAGGAGCTCGGCCATGCCGAGGACGCCGTTGAGCGGGGTGCGGATCTCGTGGCTCATGGCGGCGAGGAAGTTCGATTTGGCTTGGTTGGCCGCCTCGGCCCGTCGGCGGGCCTGCTCCAGCTCCCCGGTCCGGCGGTCGATTTCCCGTTGCAGCCGCAGGCCGTAGAGGGTGGTGGCGAGGGAGAAGAGTGCGGAAAGGAAGACGATGACCAGCCACAGGGGGATCTGTCCCGGTCTCAGCGCCTGGGGGAGGAGGAAAAGCGCCGCTCCCAGGCAGGCGATCCCCAACGACAGATTCAACGCCAGCAGACGCCTGGCGAAGGAAGCCGTAGCCACGGGTTTACAGGGTGAACATTTCCACCAAGGTCTGGGCGACCTGCCGGGCGGTCCGGCCCGATACCTTGCCCAGCACGCTGTCGATCTCCGCCTGGGGAATGGTATGGATGCGCTCCAGGGCGATCTCGCCGTCCCTGCCGGCGAAATGGATCGGAATCCGGGTGGGCCAGCCCCGCAGGCGCGTGGTCAGGGGGCATACCAGCAGGGTGACCAGGTGACGGTTCATTTCGTCGGGCGAGACGATCAGGACCAGGCGCCGGCCGCCCTGTTTCTCCTCGGGGGAGAGTCGGCAGACGCTGAAGCGCTTGAACGGGCTTACCAGGTCCATGTTTCTTCCTCGCCGTCGGGATCTTCCGAGCGGGAAAAAGCGGCTTCCCAGTCCGCCCGGGGGCGAAGGGGGTGCAGGATGAGGGTGCGCCCCTGGATTTCCAGCTCGAAGCCGGTCCGGGCGTCGCACAGCTCCAGGATGGGTTTGGGCAGACGAATGCCCCGGGAGGAACCGATGGGGACGAGATTGATGTGCATGGGAATTCTCCGGAAGTGGCTGGATAATTATCCTGTAATTATCCTTGAGAGCAGCCTACGACGGTTCGGCTGGCGAATCAAGTCGAATCCGCTTCCCCGAGGGATCATTTGTGGTATTTTTTACCGCCACCGAACGGAGGGAGAGCGATGAAAGCACGGATCAAGTGGATCGAGAACGTCTCTTTCCTGGGGGAGACCGGCAGCGGCCACGGCGTGGTGATCGACGGTCCCCCGGAGTACGGCGGCCGCAACCTGGGCCCCCGTCCCATGGAATTGCTGCTGCTGGGCGTGGGAAGCTGTTCCGCCTTCGACGTGGTGCAGATACTCAAGAAGGGCCGCCATCCGGTCGCCGACTGCGAGGTGCGGGTGAGCGCCGAGCGCGCCGACACCGTTCCCAAGGTCTTCACCCGGATTCATCTCCACTTCGTAGTCAGTGGGTCGGGATTGAGCGAACGGGCGGTGGAGCGCGCGGTCGCCTTGTCGGCGGAAAAATATTGTTCGGCGTCGATCATGCTCGGAAAGGCCGCCGAGGTGAGCCACAGCTTCGAGGTGGTCGACCCGGGGGATCAGGAGTAAATCTCAATTGAGGACTTGCCATCGATGGAAAAGCTGAAACTGCACGGTTTCAACAATCTGACCAAAAGCCTGAGCTTCAATATCTACGACATCTGTTACACCAGCCCGCAAAACCAGCAACGGTACATCGAATACATCGACGAGGCCTACAACGCCGAGCGGCTGACCCGCATCCTCACCGACGTGGCCGACATCATCGGCGCTCACATTCTCAACATCGCCCATCAGGATTACGATCCCCAGGGGGCCAGCGTCACCATGCTGATTTCCGAGGATCCGGTCAGCCACGGCCTTTGCAACCAGGAATCCCCCGGCCCCCTGCCGGAGACCGTCCTGGCCCACCTGGACAAGAGCCACATCACCGTCCACACCTATCCGGAGAGCCATCCCCACGAGGGGATCAGCACGTTCCGCGCCGACATCGACGTGGCCACCTGCGGCAAGATTTCCCCCCTCAAGGCCCTCAACTATCTGATCCACAGTTTCGAGTCCGACATCGTCATCATCGATTACCGGGTGCGCGGCTTCACCCGTGACGTCACCGGACGCAAACTGTTCATCGACCACGACATCACCTCGATCCAGAATTTCATCGCCGAGGATACCAAGGCCCGCTACCAGATGATCGACGTCAACGTCTATCAGGAGAACATCTTCCACACCAAGATGATGCTCAAGGACTTCGATCTCGACGACTACTTGTTCGCCCCCGACGACGTGGCGCTCTCCCCCGAGGAACGGGAAGCGGTGCGGCACAAGGTACAGCGGGAAATGGCGGAAATCTTTTACGGCCGCAACTACGGCGACGGCTGAGGGTAGGCGGCCGACAGCCACAGGCATTGACCGGGTTGCAGGCAGAACGGCCGATCCTCGTGACCCTCCAGGCGCCGGCCGCTGATGAGGTCCTGTTTCACCGGGTAGTGCGGCAGGTCGGGGATCAATTGGCCCGGGATCACCGAACGGCGGCGATGGCCCAGGTTGCTCACGGCTGCCAGGGTTTCGCTGCCGTCCGGGGCGGTTCGGCGCACGCCGAAGAGACCGCCGTCGAGGGGAAGAAGGAAGTGGGGAGCGTCGGGATGGAAGGCCGGGTGATCGCAACGCAGCCGCAGGCGTCGGAGCAGCTCCCGGAAGATTCGGGTCTCGTGGTTTCCGGGATCCTGGAGAAGGTCGGCCAGTTCCTGCCAGCGCCAGCGCCGGCGGTTGGCGGCTCGGGGATTGCCGGTGGCCTCGACGCGGCGGTGATCGCTGGGGGCCGCCAGCAGCGATGGCAGGTAGAGTGCGGGAATACCGCGCAGGCTCATGAGGGTCGTCTGGGCGCACAGGAAGCGGGCGACGTGGCGTTCCGTCACTGGTTGTCCCGGATCCGCCAAGGCGTCGAAATAGCTGATGTTGGCTTCGAAGGGCCGTAGCGCCTCGCCGCGGCGGTAGGGGGTGATGGTGGCGCCTCGCTCCGTCAGCCAGGCGGTCAGACGCTCGAATTCGGCCTCGGGCAGATGGTCGCCGGCGGCTTTGAGAGGGATCCCGTCGGCGTCGTCGCTCTGATGGATGTAGCCGCATCCGGGCGGCGGTTCGGGCAGGCTTTCCAGCCAGCGGTAGAGATGGCCGGCGTCGCCGCTGTGGAGGGCATGGACCAGCAAAGCGCCCAGGGGACGGGTGTACAGCAACCGGCATTCGTCGCCGTTGCCGAAGAAGCCCTCGCCGTCGCCGGCCAGCAGCACGCCGGGCGCCACGATGGCGACGACGTCGCGCAGCAGCTTGACGATTTCGTGATCTTCGGTCAGATCCACCGAACAGGTGGCGGGATCCTTCCACAGCCAGGCGATACCGTCCAGGCGCACCAGGCGGGCGCCGTGGTCCACGTAGCCGAGCAGGATGTCGATGAACTCGAACAGGACGTCCGGGTTGCGGAAGTCCAGGTCGAACTGGTCGCAGCCGTAGCTGGTCCACAGGTGGCGTTCGCCGCGGCGGGTCTGAATGCAGGTCAGGATCGGCGTGCCGCACGGGCTTTCCACCCGACCCACGTCGGTGTCGGGGGGCAGGGCGACGAAATAGCCCCGCGCCGGGGAAATGCCGTCCACGTAATCGCGGAACCAGTCGCTGTCCCGGGAAATCCGGCCCAGCAGCAGATCGACCATCAGACGGCGCTGCCGGGCCAAAGCACCGACATCTTCCCAGTCCCCGAGCGCCGGGTCCACCCGGCGGTGGTCGCGGACGGCGTATTCCTCCCCCGGATTGGCCGGATGGAAGGGCAACAGATGGAGGCAGGAGAACGCCCCGTCCAGGTATCGATCCAGCCAACGCCCCAGGGTCCGTAGCGGCTTGTCGTCTTCGGCGGTGACGCTGTCGCCGAAGGCGGCTAGGATGGCGTCTCGCTGGCTCCAGGGGGTGGGGTCGGCGGGGGCTTCGATATGCTCGTAGTAACTGAGCAACTGGGTCAGCCGGGCCCGGAGCCGCGGAACGCGCTCTTCCCCGTAGAGGCGCTGGAAGCGCTGCTCGATGCGATGGATCAGTTCGCTGGGAAGAATCTTCATGGCCGGGGGTCAAGATAACACATATCGAATCGTCGTCACATGGCGTGGACGATGTTGCCCAACAGGGTCCGCAGACCGTAGCGCAGCACCGGGTAGCCGTAGTATTCCCGGGCCAGGGCGAAATTGTGATCCACCATTTCCTGGCGGTATTGGGGATCGTCCAGGATGCGCCTCACCTCGTCGACCACCTGGCGATCGACGAAACCATCCATGATGGGAACCCGGAACCCTTTGGGTTCGATGTCTCTGGCGAACACCGAGTAGCGGTTCACCATGATGGGTTTGCGGAAGTAGATGGCTTCCAGAAAGGCGTTGCCGAACCCTTCGTACAGACTGGGATAGGTGACCAGGTCGGCGTGGAGATACAAGTCGTCGAGGGTGTAGATCTTCCTGCCCAGATCGTCGAGATGGCGTTTGTCGTTGATGCGGTCGCCGAAGTAGCGCACGTCCACCCCTTCGTCGCGGGCCAGTTGCATCAGGCGATCGAAGTATTCCACCCCTTCGTCGCCGACGCCGTGGGACAGGATCAGTTTGCAGCGCGGATCGCCCAGGCGGCGCAGCAGGGTGATGGCGTGCTCAATGCCTTTGCGTGGCACCACCCGGGTCGGCTGCAGGATCAGGATGTCGCTTTCCTCCAGCCCCAGTTCTTGACGGATGTCGGCGTTGTAGTCGTCGATCGGCGGCGGCGGCCGGTCGAAGTCGAGGACGTTGGGAATGAGAATCGACGACAGCCCTTTGCGCCAGGCCAGTTCCTCCCGGGCGGCCTGATTGATGACCACGTGCTGCATTTCCGGCAGGCGGGCCGGGAAAGCCATCTCCAGGTAGTCGGCGATGGGGGAGATCTGGAAGCGTACCCGTTCCCAGTAGAAATCGTGGTGATGGCAGATGGTGGGAATCTTGGTCTCCATGAGGAACTCGACGATGGCCACCCCCAGGGGGACGTGCATGGGGATGGTCAGGGCGTTCTGAATCACCAGGCGGGTGATGTCGAAGCGCTCGACGAATTCGTAGAGGGTATCTTTGAGATACTCGGCCAGATCCCGGATGCGGCGGCTGACCTCGCGGCTGCGGCGGGTATGTCCCCAGAGGCGTTGATTGATCCACTCGTTCTCCGGATGTCCGAAATAGGCTTCCGGAATGCAGAGGCTGATCTCCGGGGCCCGGTCGAGACGGCCGCCGTACCAGAAGCTGACGTGTTCGTCCTCCCACAGGACTTCGGCCCATTTGGCCGATTCCAAGGAAACGCCGTCGGTGCCGGCGAAACGGGTGGAAACGAAGCCGATGTTCTCAGGCATGGTTCCAGATGGTGACGGGTTCTGTTTTCAATATAGTGGGTCGGCGCTGAATGGCAATCGAACGACAGAAGCCGAGCGCCATTATAAGGATTTTGCCAGCGAAGGCCCGGAACGGGCATAATTCTTCTTTTCCCGAGGATGAGGAAGGCCCGTGCGCATTGCCATCGTTCATTACCATCTGCGTCCCGGTGGGGTGACCCGGGTGATCGAACAGGCCGCCCGCCTGCTCCAGCAGGCCGGTCATCAGGTGGTGGTGCTGGCGGAGCGGTCTTGCGCCGATTTTCCGGCTCCGGTCCATGCCGTTCCTCTGTTGGCCTATGACGAGGACCGCGAGCCCGTTGCCGCCGCCGATTTGGAAGCGGCGCTGCTGGAGGCGGTCCATGAGTGTCTGGGCGGGCTTCCCGACGTCTGGCACGTCCACAACCACCATCTGGGCAAGAACCTCGCGCTGCCCCAAGTGGTGGCGTCCCTGGCGCGGCGAGGGGAGCGCCTGCTGCTGCAGATCCACGACTTTCCCGAGGACTTCCGTCCCTACAATTACCGGCGCCTGAAGCAGCACATCCCCGAGGCGGCGTTTGCCCGCTGCCTCTACCCCGCCGCCCCCCAGGTCCATTACGCCGTTCTCAACGCCCGCGACCGGGGGTTTCTCCGCCAGGCCGGCGTGCCTGAGGAACGGCTCCACTGGCTGCCCAATCCGGTATGGCTGCCGGACTTCCGGGAAGCCGGCCCCGCCTGGCCGGGAAGGCTGTGGCTCTATCCCACCCGGGCCATCCGCCGTAAGAACGTGGGGGAATTGCTCCTTTGGGCCGTCCTGGCCGGGCCGGAAGACCATTTCGCCACCTCCCTGGCGCCGGAGAATCCCCGCGAGCAGGTGTTCCATCGCCAATGGGTGGCGCTGGCCGAATCCCTGAAGCTGCCGGTGACCTTCGACCTGGCTGCCAAGACCGGATGGTCCTTCGCCGCCATGGTGACGGCGGCCCACTGCCTGGTGACCACCAGCGTGGCGGAGGGGTTCGGCATGGCCTTTCTGGAACCGTGGGTGCTGGGAAAACCCGTGACCGGACGCGATCTGCCGGAAATCACCGGGGATTTCACCCGGGCCGGCGTCGATCTGTCCCATCTGTATGGGCGGCTGGATGTGCCCGTGGCCTGGCTTGGGGAAGCGGCGCTGTGGGAACGCTTGACCGAGGCGTTGGCCCGGCTGTACCGCGATTACGGCTTACCGACGCCGGACGATGCCTTGCTTCGACGGGCCTGGCGCGCTTGGGTGGTCGATGACCGGGTGGATTTCGGCCGCCTGGACGAACCGTTGCAGAGCCGGGTGATTCGCCATCTCCATGGCGAACCTGGGGAACGGCGTCACTGGAAATCATCGCTGCCGGTTCCCGCCCCGGACGTCGTGCAGCGCAATCGCACCGCCGTGACCGACGGATTCGCGCCGGCGCGTTACGGCCGGCTTCTGGCGCGTTGTTACCAACGACTGACGGCTGCAGAAACCGGCGGCCTCGACGCTTTCGATCCCACTCGGCCGCTGCGCTGTTTTCTTCAGCCGGAACGACTTTCCCTGTTGCGCTTATGACCGACCAGGCATTGATCGAGCGGATTCGCGCCCTGTCCCGCCCCCTAGAGCCCCGGCCGACCGCCGTGGCGGCACGCCTGGTTCCCTTGCCGGATGTGCGAGCGGTTCTGTTCGACATCTACGGCACCTTGTTCATCTCCGCCGCCGGGGACATCGGCACGGGGCTGGCCGTGGACGGAGACAGCGCCTTCAAGGCCGCCCTGGAAGCGGTCGGCCTCCCGCCCAAGGGCGGAGCGGAACTGCTGACCCGTGCCATTGAGGCCGAACACGCCCGCAAGCGGGCGGCGGGTATCGATCATCCCGAAGTGGATATCGTGGCGATCTGGGCCACGGTGCTGGAACGGCTGGGGCTGTCGGCATCGGAAGCCACCCTGCGCCGCCTGGCCCTGGAGTACGAACTGCGGGTCAATCCGGTCTGGCCTATGCCGGGTCTGGCGGAGACCATCGACGCGCTTCGGCGCCGCGGACTGCGCCTGGGCGTCGTTTCCAACGCCCAGTTCTTCACCCCGCTCCTGTTTCCCGCCTTTCTCGGCCGTTCCCTCGAGGCGCTCGGCTTCGATCCAGCCCTGTGCTTCTACTCCTGGCGGGTGGGAATCGCCAAGCCTTCGCGCCGCCTCTATGACCTGGCAGCCGCCGAGCTGACTCGGCAGGGCATCGAGCCCCGACGGGTCCTCTACGTCGGCAACGACCGGCGCAACGACATCTGGCCGGCGGACCGGGTAGGCTTCCGCACCGGCCTGTTCGCCGGTGACGCCCGCTCGCTGCGCTTGCGGGAGGACGACCCCCGCTGCCGCGATGTGCAGCCGACCTGCGTGTTCAAAAGCCTGCCGCAAATCCTGGAATGCTGTGTGCCATGAGCGGCGGCAGCCCGGATGATGTCCATCGAAACGGGAGGAAACGATGACTGAAATTCCCGAGGAGCTTCGTTACACCGAGAACCACGAATGGGTGCGCCGCCGTGACGACGGCACGCTGGAAGTGGGGATCACCGATCATGCCCAGGAATCCCTCGGCGATATCGTCTATGTGGCGTTGCCGGCGGTGGGGCGGACGGTGGCGGCAGGGGAGGCCTGCGCGGTGGTGGAGTCGGTGAAAACCGCCGCCGACATTCACAGCCCGGTGGCCGGTACCGTCGCCGAGATCAATGAAATCCTGAGCGATCAGCCGGAAAGGATCAACGAGGATCCCTACGGCGCCTTTCTGTTCGTCCTAGAGCCGGCGGATCCCGCCGCCGTGGAAACCCTGCTCGATGCGGAAGGCTATCGCAAGCTTCTGACCGAAGACGGCTGAAGCCGGCCGTCACGATTTCGCCGGTTCTTCGTCAGCTCCCGGCCAGATCGTCGAGGAAGCGGCCCAGCAGCGCGCGGCCGGCATGGGGCATCACCACCACGTGGGCATGGCCGTCCTGACAGGCGAGGTGATAGCGTCGGACGACGGCGTCGGCCGGGCGGCGGAACCAGACGATGTTGGAGACCGGGTGAGCCCGGCGCGGCGCCAGGGCCGGGAAGCGGGCTTCGAGGCGGGCCTGGAGCCAGGCGGTGTCGGCGAGGATGCAGCGGGCGTCGGCGGCCAACCGGGCCTGCATCGCGGGGCTGGTGTAATAGAGGAATTCGGCCGGTTTGACCGCGTCGCGGGAACAGCTCAAAGTTCCCGGAAAACGTCCCAGATAGTCCGCCCGGTGGCGCCGGCCGACGGCGGCCAGATAGGCTTCGAAACGGCTGCGCCGGGTCAGGAACAGCCCGGCCGGGGCGGGGAAGCCGAAGAATTTGTGGCACGACACCGCCAGGCTGTCGAATCCCACGGTTTTCTGGTGAAGTAGGGTGGCATGCTCGGTGTGGGGCAGATAGCCGCCGAAGGCGGCCGCGTCCACGTGGAGAAAGTGGGGAACGTCCCTCAGCACCGCGGCGATGGCCGGCAGGGGATCGACGGCGCCCTTGAAGGTGGTGCCCACGGTGGCCACCACCAGGGCCGGTCTTCCCCGGTGGCGGGCCAGGTGGCGGGCCAGGTCGTCCGGGTCCATGGCGCCGTTGGCGTCGGTGGCGACGGTCGTCGCCGCCAGGCCGAGCAGATCGGCCAGGTGGGGAATCGAATAATGGGCCTCGGCGGTGAAGTAACAGACCGGTTCCCGGCCGTGGATGTGACGCAGCCAGACCTGTCCCAGCCGCAGGCCGTGTAGATTGCTGTCGGTGCCACCGTGGCTGACGATGCCCCACAGATCGTCGGCGGGAAAGCCGTACCAACGGCCGCAGCGCTCGATCACCCGGCGCTCGAAGGGATGGGTGTGATGAGGCACCGGCGCCGGGGCGTAGGGATCGCCGCCGTTGTTGTAGGCGATGATGCCGATGCCGCGCCGCCGCAACCGCCGCCGCCAGCGTTCGAAGCCCGCCGGCGGTGGATTCAGGTTGATGGGATAGCCGAGCATCGGCGCTGAGGGAAGGGAATCATGGATCGTGGCCATCGTGGTTATTACACCACGGGATGACCGGGTTTGGTACCCGGCGGCGCATTTTGTCCGTTAGGATGGGGTGGGCGTCCGCTTCCCGCCGCCGTTGATCCCCTGTTTTTTGTTTCTAGCTTGGGTGGAGCCATCAGGCAGCTACCCCAAGTCTTAATCCCTTTTAGATCAGGTCACGTTCTAGACGCATCGCTTCGACCAGGATGTCTCCCTGGGGGGTCGTCTTAATCCCTTTTAGATCAGGTCACGTTCTAGACGTTGGGAGTCGGCTCCTAACTCGGCGTATCATCATGTCTTAATCCCTTTTAGATCAGGTCACGTTCTAGACTGCACCCTCATTTTTTCTTCAACAAAATCAACATCTTACAAGGCGTCATAAAGAAAATTTCCGTCACCGGAGACCTCATGTGGTTATATCCAAATGCCATTGGTGCATATGGCGTGCGTCGGCCCCGCGCTTGGTCTTCAAGTGTAGCATAGGTGTCGGTGGGGGCAAGATGATGGGTCTAATTTCAACGGACACCTCGGTCAGTAGTGCCGGGCCGGCGGATGCAGTATAGTGACGGCATGTGCTCTGGAACGAAGACGCAAGAGCGACCAAGCAGGGGTACTCGGGTGGTCAGATTCATCACGAATCCCAGCGCAGGCGGCATCCCGAGTTATCGTGGCAAGTGGGGCTCAGCGGTACTATTCGCCGGTGGGACGGCAGGAGCAGGCGGACATCGAGCCCGGAAAACGCAGAAATTGACTGTAAGCCGTTGAATTTGGTGGGCCGTGTAGGATTCGAACCTACGACCATCGCATTAAAAGTGCGGTGCTCTACCAACTGAGCTAACGGCCCGGCGTGAAAGTTGGGTATTCTACGGAAAAATGGCGGAAATGCAAGCGAGAGGGAACAGGAGCGCCAGATGGTAGCGGAACAAAACGAGGAGCGGGTTCAAGAGGCCATCGCAGCCTTCGCTCGGCAACCACGGCCGCTTGCGTTGTTTTGCGGCGTTCAGCATTATGCCTGGGGGGACAGCGAGTACATTCCCCGGTTGTTGGGGGTGGCCAATCCGGAAGGCAGACCCTTCGCGGAGCTGTGGATCGGCGCTCATCCGGATCTGCCGGCCCGGGCGGTGATCGGTCGGGCCCGGGTGCCCCTCGACCGTTTGTTGGCCGCGGCGCCGGAACGCTTGCTGGGCCGGGCGCTGGCGGAAAAATACGGAGGTCAATTGCCGTTCCTGATGAAAATCCTGGCGGCGGCCCGTCCCCTGTCCATCCAGGTGCATCCGGACCGCCGCCAGGCGGTGCTGGGATACGAGCGGGAGGACCGTTTGGGGATCCCGTTGGATTCGCCCCGGCGCAATTACCGCGACCGCAATCACAAACCGGAGCTGTTGTGTGCCCTGACGCCTTTCTACGCCCTCAAAGGATTCCGTCCCGAGTCGGAGATCGAACAGGCGTTGGCGGAAATCCCCGAGTGGCGGCGTTTGTCGGAGGCGTTCCGCGCGCAGGGGCTTAAGCGCTTCTACCGCTGGTTGATGACCCTGCCCCAGGCGGAGGTCGATGCCCTGTTGGAGCCGGTGTTGAGGCGGTTGCGCTCCCAGGGGCCCTGGGAGAAAAGCCGGCGTGAGTTTTGGCTTCTGTGGGCGGATGAACTGTATTCCCGTGAGGGGCACCACGACCGGGGGTTGTTTTCCCTGTATCTGCTCAACTTTTTCCGCCTGCGGCCTGGCGAGGCCCTCTTTCAGGCGGCCGGGGAGTTGCACGCCTATCTCCAGGGGGTCGGGGTGGAGATCATGGCCAATTCCAACAACGTCCTGCGCGGTGGGCTGACGCCGAAACACGTGGATGTCGAGGCCCTGCTGGAGATCGTCCGCTTCCAGGGCGATCGCGCCTCGGTCCTGCTGCCGGTGCCGCAGGGGAGCGAGGCCGTCTACGAGGCGCCGGTGGAGGAATTCCGCCTCGGCCGGATCCAGTTGGCGGCCGGTGAATGTTTCGAGTCCAACGGCCCCTTGCGGTTGGGTATCGTGCTGGCCGGGCGCACGACCCTACGCTGGGAGGGGGGTGCCATTCCCCTGCGTCGGGGGCAGTCCTACCTGATTCCCCACGACTTCACCTGCCGGTTCGAAGCCCAGGAATCCCTCACCCTGTATCAGGGAAGCTGTTACCGGTAATGTCGGGTCGGTTCAGCGCCGGCCCAGCAGCGACCCCATCAGTCCCCGGATCAGCTCCCGCCCGATCTGGCGGCCGATGCTGCGAACGGCGCTTTTCAGAAAAGCCTCGCCGACGCTCTGGCGCCGGGCGCGGCGTCTCGGGGACCGGGACGGGGATTCTTCGGCGGATCGAGCCTGGGAGGCGGCTTTCTGCTGCAGCCGTTCGTAGGCCGATTCTCGGTCCAGCGTCTGCTCGTACTTGCCCCGGAGCGGCGAGCGTTCGATCCGCTCCTGTCGTTCGTCGGCGGTCAAAGGGCCGATCCGGGAGTGTGGCGGCCGCATCAGGATCCGTTCCACCGGTGTGGGAGTGCCCGACCGGTCGAGTACGGAGACCAGCGCTTCCCCCGTGCCCAGTTGGGTGATGACCTGCTCGGTGTCCAGATTCGGATTGGGCCGGAACGTCTGGGCCGCCACCCGCACCGCCTTTCTTTCCCTGGGCGTGTAGGCCCGCAGGGCGTGCTGGATCCGGCAGCCGAGTTGTCCCAGAACCGGGCCGGGAAGGTCCAGGGGATTCTGAGTGACGAAGAAGACTCCCACGCCCTTGGATCGGATCAGCCTCACCACCTGTTCGATGGTGTCGAGCAGGGCCCGGGGTGCCCGTTTGAACAACAGGTGCGCTTCGTCGAAGAACAGCACCAGACGGGGCCGTTCGGCGTCTCCGATTTCGGGCAGATTTTCGAACAGTTCCGCCAGAAGCCACAGCAGGAAGGCGGCATAGAGGCGGGGCGAGCGCTGGAGCAGATCCTGGGCTTCCAGCAGGCTGACGACGCCCTGGCCGGAAAAATCGGTGTGCATCAAGTCTTCCAGAGTCAGGGCCGGTTCACCGAAGAAGCGGTCCGCGCCCTGTTGTTCGAGCATCAGCAGACGCCGCTGAATGGCGCCGAGACTGGCCGGGGAAAAGTGCCCGTACCGCGCCAGCCGTTTGCGGTTGGCGTTCATCCATCGCAACAGGGCCCGAAGGTCCTTCAGGTCCAGCAGCAACAATCCTTCGTCGTCGGCGATGCGGAAAGCGCTGTAGAGCACCCCCGTCTGGGTGTCGTTCAGTTCCAGCAGCGTGCTCAGCAGCAGGGGGCCGAGATCGGAAATGGTAGCCCGGACCGGATGGCCGCTCCGGCCGAAGATGTCCCAAAACACCGCCGGGAAACCACGGGGGGTGAAGGATTCGATGCCGATGCGGCGCAACCGTGTCTGAATTCGGTCGTTCAGGGTGCCGGGTGCGGCGATTCCGGACAGATCCCCCTTGACGTCCACCAGAAAGACCGGAACTCCGGCTTGGGAGAAGCCTTCGGCCAGGATTTGCAGGGAAACGGTCTTGCCGGTGCCGGTAGCGCCGGCGATCAGGCCGTGGCGGTTGGCCATGGCCACGTCGAGGTGGATTTGGGTTTGGCCGTTGCCGCCCAACAGGATGCGGGATGCAGGGGTTGGATCGGTCATGTTCTTTTCTCCCTCGACACCTATCGATTTGGGTTTCCCGGGATCGGGAAGGGGCTGCCGGAAGAAGCGATCGGTGGTGTTTCTTCCGGCCCGCTGGCGATGACCCGGAAAAAAGTGTAACATTACCCATTTTTTATGGCGAATGCTTCCATTCGCTCCTTGCTTTCTTGTCACGAGGGGAAAGCTGTCTCAAACCGTAAGGAGCCACTATGCGACACTACGAAATTGTTTTTCTGGTCCATCCGGACCAAAGCCCGCAAGTGCCCGCCATGATCGAGCGCTATCGCGCCATGATCGAGAACAAGGGCGGCAAGATCCATCGCCTGGAGGACTGGGGCCGGCGTCAGTTGGCTTACTCGATCCAGAAGCTGCACAAGGCCCATTACGTCCTGATGAACATCGAGTGTGATCAGGAAACCATCGCCGAGCTGCAGAGTCATTTCCGTTTCAACGACGCCATCCTGCGGGAGCTGATCCTGCAGCGGGACGAGGCGATCACCGAACCGTCGCCGATGGCCAAGGAAAAGGAAGGGGAATCCGAACGCAAGCCGGCGGCCGAATCACGGGAGAGCCGCCCGTCCGAATCGACCGAGACGACCGAGAAATCCGAAGAAGCACAGGCAAGCGAGGGTTGATCATGGCACGCTTTATCAGAAGACGGAAATATTGCCGTTTCACCGCCGAAGGGGTCAAGGAGATCGATTACAAGGATCTGGACACCCTGAAGGAATACATCACCGAGACCGGCAAGATCGTTCCCAGCCGGATCACGGGCACCAGCGCCAAATATCAGCGCCAGTTGGCCAAGGCGATCAAACGGGCCCGCTATCTGGCCCTGCTGCCCTATTGCGACGCCCACAAGTAA
>Ga0256839_1003566_pt1 | contig 15945 bp, 11 predicted proteins | sample 354166metaG_FD_185968 | JGI IMG/M metagenome (GOLD analysis project Ga0256839, IMG submission 185968) | Hydrothermal vent microbial communities from Mid Atlantic Ridge, Atlantic Ocean - 354-166 | ecosystem: Environmental > Aquatic > Marine > Hydrothermal vents | place: Atlantic Ocean: Mid... | reverse complement strand
GGGCTGCGTGGAACCGTGGATCCCACGCCGATGGGCGCAGCCACACGCCCCTGCCCGGCAGGACCGAGGCTGCCGTGCACGGGCCCCCTCAGCCCGGCGCGAGGAGGAACGGGTAGGAAACGACCACGTTGCCGCCACCGCGAGGCTTGGGGAACTTCCAGCGCCGGACGGCCTTCGCGATACAGTTCGCCACCGCACGGTCCTTGATCGTGGACTCCTGCACGACCGCGACCGGGACCTTACCCGTCGGCCCGATCGTGAACTGGACCTTCACCCGACCCTTGAGGTTCGGGTTGCGCGTAAGGCCCTGGTTGTAACAGTGCCGCACCTCGTTGAGGTGGGAGCGGACGATCCGGCGGATGATGTCCTTGTCCATGGCGCCCTTGACGTTGGCCTTGGCCTGGCGCACCCGCGGGACACGCTTGCCCTTGCCGCCGAAGCCGGCGCCAGATCCTCGGCCGTATCCGCTGCCCGTGCCGCCGCCGCCGCCCTTGCCGATGAGGCCCGTGTTCCCGAGCCCGATGGTGCCCTCACCCGTACCACCGCCGCCGCGCCCCGTGCCCACCAGACCGAGGCCGCCCACCCCGTAGGCCTCGCCAATCTCCGTACCGGTCAGGCCGCCCCAGACGTCCTCGTCGTCGTTGCCGACGGCGAAGGCCGCACCGTAGGGCGAGGCCAGGAAGTGGCCCGACTGCTGCTGCATCACACCGAGGATGCCCGCGTTGCGTGCCATCATCTCCGGGTCGAAGTTGCGCGCCATCTGCGGAATGGCGTCCTTCGGGCCCTTCATCGCGTACAGACCGGACGGCTTCTTGGAGGTCGGCTTGCCCATCTTGCCTTCCTCGCCCTTGTGCCGCTGACCCGTGCCCCCGGCCTCGTCGTCCGAGTTCTCTTGCTCCGGCGGCGGCTCCTCCTCGGGCGTCTCGTCGGGCTGGTTCATGTAACCGACGAAGCGATTTTCTGCCATCAGTTCGTCGAGATTGAGATTGCGCGCCTCCTCCGGGATGAGGTGCGTGAGCACCAGGAACGTCCCGATCACCACCAGGGAAAGCCCGTTGTAGATCCAGAACGGCTTGTCCGTCTCGGATTTGGCGGCGATGACCTTGCCCGGTGCGACCGAGTTGACGTGGAAGACGACGTCGTTGTACCGAACCCGGCAACTCGCACCGGGGGGCAAGGGGAAGGAGTAGGACGACCCGGCTGCGCCGGCGCGGCCCGAGGAGACGAGTTCTTGGAGGGAGATCTTCTGGCCGTCGAGCACGCATTCGCCCGTCATGTCGGCGGTGAAGTTCAACAAGAACTCGTGTTCGCTCGAACGCACGAGGGGAAAGGCCACCGGGTCCGGCAGGTTGTTGCCCGGGACGTGGAACGTCGCGTGATGGCCCTCGCCGATGGTGTAGTTCTTGAGCTCCTCGTCTTGCAGGCGGACCACGCCTACGGCGAAGGGAACGAGTCCCAGCAACGCAAGCGCGACCCCGAGACCACCGAGCCCCGTACCCGGCCGCTTGGGCATCGGGCGACCGAATTCCTGGGCCTCCTCGACCTGCTTCTTGTAGGCGTCCCAGTCCTGGTTGACGTCGTTGATGAACAGCCCGGCCCCCACGAGCATGAGGAGCCCACCGGCGCCCATCCAGATGGGGGCGGTCTTCTTCTTCGTCTTCACCTGCCCCACATGCTCGACGTCGAGCACCGTGCGGCCATACATCGCAATGACCTCGGCCACTCGGCTGCCGTCCTGCCGCTCGACCTCGCTGGGGTCGATCTGGATCACCGGGGCTGGTGCCGCTGCGGCCGCACGCGCAGCCGGGGCGGCAGCGGCCGTGCGAGCGGGGGCAGCCGCCTGTTCTACGAAGCCGACCTCGACTCGGTAGGGCCCGAATTCCAGGACGTCTCCCTCGTGAAGGACGGCGTTCTTCTCGATGCGCTCGCCATTCAGGATCGTGCCGACGGGGGCGCCGAGGTCTACGACCCGAACGTCATCGTCCCGCACCTCGATGACGGCGTGCATTCGCGCGACGGCCTCGTCGTCGAGGAACAACGAGCTCGACTTGAGCTTCCCGATCTTGATGTTCGGTTGGTCGAGGGTCTTCGTCTCGATGAGTTGACCGTCGCGATAGACGGCGAGGCGGAGGGACTTGGGCATGGTAGGAACGACCTTGGGCTAGGGGGGTTCTGTGGGGAACGACGCACGTCGGCCCGGAAGGTTCCCGGGCCGAACGAAAAAATCCGTGCGTGATCACACGCGGCCGAAACGCTAGACGTCGTTGGCCATCTTGATGAGCTCGGGGAGAAAGTGCGGCCGGATCTTGATCAGGCTCGCGTGCTTGACCCGGCCACGCGAGGCAATGTTGGCACCCTCCGGGGAGAGCACCTCGCCCTCGACGTTGTCGTCTTCGAAGTCGTAGATCGTGGTGCCAGAGGCGTCCTTGCCGACGAGGGCGGCCTGGTCGGCGTCCTGGTCGGATGCTGGGGCAAAAAGCGCCAACGTGAGGGACAGAATCGGGGTCATGAGGGGCATGGGGCGAACTCCTTTTCTGCGGCCGGGTCCTGGGCGAGGTTCGAGGCTACCAACGTTTCGGCGGTGCGGTAAAGCGCGAACTCGATTTCGCAGTGCGTATGCCGCGCGGAACGAGGGGGCGTTCGGTCGTCCCCGACGATAGGAGTATGGACCGGTCGCGGGCCCACGTCCGGCCCTTTGCGCGGTGGCCGGCGGCCTCCGGCGGCGCCGGCGCGCGATGGGCATACGAGGCCTCCAGCGTGGGCGCCGCGGGCGCTCCGGGCCGATCTCGCCGCCGGTCCAGTGCAGCTCCGGGGACTCAGGATCCCATCGGCCGCGCGGTGGGCACCGGGTCCCTCGGAGGGCGTCCGGTGGTCCGCGCGGCCGGCGATGGAACCCCGAGGCGGCGCCACGCGGGCGCAATCGCCCTCGATGCCGCGACTCACCGGGGCCCCTGCACGTTCCGGCCGTGGGGCATCGAAGTCTGCACGGGGGTGCGGGAAGTCGAAGCGAGCTTCTTCTCGGCGCGCGATGGGTTCCATCGTACGAGACCGGGCGCCGGCGGACTGCGGAACGGCGCGTTCCCGACGGGCGCCAGTGGCCGCATTTCGCCGCACCGGGAGCCCCGTCCGGCAAGGGTGCGTTCGGGCCGGTTCCCGCGCTCTCGGGCCGCAAAACCGTCCAACAGGCCACGCGCCTTCGCAACGGCCCGCCCCACCGTGCGCGCCGCTCGGCGCCTTCGGTCGGGTGCCAGAGGTGGCGGACCAGCCTCACCCTTCGGCGACGCCGACCGGGGCGGATACTCTCCCTTTACGCCCCAGCCAGGTCTCCCGCTGACCGAACCCCCGCGCCGGCCGCCGGGTCCAACTCCGACTGCGGCGCCGCCCCGACGTCGGCCGCCGCCGGATGCCCGAGCCCCTTCGTGTCGTCGCCGCCTCCAAGCCTGCCGCCGTTGCGCTCGTGCGTTCGTGCCCTGCTGACCACCGATCTCATCACCGTCTCGGTGACCCCGCCCGGGCCCGCAGAAAAGGAAACGACCCGCATGTTGGCGACCCGCGAGTTCGGCACCGTCTCAATGGCCCGCCCGGCCGTTGGACATGGGCGCCCTCGGCTTGGCGACCTCCGAGTTCGGCACCGTCTCGATCCGCTTCCCTTCCGTTGGAGATGTACGCTCGTGGCTTGGCGAGCGCCGTATGCGGCGGTTCGGCGGAACTGGCGGGCCGCTCCGCGCCCAAGCGGGCAGCCGGATAGGCCCGCGCCGGTCGCGATGGCTCCGGGCCCATCCGATCCCCTGCGTCTCCGAGCAGGCTACTTCTTCTTGTCGTCGCCCTTGCCGCCGCCTTCTTTGTCCTTTTTCGCGGCTTCCTCTGCCTGCTTGCGCGCAGCCTCCTCGGCGCGCTTTGCCGCTTCGAGGGCGCGCTTCTCAGCGTCGAGCAGGCGCTTCTTCTCCTCCTCCTCCTGCTTGCGTTGCAGTTCCTCCAGTTCCTTGGCCTTCCGCTCGAGCTCCGCCATCTCCTTCCAGGTCCGGAAGGACTCTTCGATCTGTGCGATGCGGTTCTTCGCGTCGGCCACCGACTCAGCATACTTCTTGTTACTTCCCGCCTTCTGGACGAACTTCTGGAAGTAGTCCTTGGCGGTCGTGTAGTGCTTCTTGATCCCCTCGAGGTCCAGGTCGTCCTGACTCGCGAGGTGCTCGTGGTACAGGATTCCCAGGTTGAACAAGGGGCGCGGATCCTTGGGCTCGATTTTTTCGGCCTTGTGGAACGATTTTTCAGCGTCGGCGTACTTTCGCAGACCACGCTGCGCGACCCCGAGCCCGAGATAAGTCTCGACGTTCTTCGAGTGGCGGCGGTCACGAGCGGCGATCTTGAGGCTCTTTTCGCCGTTGTCGAAGTCACGGAAGCGGATGGCGAGCAGCGCCATGTTGAGATTCGCGTCCGCGTGGTTTGCATCCACCTCGACGGCCTTCTTGAATGCCTTGAGGGCCTCGACCTGGTTGTCCTCCTCCATCAAAAGCAAGCCCTTGAGGTTGTAAAGGTCCGAGCTTTGGAGCCCGGCCTCCTTCAGCACCTTGATACCCTGGGTCACCACCAGGTTCGCCAGCACCAGATACGACCGGTCCTTCAGGCGGCCCCGGTCATAGTAGAGGCGTGCGAGATTCTCATAGGCGACGCGGTTGCTCGAATCGACGGCCAACACGCGCTGGATGTGGCCTTCCGCCGCCTCGAAGTCCTTTTGCGCCGGGCTCTTGGAATAGCGGTCACGCAAGGCCGCGGCCAGGTTGTTGCGCGGGGCATTCGTCCGCGGGTTCACCTCGACGGCCTTTTTGAAGTACGAAAGGGCCTTTTCTTCCTGGGCACGGTTCCAGTAGATCACCCCGAGGTTGTTGTACGACATGTCGTACTCGGGGACCTCCTTGGTCATCTGGAGGTACATCTTCTCGGCCTTTTCGATGTCGCCGCACTCTTCCCAGATCGCCGCCGCGTTGAAATAGGCGACGGCCATCTGTTTGCCGTGCTTCTTGTAGACCTCCATCCACTTCGTGGACTGTGCGTCACATTCCCCGGGGGTGAGGGATCCGTCCTTCTTTGCCGCCTGGTAGGACTTGGCTGCCTTCTCGAAGTCCTCCTTCGCAGCCTTGCTGGCAAGCTCGGGGTTCAGCACGGCCTCCTTCGAAGCCTTTGCCTCTTCGGGAGACTTGGTCCCCCCCTTCCCCTTGTTTCCGCATGCTGCGAGGCCGAGCCCGAGCAGGGCGACGGAAAGTAGCTTGGTGATGGATTTCGTCTTCATCGTGGTCGTGTCCTTCCCCGCTTCCGATCAGAGGCCCTGCTTGCTGGCCGACTTGGCGTCCTCGCCATCCTTTTTCTTCTTGTTGACCCGCTTGCGACCGGACACGCCTGACGCATCGAGATCGAGCTGAACCCCGACCACGTCCATCTGGCTGTCCGTGTAGACCGGCAGGCCGAACAATTCGTTCGTGGCTGGATATTTGTCCGGGTCTCGCTGCTGGAGTTCCTCTTCGCACATGCGCGAGAACTCATTGAAGAACTGGAACTCCGTGGAACGTTCCAGGCAATACGTGAAGGCCGCCAGCGCCTTCTCCTCCGGCACCTTGGCCTGATCGGCAAGGGCGTCGCAGTACGCGTAGTACTGGTCTTCCGTTTTGATGATGCCTTTGGGCACCTCCGCCCGGTACAGTTGGTCTGCAAAGTTCTGGTAGACCACGGCGGAACGCGCGGCGGCCGCCAGTACCCAATAGGGGCTCTTGGTCTTCTTGACCTCCGCGTAGCGTTTCTCGAGTTCTTCCGCCATCTTGATCTTCTTTTGGAAGTACTCGGCGACGCGCTTCTTCGATTCCTCGGCGCGCTTGACCTGTTCCTTGTACTCCTTTTCGTACTTGGGAACGCCGATGTCTTTCTTCCAATCCTCGACGTGGAAGTCGAGGTCCTTGGGCATCTCGATGGTCAGATACTCCTCGTATTTCGCATCGGCGAGGTATACGAGCGACTTGCCCCATGCGTTGCGAAAAGCCTCGATCCGCTGGACGTCGTCCTCGGGGATCTTGATCTTTCCACTGGCGAGCTTGACGGCCTTCTTCAGGTGGTCGAGCGCCTTTTGCGCCTTCTTTTTGTCCCGCTTGTGGACCGTGATGACACCGCGGGTGGGCTGACCGCAATACTTCGGCGGCACGTACTTCTTCTTCTTCTTCCCACCCTTGGTCTTGCGACGCAGTTCCGCGGCCTTTTGCCGCTGGCTTTCACCAGCCACCGCCCGTTTGCGCTTGACCGAGATGCAGCTGTCGTACAGCAGCGGCTCCGGGCAGGAATTGCGCCAGTAGATCTGGCCGATCTCCGCGTGTGCCACCGCCTCGCGGTCGCGGCCGCCGCGGCGACCGTACGTCTTGAGATACAACTCCGCGTACTCCCGCTTTTCTTTGGTGGTCTCGAGCAGATCGTACTTCGACCAGAAGATCTTCGCGGCCTTTTGCGGGTTCTTTCTCTTGTAAAGGCCCTCGTACTTCGTCAGGTCCTCCTGGGCCTTTTCCTCTTGGCCGAGACCGAGTCGGAACAGGTACGCGTTCTGCAGCGCCTCGGGGGTGTGCTTGTCCTTGCGGTATTTCTCGGCGTACTCCTCGTACTTCTCCGCAGCCTTTTGATAGTACGCGATCGCCTGGTAGTTGCCCGCCACCATGTGCAGGGCTTCTTTGGCGTGCACACTGTTCGGGTACCGCTTGAGCAGTGCGTTGCGGAACTTGATGGACTGCCCGACGAGATAGGCCGCCTCGAAACACAGCGAGGCGTTCCAAAGCAGCGTGTCCGCGCGATCGTGCTCTGGGTAGTCGTTGTAGAGCTGGACGAACTCCTGGGCGCACTTGACAAACCACGTAAGCTCGCCCGTCTCGCGCCCCTTGTCCTGGTAGGCCATCGCCCGCTTCCAGCCGATGCCCGCGAGGAGACGGGGAATGGCCTCGCGGATCCGGTCGGCCTCCGGGTGCTTCCAGACCTTCATCTTCATGAGCTTGTTCGCCCATTCCTCGAGATCTTCGGAGGCCTTGATGGTCTGCTCCGGCGTGTTTCGGCTATCGAGCCAGTTGATCGTGAGCACGTCCACGAGCATTTCCGCGGACCAGGCCGCCTGCACGGAGCCGTCGAACTTGGTCACGATCTTTTCGAGCAGCGGCCGAGCCTCCTCGAAGCGATTGTGCTCCATCATGATCTTCGCCCGGTGGTACATGATGAGCGGAAGCTCCTTGTCCTTCGGGTCGTTGACGTACTTCTGATAGAGGTCGTACGCCGCGAGCATCTTCGCCTCGGCCTCGGTTGGCTCGCTCTTGGGGTACTCCGCTTCGACGTCGATGAGTCCGGCCTTGGCCCCGTCCTTCGACACCCGTGCCTTCTTGCGCTTTTTCTTCTCCTTGTAGACGCAAAGCCCCTCGGAGTTGGTCTTGCACGCCTTGGCTCGGCCGCCCGTCTCGTCGTACTCGAGCGCGTTCTTCATGGCGAGCATCTGGGCATAGGCCGCGTCTTTCGTGTACTTCCCCTTGGGGTTCATCTCGAGGACCTTCACGAACTCGTCGTGGGCCTTCTTGAAGTACTCGAGCCCCAGCACCTGCTCCTTACGGTCTTTGGAGTTGTAGTGGTTGACCGCCTGCGCCCACAAGAGCTCCGCGAAGTAGTACTGCATCTCGTAGGCGTCCTTGTCCTTCGGGAAGTATCGAAGGAACGCCTGATACGCCTTCTCCGCGTAGTCGTAGGTTTCGAGGCGGTGGGTCTTTTCGGCCTCGTCATGCCACACCGTGGCCATCTGCTTCACGGTGTCGAGTGCCTCGTTGTAGCACTTGCGCTTGACGGACTTCTTGTGGTTGCTGTCCCGATACTCCTCCCAGTATTGGGCGAGCCGCTCCGTCTCCTTCCACTGGATCGCCTTGTCGTCCGTGGCCAGCGCGTTGACGACGATCCGCCCCTGCCACTCGCAGGCAAGGGGGTCGTTCGGATAGATCTCCTGCAGCTTCTTGTAGATCGCCGTCGATTCGACGTACATGCCCTCGCCAAAGTAGGCCACGGCGAGCATCTCCATCATCTTGCGAGCCATGTCTTCCTTCTTGGTGGGGCCGTTGCCCACCTTCTGGAAGAAGCTCCAGGCCTTCGACGGCCGCCCGGCGTGCACGTAGGCACGCACGAGGTCACGGCGCGCGTCCCGCCTCAATTGACGGGCGTTCGCCTCGTTGCCTGCCTTGCCCTGCAGGGTCGCGTTGATCGTCTTCACGAAGTACGAAAGGCTCTTGTCGTACTGCGGCTCCGCCGTGCCGATGGGGTTGAGGTGGCACCAGGCGATCTTGTAGAGGGCATACGCGTACACGGGGCTGTCGGGATAGCCCGTGACGATCTTCTGATAGAGCTTGAGGGCCTCGGCGATCTTGTTCCGGGCGAAGTAGTAATCCGCAAAGCTCAGGTACGCGTTCGCGATGAACTTGCTGTTCGGATACTCGCGGATGAGGCGCAGGTAGGCCTGCTTCATCTCGCTTTCGCGCCCGAGCTGCCCCAACTCGAAGGCGTAGTAATAGATGGCCTCGTCCATCCGCTTGTACTTCGCGAAGGCGGGTGTCGTCACGAGCGCCTTGTAGACCTTCACCGCCTCCCCACTCGCCTTCTTGGCCTCGGCCTGGAAACGCTTTTGCTTCTGCTTGAGCTGCTGCGCCAGCTGCTTGTTGCCCTTGTCCTCCGCGTCGTAGATCTTCTCGTAGAGTGCCCCGGCCTGCAGGTCGAAGTACGCCTTCTTCTCCAGGAAGTGATCCGCCAGACGGAACAACAGGTCCGGGTACTCCGGATCGGTCACCTCCGTCGCCTTGATGAGGCGCTTGAGCATCCCGATCTGCTTGTCCGCCACCTCCCGCGCCACCGCGGCCCGCTTCTTCGCGAACTCCTCGGCGGTCATCATCTCGACCTTCTTTTTCTTCTCGCGGTCGCTCTTCTTCTTGGCCGCCTTGAACTTCGTGTCGAGCGTGTTCTTCGTGCGGACCTTGCCCGACTTACGGGAGTAACGGACCTTCGAGTCGCCGGCGGGCGCCGCGTGGGCGACTTGTGCATACAAGACGCCCGAAAGCAGGCCTGCGGCAATGCCAAATGCGAGCGGTCGAATCCTGGGCCGATGGAAGATGTCTTGGATCATGGGAACCTCGTGGGGGGCCGAACGAACGTCAGCCATGCCGGGTGAATGGGCCTCGAAGTCTGGTTGCCCGCTGGGGCGGGGTGAGCGCGGCCTGCCCCAGGTCGGGCAGGCCGACGCGGCTCGTCATTCCTTGCAAAGGCTATTGACCTTGTATCGGTAGTACCCGAGTTCGTCTTGCCAGTACTCACCGTTGTAATTGTAGATCTCGTGCTCGGCGTCGACCTTCGGACGCACGGGTTTCTTCGGCACCTGCTCGAGCTGGCCTTGCTCCTTGCGCTTTTCAAGGATTTCGTACTCGACCTTGATCATCTCGCGCTCGAGATCCTTGATCTCCTTGATCTGTGCCGTCAGCCGCTGCCGGGACTGGGCGCCTGCGGCCTCCCGCGCCAGCGAAAGGGCCGTGTCGAGGTCTTCGGTGATCCGTTCGCCCACGCCCGCCGCTTTGAATGAGTTGCTCATCTCTCCGAACATGGCGATCTCGCGCTCGAGTTCGTCCACGTACGCGAAGTATTTTTCGAGAGTCTTGTCCTGCAAGGAGGCGCGCGCCACCTCCTCGGCGAACGGATCGAGATCCGACTCACCCGCACGGATCTTCACCGCGAGGTCGAAAAGCTGGAAGTCCTCCGGTGCTTTCGTCAAGATGTCCTGAAGCTGCTTCTTCGTCTTCGGATAACGCCGGTTGAACTCGTCCACCGTGCGCTTGGCGGAGTCGTAGCGGCAGTTGAAATAGTACGTCACCGCCTTGAGCTTCAGGGCGTCTGGATAGAGGTACTCCTCGAAGAACGGCGCGTTGAGCGTGTGGACGTAGCCGAGCGTCCGCTGATAGTGCGCGTTGGCGTGGTCGGGGTCCACCTCGACGAAGCGAAACTCCGTCCACGCGGCCATGAGCACCGCGTCGAGCCAGTACGGGGACTCGATGGGAATATGGTCGAGGTGCCGCAGCGCCGTGTCGAACCGCCCGATGGCGTAAAAGATATTGGCCATGCCGTAGCGCGCCATGTCCTCGTAAAGGCGCATCTCCTCCTCGAAGGAAAGCTCGACGGAGGTCTTCTTCTTGCCCCGAGCCTTGCGGCGCTTGGATCGCTTCTTCTTGGCCTTCTTTTTCTTCTTCTTGGCCTTCTCGGCCGCTTCTTGTAGCTGCATGCTTCGGCGCAGGACGTTCTTGAACGCTTCGACGGCGGGCTGGGCCTGGAACTCGCGCGTATGGCTGACGCCCAGGAAGAACTGCGCCGGGATGTAGTAGTCGCTGTTTTGCGGCACCTGGCTGAGCAGCGCCACCGCCTGGCCGAAATCGGCCTTGTGGTAATAGAAACGTCCGAGAAGATAGTAAAGCTCGTCACGGACCTCGTCGAATGCCTCATCCTCCAGGGAGCGAGGATCGTAGCGCCCGACTTTTTCGAGCACGCCCGCGCCTTCGGGCAGCTCGCGCGACAGCGACGCCAACCACGGGAGCGTCAACTTGTAGAACGGGTGGGCCGCGCCCTTTTGGACGATCTCGTCGAAGATGGCCAGCGACGCCGAGTAGAACTCGAGCTTGTACAGACTCTTGCCGAGCCAGAACTGGGCGCGCTGCTGATCGGCGGGGCTCGAGGGAATCTCGCCGTAGGCGACCTTGTAAAACTGGATGGCGGCGTTTTCGTAGTCACCTGCCTTGTACTTGGCTTCGGCCTCTCCCACGATCCCCGTCCCGCCGGCGTCGCTCGACACCTGCTCCACGGGCGGCGGCGGCGGCGGGGCACCGGCCTCTCCGCCCGGCGGTGGGGGCGGCGCGCCACCGGGCGGGGGCGGCGGCGCCTTGTCACCACCCGACGGCGGGGGCGGCGGCGGCGCCGCCGAAGCACTGGCGGTCGTGGGAAGGCCGCCGAGCAAGAGCGCGACGACACCGAGGGAGGCGAGGGAACGTGCGGCGAGATACGAGGTGCGGAGCATGCCGTCCATCCAGCGATGATGAGGAGTTGGGTCGTTGGGAGCGTGAGGTCGAAAACGGGCTGGCCGCGAGGCGTTTTGGGTGCAACCCCGCCACGTGCAAGAAACGGGCGGCGGCCGGGAGATCGTCGGAGGCTTCATCGCGGCGGTTTCTGGTGCAAGCCCCCGCGTCCGTACGCAGGGCAGCTTCGAGGCCGGACCTTACCAGCGCCCGTGCCGCACGGGCAAGGCGACACTTCGTGGGCGGGCACCCGGGCCCGGCACCGCCTTGCTTACAACATTCTGCGCAGAGCGCGCGCCTCGACCCGGCCCCTTGCCAGGGTGGGGGACGAAACCGGGGGGCATGCCGGACACCTGAACATTCGTTGAGTCCACCGTGGCCTCAAGGTGTTGCGCATCATGCGCGATCCGTTCGTCGTCCCTATCCGCGCAATCTACATAGAGCCCGGTACCCCGGCGGGGCGAGTTCGTGGACCCGTGAGCCCACGCCGGGCCCCGAAACGCTCCCGGGCGGTGGCCCGGCGCGCGCGCGGCCTTCGAGATGCCCACGCCGGCAAACCACCGCGAGGGCGTGCCGCCGGCCCGGCGAACGGACGCCGCCGCCCCTGCGGACGCACGGCCGAGGAGCACGATGCACCCGCCTTGACCGGCGCAAGCGGCCGTGTACGATGGGCCGACCTCTTTTCTCGGCGCTCGTCCAACGCTGCCACGATCCCCCGCCCCCCTCGCCTCCAAGCTCCCATGACCGCACGTCTTCGCCGTCTGCCTCCGCTCGTACGCCGGGTGACCTCCCTCGCTCCGGCCGCCGCCGTCGCCCTCTTCGCGCTCGCATGCAACCCGGGCGACGTGGGCGCGCCATGCAACCACGGCCAGGTGGATCCACCTGAGAGCAAGGTGGTGACCTTCCCCGCGCTCGCGTGCAACGAGTTGCTTTGCATCTACGCCGACGAGGCGAAACCGCCCGAGAGCCCATGCGCGACCGACGACGAGTGCAACCCCGGCACCGTGGGCGAGGTTCGCAAGTTCCAGTGCGTCAAGGAAATGGGCGAGGCCATGGGCGAATGCCAACTCGCCATCGACTACGTCCTGTCGCGCTCAATGTGCTCGAAGAAGTGCAGCGACGACAAGGACTGCGAAAACCAGGGCATCAAGAAGGTCGTCTTCGAGGGCACCGAGTGCCGTAGCGGCTTCGCATGCGCCCGCATGCAGTCGCTGGGCGAGTTTTGCTGTGAGAAGCTCTGCGTCTGCAAGGACGACCTGACGGTGGACGAAGACCTCGACAACGACTGCATCGCGGGCATCCAAGAGGGCTGCTGCGTCAAGGACGGCCAGCCCGTCAATCCGATGCCCGAAGCCTGCGGCAAGATGTAGTCGGCCGCTGCTTTCCGGCGCGCAAGACCCCCGGCCCCCTGTGCACGGCCGGGCCTGCGCCCACCCGGACCGCCCGGCACGGGGAGCACCCACCCCGGCCGGCAGCCCGCCGGGGCGCGCACCGCCCGGGACCGTTCCACCGGCGGCCACGGGGACGGCCGTCCGATGGGGCCGCCTCGACGCCCCCCGTCAGCGCTGGCGCCCCGCGCCTTCGGGGCCCTCCCGGCGTGGGGCGGGGATGTACTCCACGCTCGGGTTGTGGCGCATGGGCTGCGGGTACAGCGTCATGAGCTGGAGGATCTCCTTGGGGATCTCCGTGGAGACCGGAAGGCCCAGCTCGGCCGCGTCCTTCGCCGTCAGCGCATGATCGTGGGTCCATCGGCCCGTCGCCAGGGTCCGGGCCACCTCGCGCGCCCGTGCCTCGTCCATGCGCCACCCGAGCAGTTCGGTGGCGTCGTCCACCACCTGGTCGATGGCCTTCTTCGACACGTCCGCCAGGATCAGCGTCTCGTCGTCGAGATCCTTGGGCCCCTTGGCCTGCGCCGCCGCGAGGATCGACGCCGCCGGGTACTTCCCGAGCTGCGGGTCGATGGGGCCGAGCACCGCGTGCGGCGAAAGGACGATCTCGTCCGCCGCCAGCGCGATGAGCGTGCCGCCGCTCATGGCCATGTGGGGCACGAAGACCGTCACCTTGCCCTGGTGGGCGGCGAGCGCCCGCGCGATCTGCATCGCCGCCAGGACCAGGCCGCCCGGGGTGTGGACCACCAGATCGATCGGCACGTCCGGGTCGGTCATCTCACAGGCGCGCAGCACCTCCTCGGCGTCATTGACGTCGATGAAGCGCATGATCGGAAACCCGAGGAGACTCATCGTCTCCTGCCGGTGCACGAGCAGGATCACGCGCGACCTTCGCTTGCGCTCGATCTCCGCGATGAGGCGCGTGCGCGACGCTTCGAGCAATCGCTGCCGGATCGCCGGCTGCAGCGCCGTGAAGATGAAGAAGATCCAAAAGATCTGGCTTACGTCCATATCGGAAACCTACCGGCGGTGATAGGGGCCCCACACGGCGTGCAACCCCGCCTCGTCGAGGGTGTGGGAGCGCTCATGCCGCTCGCGCCGCGGGATGAAGAGATCCACGAACAAAAAGCCGCCGACGAACCCGCCGATGTGCGCCCACCAGGCGATGCCCCCCACCTGCCCCGGGGCGAGGTTCGCGAGCGTCCCCCCCCAAAGCTGGGTGAAGAACCACACGAACAGGAAGGTGGCCGCGGGCAGATCGAAGAAGAACGGCCAGAAGAACACCGGCACCAAGGTGATCACACGCGCGTGGGGATAAAGCCGCAGGTAGGCTCCCAGCACCCCCGCGATCGCCCCCGAGGCGCCCACGGTGGGCACCGTCGAGTCGTGGTTCGTCAGCACGTGCGTCACGCCCGCGATCACCCCCATCAGCAGATAAAAGAGCACGAAGCGCCCGTGCCCCATGCGATCTTCGACGTTGTCCCCGAAGATCCACAACATCCACATGTTGCCGATGATGTGCGCCCAGCTCGCGTGCAGGAACATGCTCGTCACGAAGGGCCAGTAGTCGGCCGCCGGGAACCCGATCCACGCGGCCCAGGCGGGATGGGCGAACCGGGCCGGAACGATCCCGAACAGGTAGAACAGCCGCTCCACCGCCGCGGGCCCGAGGGAAAGCTCCTGCAGGAACACCAGCACGTTGAGCGCCACCAGCGTCCACATGACCACCGGCGCGCGACGGCTCGGGATCGTGTCGCGGATCGGGAACACCGTGGGCCAACTGTGGGGTCGGCCCGACGGCTTGGCAACCGCACGGCTGCGTTTTTTTCACGCGCCGTCGAAGGCGCCCGGGAACCAGCGAAGCACGAGTTCGGCGCCGGCTTCGGCGGGCGCGACGAACGTCTCCCCGTCACCGGCGGGCGAAAAGGCCGGCTGCACGCCGGGCGGCGGGCAGGGCCCTTCGAGGGCCACCACGTCGAAGCGCACGGGCACCCGGTCCCAAAGTCCCGCCTCCACCAGGTAGGCCGCCGCGCCGCGCACGACCCGACGCCGCTTGTCGCGACCGACCGTCTCCTCGGGACGCCCCCGGCGACCATCCGCCCGCGCGCGGATCTCCACGAAGACGACCGTGCCGTCGGCCGCCTGCGCGACGACGTCGAGCTCGACGCCGCCCGCCACCACGTTGCGGGCGAGGACCCGAAGGCCACGCGCCTGCAGGAATGCCACGGCCGCGGTCTCGTACCGGCGGCCGAGGGAGCCGGGCGCCGGCGTCCCGCGACCGGTGGCCTCCTCGCCCACGGCGCGGCCGCTCAACCGGCGTCCGACGCCGCCGACTCGGAGGCGGGGGCCTCGTCGGCGGGCGCCTCGGGCTCGGGCGCCTGGACGAGGTTCTCCGCGTAGTCGCCCAGGCGGGCGCGGATCCGGGCGGCCTTCCCCCGGAGGTTGCGCAGGTAGTAGAGCTTCGCCCGCCGGACGCGGCCGCGGGTCACCACCTCCACGTCCACGACCTTCGGGGAGTCTTCCATGAACACGCGCTCGACGCCGATGCCGTGGGAGACCTTGCGCACGGTGAACGACCGGCGCCGGCCGCCGCGCTTGCGGTGGATGCACACGCCCTCGAACACCTGGATCCGCTCCTTGTTGCCCTCGCGGATGAGGGCGTGCACCCGGATCGTGTCCCCGGGGCGGAAGGTGGGCAGCGGCTTGGCCCGGGCGGACGACTGCTCGACGGCGGCGATGAGGGGATGGACGTTGGACATGACGAGCCTTTGTGGTTACGTGTGCCACGCCGCGCGCACCGCCTCGAGGACGTGCCGCAAGCGGCGGGCCGGATCCTGGGGCGAGGGAGCTTGTGCGATCTCGGCGCAGACCGCAAGCCCGAGCGGATCGGAGGGCTCGACCGGCACGACCGGCGCCGCGTCGCGCCACGGCGCCGGATCCGGATCGAGCACCACGACCACGGCTCGCGCACCACGCGCACCGAGCCCCTCCACCACGTCGCGCACATACCCCCCCACGACTGCGGGGGTCGGGGGCGGTCCCTCGGGGGCGCGCTCGGGCGCCCAAACGGGGCCCCGTGGGTCGAGCCACAAGAAGCCCACCGGGCCGTCGAGCCGGCGCCGGAGCCGGCGGCGCAGACCCGCCGCGTCCCGAAACGACGACACGGCCGGCCGCCCCCCGAGGGCCCGGGCGAGGTCCACCGCGACCTCGCCCCCGCCCGCACCGAACGCGAACACCCCCGTCACGGCCGCCTCCCGCAGCGCCGCCGCCGCCGGAGCGAGCAGCGCGTGCGCCGCGGCCGCCGGCGCCGCCACGAACAGGTCCACCCCCCGGTCGGTCCACGCGGGCGGATCCCGTAGGTCCGGCCGGGCAAGCCACGTCCGCTCCCGCGCCTTCTTGGCGCGCCAGCGTTCCACCTTCGCGTGGTCCCCTCCCCGCAGGACGCCGGGCCCGGCCTTGCCGTC
>Ga0256839_1003565_pt1 | contig 15945 bp, 11 predicted proteins | sample 354166metaG_FD_185968 | JGI IMG/M metagenome (GOLD analysis project Ga0256839, IMG submission 185968) | Hydrothermal vent microbial communities from Mid Atlantic Ridge, Atlantic Ocean - 354-166 | ecosystem: Environmental > Aquatic > Marine > Hydrothermal vents | place: Atlantic Ocean: Mid... | reverse complement strand
CCGAAGGTGATCTGGATTTGCTTCCCATCGTAAACGATGCCGAAGAGGTCATTCAAATCATCACCGATTTCTATGCCAAAGACGAAGGCGACCACCGCCTTCAACCCAACTACAACCTTTGAGCCTTTGCTTCTGTAAACTGTTCATCGGTTTACAGAAGCTCTTTTTCTCTTTTGCATCATGGGCACTCCTCCTCGCAAATACAACAAGCGCAAACCAAACAACAGAGGAAATCACAGGGATAAACAAGCCCCCGCGCCTGCGGCTAATGGCTCCTCGGAACCCTCCATGGAAACGGCCTGCTTTTCTGCCGGCATGATGGCTGTAATGGCTTATGTATTGGGCTTAATCGGGTCTATCCTACTAAAAAGCAAAACCGAAATAGTACAAAGCTGGGCAAATACCTTTTTTTTCTTTGCCATCATTTCTGCCCTGAGTGGATTGCTCTTTGCCATTATGCTGAGTCGTGTCATAGAACAAGCCAGCAGCTCCCAAAAGTGGAAACTTTCCCTGGCCATCTATCCGAGCCTCACTTACCTACTCTTTGAAGGCTTCATGCGCTACATACCCTATGCCCACAACTACAGCCTGCCTGCCCTGGGCATAGCCTTTTTCCTGGGCATCTTAGGCATGCTGATCCTAAAAACGTGAAGCTCAAGCTTGTGCCAGAGCACGAAGATAAGCTCGCAGCTTTTCCAACTGCTCCTTGCTACCCAAAAGCACAAAGCTACTCCCCGGCTCCAAAACCAGATCGGGAGAGGGATTCACCTCATACGAACCTCCCGGCGACCGATACGCAATGATGTTGGCCCCGCTCATCTTCCGCAGATGCAATTCCCGAATGGATTTGGCCCGACAACTATCCGGCAAATCTTCATAGCGCAACTCCTCCAGACCGATGTCGGCATCAAAGTGGTTGTTTACAAAAGAGAAAAACTCAATAGCACCCGGCTTACTCACCAAAGTGGCCATGTAAAAGCCCCCCACCTGCTCCGGCATGATGATGTGATCGGCTCCTGCCAAATGCAATTTGCGCTGGGTTCGAGGATCCGTAGCCCGACTGACGATCTTCAAAGCGGGATTGAGCTGTCGTGCCGTCAAAACCGTAAACAGATTATCGGTATCGTTCGGCAAAACCGTAACCATGGCATGGGCGCGTTTAATTCCTGCCTTTATCAAATCGTCATCATGCGTGGCATCTCCCCTTACGTAAAGGTACTCCTCCCGCTCCCGCAACAAATCCTCAATGGCTTCAGCTCGAAGCTCCACCACCACAAAAGGAATCTTGTGTTGCTCAAACTGACTAACCACCTCTTTGCCAAAGCGCCCATAACCACACACAACCACGTGCCCACTCAATTTATCGATGCGTTTTTGAACCAGTTTTTCCGTCATGTTTTTAAAAAAATTGCCGTTGCTCACAAAATACGTAAAAGCGGAAATCGCATAGGTGTAAACAGCCAAATTGTAAACGATGAGTAAGGAGGTGTACAACTTGCCGGCATCGCTCAACGGCCCCTCCACCTCTCCAAAACCCACCGTAGAAAGCGTAATGACCGACATGTACACGGCATCCAAATAGCTGTACCCCTCTATCAAGACAAAACCCAAAGCCCCTAAAAAGATCGAGGCAAAAAACAAAACCACAGCCAAGCGAAGGCTCAGATAACTGGAATAGCTCAACAGCCATCTTCTGAAAGCCGAACGAACGGGAATCCCCTCGCGATTTAAAGCAAAAGGCATAACACCAAAGTTAAATTCACAAGATAAGTGATTTTATCTTCTTCGCCAAAACTTCGGCATGCTTGCGCTTGCTGGCAAAAGACCAACCCGCCACGTGAGGAGTGAGCAAGACGTTGTCCATTTGCCGCAAGGCCCTGACAACCGGATGCTCCAAATTTCCCGCCGGCATAGTCAGAGAAGAAGTCTCGTACTCCAGCACGTCCAAACCCGCAGCAAGAACCTTGCCCGAACGCAAGCAATCCAGCAAAGCCCGAGTATCCAAAACCATGCCCCGAGCCGTATTCAAAAGGTAAATCGGCCGAGCAAAAGACTCCAAAAAAGCGGCATCTACAAAGTGGAAATTAGACTCATCTCCCGGGATGTGAATACTCAAAACATCAGCCTTGGCAAAAAGCTGCTCCAGGCTCACCTCCTCGGCATATCGATCCCCGTAATCGCTCAAGTATTTATCGTAAGCCACAACGCGAGGCCCCAAGCCGCTCAGTTTGCGGGCCAAAGCCTTACCCGTATTGCCATAACCCAAAATGCCTACACAGAGCTCTCCCAATTCCCGCCCGCGATTTTCCTCCCGCAACCACAAACCCTCGCGCACCTCCCTGTCGGCCTTGCACAGCTTATTCAACAGGGCCAACAACATGCCCAAAGCGTGCTCCCCCACTGCATCTTTGCTGCCCTCGGGAGAATTTAAAACCGCAATACCCAGAGAATCCGCCGCCGCCACATCAATGTGTTCCAGGCCAATCCCCTCCCGAGCCACAAATTTCAGGTTTCGCCCGGCTCGCAAAAGCTCGGCGCCCACCGGCAGACGAGAACGCAACACCAAGCCCTCATAAGCGGGTATCTTTTGCCGTAAGGCCGTCAAATCACAGTCTAAATCCTCCTCACATCCATAACCTAAAGCCTCCAGTTCTCTGCGCAAAATCGGGTGAGCCTTATTGATGAACAAAACCTTTTTCATACCAACAATTACCTTTCAACATGACAAAGCAAGCGACAGCGCTTCGACTGCCCAATATCCGACATTTCGCCCAATAGTTGTCTGACTTATCGCTGAAAGCTGTTATTTTTGGTTAGCCTTTCGGCAAATGGGACCCCGGGCCTGCCCACATAGTACTTCCCAGCCAACGAAACGAAATTTAGCCGACGAAAGAGGGATCAACCGTTTATCGAATACAACCATTCTATCCATGAAAAAACTACACCTCCTTTGTGGTCTCGCCTTGTTTTCCATCCATTTGGCGAAAGCCCAGCTCGTCATCAACGAATATTCGGCAGCCAATCGCTTGACCATCACCAACAACTACGGCGAAAAAGCCGACTGGATAGAACTCTACAATGCCGGCTCTACCACCATAGACCTCAGCGGATACCACCTCAGCGACAGAGAGAACAATCCCGACAAGTGGGCCTTTCCCTCCGGCACCACCTTAGGGCCAGGCCAATACCTCCTCGTCTTTGCTGATGGCCACGATGAATTTTCAGGAGGCACTTACCACACCAATTTCAAGCTCACCCAAACCACCGGCAACGACCAAGTCGTATTAGCCAACCCCCAAGGCAACATCCTGGAAGTACACTATTTCAACCCGCCCAACCTCAAAGACCAATCCTATGGACGTAGCCCCGACGGCAGCAACAACTGGAAGGTCTTCCCCACGCCTACCCCCAATGCGGCCAACACTACGGCCTCCTTCAGCCACTACAGCGCCATGCCGCACATCAGCCCACAGGCAGGCTTCTACGCCGGGACACTGAGCATCAGCCTAAGCACCGACGAACCCAATGCCCAAATACGCTACACCACCGACGGTAGCGAACCTACACCGGCATCCACACTCTACACCGGGCCCTTTCCAATCAGCGCAACCACCGTTATCCGGGCCCGATCCTTTTCCAACGACAACCAGGTACTACCCGGGCACATCGCCACCAACACCTATTTCATCAATGATGAACACGACATGTACGTCATCAGCATAGCCGGAGACGATCTTCTCGATCTCATGAATGGGAGCTGGGGTATAGAGCCGCAAGGCTCTTTTGAAATCTTCGACCCTCAGGGCAATTTCCTGGAAGAGGCCGTGGGAGAATACAACAAACACGGCAACGACTCCTGGGCTTACGACCAGCGCGGTATCGATTACATCACCAGAGATCAATTCGGCTACAACAACGCCATCCACCAAAAAATCTTTAGTCTAAAAGAGCGCGACAAATTCCAACGGCTCATCCTCAAAGCCGCTGCCAACGACAACTACCCCTTTGAACCGGGCGGAGCACACATTCGGGATGCCTATGTGCACACGCTTTCGCAACGCGCCGGCCTGGAACTGGACGAACGCACCTATGAACCTTGCGTCCTCTACGTCAACGGCCAATACTGGGGCATTTACGAAATACGGGAAAAAGTGGATGACAACGACTTCACCAAATACTACTACAATCAGGGAAAAAAGTGGATTGACTTCATCAAAACCTGGGGCACTACCTGGGAGGAGTACGGCAGCTGGGACGATTGGTACGATTTGTACGACTTTATCCTGGCCAACGACCTAAGCCTGGAGGAAAACTATCAGTATGTACAAGATCGATTCAACCTACTCAGTTTAGTGGACTACATGATCATCAACACCCACGTCGTTTGCAAAGACTGGCTGATTTGGAACACCGCCTGGTGGAGAGGAAGAAAACCCGATGGCCAGGCCAAACGCTGGCGCTATACCCTTTGGGATATGGATGCCACCTTCGGCCACTACATCAACTACACCGGCATTCCCGACCCCTCTCCCAATGCCGACCCCTGCTATAACCAGCCGCAGCTCGTGGACGATCCGGAAGGCCATACCGAAATGCTCCAGGCCTTGCTCGAAAACCAGGATTTCCACGACCTCTACGTCAATCGCTATGCCGATTTGCTCAACACCTATTTCACTTGTGATTCCATGATTGGCATACTGGACGAACTGCTCGCCCGCATAGAGCCCGAGATGCCCCGCCACATCCAACGCTGGGGCGGCTCCATGGCCGAGTGGCAACAAAACGTGCAAGACCTCAAAGACTTCATCTACACCCGCTGCACCGTGATCAACGGGGGCATTTCCGATTGCTATGAGGTGGAAGGCCCCTATCCCCTACTGGTCAACATTTATCCCTCCGATTCACCCAATGCCGTGCAAGTCAATACGCTACATCCCGAAGAATATCCCTTCACCGGCAGTTATTTCGCCGGTGTCAATGTACTGCTCAAGGCACTCCCTGCAGATGAATGGCTTTTCGACCATTGGGAAGTGGCTAACAATGCGTTTTCACCCGACGAATACAGCCAGGCCATCCAACTGGCTTTTGAAACCGGCGACACCCTCACGGCCTATTTCGAGCCCGACATTCCCTGCCTCCTCCCTGCCAACCTGCAAGTGGAAGACACCAGCGCCTATTCCGCCACCATTTCTTGGGACGGCAGCGGAAGCAATGCCGACAGCTACCTCATCCGCTATAAGCCACAGGGCAACAATGCCTGGATAGAACTTTCTTACCAGGGCCAAAACATCACCCTTTTCGGCCTCCAGCCCTGCACCGAATACGAGTTTCAAATCAGCTCCGTTTGCCAGTTTGGAAGCACCGATACCACCTCCATGGTATTCACCACTTCTTGCAACACTTCTTTAGCGGACCCCTTTGCAACAAAATTCCCGCTCAGCGTTTGGCCAACGCCTTTTCAAAAGCAATGTATCGTTCGGCTTTCGCCAAATGAAAACCTGCACAACGCCAATTTATCGCTGCTCGACCTCAACGGTCGAGTTCTCTGGGAAATGCAAATGGGAGATCTGCCGGCCGGTCAATACGAATGGAAAGTTGCCCCTGAAAAAGAACTCAGCGAAGGCATGTATTTCATTCGCTTCCAATGCCGTGAGGGCCAGGCCATAGCAAAAGCCATCAAGAAATAAAGCAGAGGCAGCCCTTTATACTGCACGTCTCCCTGCAGAGCTCTTTTCCAAGGGGGGGGTAAACCTCTACCATTTTTTGTGTACCTTTGCAGCCGGCTAATCTTCGGCTGCATGATAGAGTACTACACAAAAAAGCAAGGGGAGCTTCACATGCTCACCAAGGCAGAACCGGGTTGTTGGATCAACATCGAACCTCCTTTTAACAGGGAGGAACTGCAACATTTAGCCGAAGAGCACAACATCCCCTTGGATTTCTTCACAGATTCTCTGGATATCGATGAACGATCGCGTTATGAAACCGAAGACGGCGTGCGCCTCATCGTCATCAACACGCCTTTGCTCAACGAAGTAGATGAGGAAGAAGTCGATGCCATTTTCATTACAGTGCCTATTGGTATTATTCTGACAGAGCAGCACATCTTCACCATCTCCTCCCACCCCAACCCCGTCATCGAGCGATTCCAAACCAACAAGGTCAAATTTTTTGACCCGCAAGATCACAAGCTCTTTGTGCTACAGATTTTTCAACAAACCGTATTTCGCTACCTCAGCTGCCTGCGCCAGCTCAATCGCCGCAGCAACATCATTGAACAAAAGCTCTACGACAGCAGCCAAAATCGGGAATTGATGCAACTGCTCAGCATTGAAAAGAGTTATGTTTACTTCATCAACTCCCTAAATTCCAACGAGCTGCTCAAAATGAAAATAAAGCGCACCGATTATCTCGGCATCGGGCGAGATGAGGAGCTTACCGATCTCTTTGAAGACATCATCATTGACAACAGCCAGGCTCTTGAGATGGCCAATGTCTATTCCAACATTCTCAACGGCACCATGGATGCCTACAGCTCCATCATTTCCAACAACCTCAACATCGTGATGCAACGCCTGACGCTGATCACCATCATCCTCATGGTGCCTACCCTTGTTGCCAGTTTTTACGGCATGAACGTCCATCTTCCCCTGCAAGAACGACCCTATGCCTTCATTCTCCTAATTGTCATTTCGCTCGTTCTCTCTTTGGCCCTGGCCATTTACTTTCAAAGAAAAAGGCTATTTTAAGGCAGCTCTGCGCAGCCGATGGATCCAAGCCAAAATACGTATCTTCGCTGCATGATACGGCAAACCTTGGCCTTTTTACAATCGGAAACCGACTGGCAAGCTCAAGACAAGCTCTTGCTGGCCATCAGCGGAGGAGTGGACTCCATGGTCATGCTCGACATTTGCCGAAAGGCCAGGGATGAGGGCTACATACAAGGGGAGATTGCCGTGGCTCATGCTCACTTTGGTCTTAGGGAAGAAGCCGATGCCGATGCCGAGTTCGTTCGTCAGACAGCGCAAAAGCTGGGGCTGCCCTATTACGAAAAGCGTTTTGAGACCGAGGTTTTTGCCGAAAGGCAGCAAATCTCCATCCAAATGGCCGCCCGCCAATTGCGCTATCTCTGGTTCGAACAAGTGCTCGAAGACGAAGGATACGACCGCCTGTGCACCGCCCACCAACTCGACGATTCCCTGGAGACCGCCCTGCTCAATCTGATCCGACAAAGTGGCCTAAAAGGCCTGGCCGGCATTCCGCCACAGCGGGGAAACATCCTTCGCCCCCTACTCTGGGCCGGCAGAAAAGAGATTGAAGCCTACGCAAAAAAACAAGGCATCCTCTGGAGAGAAGACAGCTCCAATGCCTCCACCAAATACCGCCGCAATGCCCTACGCCTGGAAGTCATTCCCCTGTTAAAGAACATAAATCCCCAGCTCACCAAGGGCTTTGCCAAGACTTCCCATCATGTGCGAGAAGCAGAAAAAATTTACAGATATGCCATAGAGGGCTTCCGCCAAAAGCTGCTGATCAAACGGGGAAACAGCTGGCTAATACATCAGGAAGAAGTGCTCAAAACGCCGGCTCCGGAAACCATCTTGTATGAACTACTGCGCAAGTTCCATTTTTCTTCTGACATAAGCCGCCAGGCTTTGGAAACGGCCGGGCACCCCAGTGGAGGAATCTTTCTCTCCCCCACACATGAAATGCTCAACGATCGAAAGTACTGGATCATTCGCCCGCGCTCCAAGGCCGAAGAAAAAAACACATTTATCATTCAGCGACGACAAAAACAAGTCGTCTTGCCCGATGGCCGCTGCTTGAAATTGGAATACAGCAGAGAGCTGCCCGCCGCTTTAGGTTCGACATCCAACGAAGCCTACTTAGACACCTTTTCTCTGGATTTCCCGTTGCTGCTGCGCCCTTGGAAACCCGGAGATTTCTTTTACCCGCTGGGCATGAGAGGCCGAAGAAAGAAAATTCAAGATTTGCTCACCGACCACAAAGTGGACCGTTTCAAAAAAGAAAAAGTAATGGTACTCGAGACCAGCAAAAAGAAAATAGCCTGGGTTGTAGGGTACCAAATAGCCGACTGGTGTAAAATCAAGACCAAGACCAAGGAGGTTCTACACTTGATATGGCAAAGCGGGTGTTAACGCCCCAACAGCCTGTCCACGAAACGCTTTTCATCGATCAAAATTTCGGCCTTTCCGCTCATGAGTTGGTGAAAGGGAAGGATTTCTCCCTTGTTGGTCAGAAGCCCGTTGGGCAGAGAGACCGTCACAAAATAACTGTCATTTTGCGGGAGCAGAGCCTTGCCCGTAACTCTACCCTCTACCATACCGAACTCTTCAAAGGGATAGCTTTCAAACCTGATGAGTACACGTTGCCCTATTTTCACTTTACCCGAACCCGCAATAGGTAAAAGAATTTCCCCAACCAATTCATTGCCTTCCACCTGTGGCACCAAAGCCATAATGCGATCACCGGCATGGACGTAACGGCTCTCCGGGCGCAGGTTGTAAAAGGAAATCACACCGGTTTCGGGTGCTATCAAAAGATATTTGTTTTTCCAGGCTTGCAGCTGGTTGTCCAATTCCGCTATGCCTTGCAAGAGGACTTGGTATTTGCCAATATCCCCGCCGTTTTTGTCTTCACTGGCGACGATGGCAGCTTTAAGTTTATCGACATTTTGCGAAAGCCTAAAAATGGCATCTTCCATTTCTGCTATGCTCATGTCTTGTTCAATTAAGGCTTCCCGAGCTGCCTGTACTTTTTCCAAATCGGACACGGCTCCTTCATAACGCTGCTGCCATTGGTCCAGTTGCTTTTGCAAATGTTCACGATCGTCAATAGCTGCTTGTAGTTCTTCTTCCAGTTTCTTGCGCTTGCGCAAATAGCGCTTCAATTTGCTCTTGAGCTTGCGCGTTTTTTCCGAATCGTATTCCGACTGGTCAAAGGAGAACTCCTGAAACAAGCGCAAGAATGCCCGATAATCGGCTTGCAGCTCACCCAATCTGAGGTATTTTTGCGGTTCGTATTCGTAAAGAGCCGTTTTGTCAAATTCCTGTATTTTTTTAAGATCTTCTTCCAGCGTCATGACATCTTCCAAGCGAGCTGTGCTCCTAATCATACCGAGAAAGGCCCCCTGTTCTACCGTATCGCCTTCTTCCACCCATATTTTGAGATAACCATCGGTTTGAGCAATAATGGGAATAGGAGGATTAGCTGTTGTGAGCAAAATTTCAGCTTCCATTTTTTCGGGATAATAGAACGCCAGCCCTAAAGCCAAGACGGCAAGAAGCGTCAGTAAGATGACTAAAGTTCCCCAGCGGGCCAGCCAGATAGGCGGCATACCGAGGATATCCCGAATTTCCTCACCGGGTTGATCGGTATATTTATTTTTCAACATAGCTCAACACGGATTTATGCCCCCAACTCCAACTGATTTTTGAGCAAGTGATAATAAGTGCCCCTTGCTCCTGTCAGTTCTTCATGTGTGCCCTGTTCAATGACTTCGCCTTCTTCCAAGACGACGATGTGATCGGCATTCATCACCGTACTGAGGCGATGGGCAATGAGCACCATGGTTGCCTCGGGGAAGGCATCTTCCACATTTTCCAACACGATGAGTTCGTTGTAGGCATCCAGGGCATTGGTGGCCTCGTCAAAAAAGAGGAATTGCGGTTGTTTGTACACGGCACGAGCTATGAGAATGCGCTGCCGCTGCCCCTGACTCAGGCCTAGGCCTTCGGAGCCCAAACGGGTATTGTAGCCCAAAGGCAGAGATTCTATAAAACCGTGAATATTGGCTACACGAGCAGCCCATTTGAGGCGCTCCTGATCGACGACTTCGTCACCCAGACAAATGTTGTTGGCCACCGTATCAGAAAAGATAAAACCGTCTTGCAAAACGACACCACAGAGGTCGTGCCAACGGCGCTGGGGAATATTATGCAAGGGCATTTCTCCCCACTTGACTTCACCTTCTTGCGGGCGATACATGCCCAACAGCAATTTCATCAGGGTGGTTTTTCCACTGCCACTGGAACCCACTATGGCCGTTATTTTACCGGCAGGAATCTCCAAACTCACGTCCTTGAGTGCAGGTACGCCTTGCTCTCCCTGGTAGCTGAAAGTTACCCCTTCCATGGAAAGCCTCTTGTCTTCCGGCAAAATTTCGGCTTGCTCCTTCGAGCTTTCCTCCTCAACCATTTGCCGAACTTCCTGCATGCGTTCCAGGCTAATGCGGGCATCTTGCACCATCCTCAAAAAGTGAATCAATTGGCGAATGGGCGTCTGCATTTGCCCCACGATATATTGAACGGCCAACAAACCTCCTACACTGAGCTGGCCATCTATCACCGCCTTAGCGGCAAACACCGTGATGAAGATGTTTTTCACCTCATCAATGATACGCGCGCCCAAATCCTGGCGCAGGTGCAAGCTGCGGTAATCCATTCCCGTGCGAAACAAATTGGCCTCCGTGCGCTCCCAATCCCATCGCTTATCCGTTTCTGCATTGTTGAGTTTGATATCCTCTATACCGTGAATGATTTCCTCCAGTTTGATTTGATTCTCCGAAGCCTGATCAAAGCGAATGTAATCCAAGGCTCTGCGCATCTGCATAAAACGCACGACCCATACGACATAAATGACTGTACCGAAGAGAAAAATCCAAAATATCGTCTGGCTAAAGTAGAGCAGCAAAATGCCCAAAATGAAAACCGATACAAAAGAAAACAAGCTGAGCAAACTAGAGGTGGTCAGCAGTTGCTCAATGCGTTGGTTATCGCGTATGCGACGCAACACATCGGCCGTATTCTTCCGGTCAAAAAAGTACAAAGGCAAACGCACCACCTTGATCAAAAAATCGGATAAGAGGCGTATGCCCGTCCGGGTACCGATATGCGTCAAAATCCAGGCCCGCACATGCTCAATCAGGGTCTTGCTCAGATAAAGAATCATCCAAGCCACCAAGACCAACAAGACAAAGTTGAAATCCAGAGAGCCTATGCCTTCATCCACCACGGATTTGATCATGAAGGGAAAAACAGCCTGCAGGAAGAGCACCAACAACACACCCAGCGCCAATTGCCAAAGCAATTTTTGGTAAGGACGAATGTAAGTCCACAAATAGCGAAAGAGATTTTCTCTGGGCAACTGGCCTTCCTTGTGGTAAAAGTCGGGCCCGGGCTCCAAAGCCAAAACCACCCCTACGGCTTTCTCCTCCTCCTCATCACTAATCCATCCGTCGAGAAACTCCTCTTTCAGCATCTGCAAACTTCCAGCCTCGGGATTGGGGTCGGCCACCCAAACGTATTTGTCATCGATGGCATACACCACCACATAGTGATTTTGCCTCCAGTGCACAATAGCCGGCAAAATCAAATCATTGGCCAATTGTTCATAAGTGATCTTCGCTGCAAAAGTGCGCAATCCGATCTGCTCCGCTGCATCGCTCAAGTCCAACAAGCTCACCTCACCCCGCCCCTGGTTGGCCAACCGGCGCAGATGCTCCAAGGAGTAATAACGCCCGTAGTGCCGCGCTATCATCCGCAGACAAGCCGCTCCACAATCGCTGGAGTCGTGCTGAGCATATATGGTGAACTTCCTGATCATAAAACCCTGCTGTGCATGGGAATTAAAACACTCTTCGTTTTAACTGGACAAGATAAGAACTTTTACCAATATATACCCAAACCGAAATGGTTTGGGATATTTACGACTCACCAACGAGCGAAAGTCAGGGTGTTTGGGAGACGTCAGCCTCCCGAACCTCTTCGCCATGAGTAGACCAAAATCGAACTGTCGGGGTATTCCAAACTCACCAACAAACCAAGCTGTATCCCATCCGGCTATGCGACGAGCCCGGTAAGTGTGAATCAAAAACGGCCAACCGATTATACCGATTGTCCAAATCGACCTACAGGGCACAATCACAACTCCTTTAAAGCATGTGCTGCAACAAATCTTCCAAGGTTTCGCGCCTGCGAATGAGTTTGGCTTTGCCTTGCTCATCAATCAGCAATTCCGCCGGCAAGGGGCGGGCATTATAGCGAGATGCCATGGAAAAACAATACGCGCCGGCATTGTAGAAGCAAAGCACATCGCCTTCCCGAACTTCGTGCAATTTTCGATTGCTGCCGAAAGTATCCGTTTCACACACATTACCCACAACAGAGTACACCCGATAGCGTCCATCCGGATTGGAAAGGTTTTGAATCTCGTGCCAAGCCTTGTAGTACATAGGGCGCATAAAGTGGTTGAAACCGGAATCTACCCCTACAAACAAGGTAGAAGGCGTGGCCTTAACCACCGTTGCCCTTGTCAAAAACCAACCGGACAGGCTCACCAAAAATTTCCCGGGCTCAAAAATCAAACGCAAGGGCCGGCCATAGCTTTCGCAAAAAGAAAGAAAGCGTTCGGAAAAAACCTTGCCCAATTCCTCTACATCGGTTTCCATATCCGAAGGTTTATACGGCACCTTAAAACCCGATCCAAAATCGAGGTACTCCAGGTTTCCGAAGTGATTCGCCGCATTAAACAGCACTTCTGCTCCACGCAAAAAAACATCGGCTTCCAGAATATCCGAACCCGTGTGCATGTGTAAGCCCACAATGTTCACTTGCAGGGTTTCTACCAATTTCAATACATGGGGCAACTGATGAATGGAAATGCCAAACTTGGAGTCCACATGACCTACCGAAATATGCGCATGCCCGCCGGCCTGAATATGCGGATTGATGCGTATCCCCACCGGATAAGACGGATAGCGCTGGGCAAAAAGCTCCAACATGGGTATGCTGTCGATGTTGACGGACAAACCCAGCTCAACCGCTCTGTCGTATTCGTGCATGCCCACATTGTTGGGCGTAAACAGGATTTCCCCAGCTTGAAAGCCTGCCGCCAGAGCCATCTCCACTTCAAAGACAGATACGCAATCCAAGCCCGCTCCCAGGCTGCGCAAAAAGGCCCAGACGTGGATGTTGTTCAAGGCCTTGGCGGCAAATCGAATGCTCAAATCAACTCCCGCAAAGGCTTTTGCCAAACGCTGGTACTGCCTGCGCATCAAGGCAGTATCATAGACGTAAAGAGGCGTGCCGTATTCCTCTGCCCAAGCCAAAAGTTTTGCCCTGCGTTCGGGACTTAAGTACTCAAAAGAATTGCTCATCTTTGCGGTGCTATTGATCAGGGCTTTCGCCAAAATGAAAATGCAGCATGCGCATAGTATCCATTGTCTTCAACAATTTTTTGCACGACAGTCGCGTGCTCAAAGAGTGTATCAGCCTCAAAAAAGCCGGTTATGAACCGCAGGTTTGTGCCCTACACGAAAACGAACTGCCCGAAGACGAAACGGTTGAAGGCATTCCCGTTCACCGAATACGCCTCAAAAGCCGGTCCTGGTCCAAAAACCGCATCGTTCAAGCGCTAAAGTACGTAGAACTTTGGTATCGCTTCATCAAGCGCTACCGCAAAACAGACATCATCCACTGCAACGATGTAGAGCCCTTGCCCCTGGCCGTGCTCACCAAACTGATTTTCAACCGGAAACTGCGCATCATCTACGACGCTCACGAACTGGAGTACGACAAGGCAGAAGCAGGTAGCAAATACTATCCCAACTTCATCATTCGCCTGGCAGAACGCCTCTGCCTGCCCTTCACGGATGGCATGTTGGTGGTAAGCCCTCTGGTAGCTCAGGCTTACGCCAAACACTACCGCATGAGCAAACCGCCCACCGTTGTCATGAATTGCCCCTATCTGCGCCCGCAAAACGCACCCAAACCGGATCTCTTTCGGCAAAAGTTCGGCATAGGAAAAGAACAACGCATCTTCCTCTACCAAGGCTCGCTCATCCCTCGCAGAGGCTTGGAACTGCTGCTGGAACTCTTCGCCGAGCTCCCCGAAAAATACGCATTGGTCGTCCTCGGCTACGGACCACTTAGCCCCTTGGCCAAACAAGCTGCCAAACAACACCCCAACATTTTTTTCCACCCCGCCGTCTCTCCCGCTCAACTGGATGAATACACTGCTTCCGGAGACTTCGGCTTTTGCCTCTACCAAGGCAGCAGTGGCAACCATAGACTCACCATCGGCAACAAAATCTTCCAATACATCAATGCCGGTTTACCCGTACTGGCTTCCTCACTGGATGGCCTGCGCTATATCCTCCGAGAACCCGGCTTGGGCATGGTTGTAGAAGACTTCCGCAACAAGGAACAACTCCGCCGGGCTTTACTCGAAATCGGCCAGTGGAAAGCTGAAAACTATCTCCCCCGACTTCGACAAGCTGCCCTGAAATACAACTGGGAAAGGGAAGAAAAAAAATTGTTAGAAACCTATCAAGCCCTCCACAACCCCAAAACCTGACTCTCCCTATTTACCCAACTTAAAGCCCAAAAAATTTGACTATACCCAAACCGAAACGGTTTGGAATATTTGCGACTCGCAAACGGGCAAAAGGTAGGGAGTTCGGGAGGCTGACGCCTCCCAAACCACTTCGCCATGAGTACACAAAATCAAGCTTCCACCAAGCGAATTTGCACCTCTCCCCCATCAGATGGTTGCATCCTTCCCAGAGGCTCTATGTCGGAGAATCCTTGTTGGCTCATAAAGGATTGAAAAGTCTTCAGTTCTTCGGCAGCTACCGACACAAGCAGCCCGCCGCTGGTTTGGGGGTCACAGAGGATGTGGCGTTGGCGTTCGGTGATTTCTCCCACGGCATGCCCATAGCTTTTCCAATTCCTATGGGTACCGCCCGGAATACAAGCTTGGTCGAGGTAGTGATGGACAAGCTCTCTATCCAGCAAAGGAACTTTGTCAAAATAGATCTCCGCCTGCAAGCCCGAGGCTTCGGCCATTTCACGCAAGTGCCCCAATAGGCCAAAACCCGTAACATCTGTCATGGCATGCACATAGGGCAAAGCCCCCAGGGCTTCACCGATTTTGTTCAGGCTTATCATAGAGCGACGAGCCAATTCCAAATCTTCGGGTTTAACCTTGCCCTGTTTTTGTGCCGTAGTCAAAATACCTACGCCCAAGCCTTTGGTGAGGAAGAGGTAGTCACCGGCTTGGGCACCCTCGTTTTTTTTCAGATGAGCTAACGGTACACGCCCCGTTACCGCCAGGCCAAAGATGGGTTCCGGTGAATCGATGCTGTGCCCTCCGGCCAGGGGAATGCCCGCCTCATCACAAGCCATCCGCCCTCCGCGAATCACTTCGCCGGCCACTTTGGCGGGCAGCTTGTCCACCGGCCAGCCCAAAATGGCTATGGCCATCAAGGGGCGCCCCCCCATGGCATAGATGTCGCTGATGGCATTGACAGCTGCTATGCGCCCGAAGTCTTTCGGGCTATCCACAATGGGCATGAAAAAGTCGGTGGTGCTAACTACTCCCGTGCCATCTCCCAAGTCATAGACAGCGGCATCATCCCGCTTGGAATTCCCCACCAAGAGCGCCTCGTAAAAGGTTTCAGAGCCCACACCGGCCAGGATTTCATCCAAGACCGAAGGAGCAATTTTACAGCCACAACCGGCTCCATGGCTGTACTGAGTCAAAGGATACATTTTTTTTGTCATAGGTGATGCATTAGCATGAACTCAAGTCTGTGTTTTCAACAAAAAAGCCTGTCAAGCTTCCCTCAAAAATCGATCTTCGACTTTCAACAATGTACGGGCTATGTCGCTGAGGCTTTCCCGGGGGAAAGCAAAATGCAAGTTAGGTACTTCTTGAACTTCTGCCGGTTTTTTGCCTTTCCCATAGGCCTTGTCGTAATACGCCAAGGCAAGGCGAGCAGCCAACTCCAGATCTCCCTCTTCAATGGCTTGCAGCGCTTCTTTCAGGCGAAGTCCTCCCAGGCGTTTGGCAATTTTTAAAAAAGCAGCTTGCAGTTCTTCCTTGGAAAAGCCCGCATAATCTCGGAGCAATTGTCGAATGCGC
>Ga0256839_1003564_pt1 | contig 15951 bp, 16 predicted proteins | sample 354166metaG_FD_185968 | JGI IMG/M metagenome (GOLD analysis project Ga0256839, IMG submission 185968) | Hydrothermal vent microbial communities from Mid Atlantic Ridge, Atlantic Ocean - 354-166 | ecosystem: Environmental > Aquatic > Marine > Hydrothermal vents | place: Atlantic Ocean: Mid... | reverse complement strand
GGTAGGTTGGCGTGGAATAAAGTTTAGTTCAAAATTTGCTTCATCAACTTCTAATAAACGATCGCCAATCATTACTTCACGTGTTGTTGTACGCAAATCAACGGTTGCAGGGTCACCCATTTTTTTAACCCTAGCATCGGCTAAATAAATAGCTTCAAATCCTAACACCTCCGAAGTAATAGGATCCTTATAGACTGATCCTTCACGAAAAATATTGTAATGTTTACTATCTTTCGCCTCGATACCACGCACATAAGCAATATCGCCTGCCCCCAAAAGTAAACGTTCCTCAGGGCCTGCCACAATATACGGTGCCGTATCTAGCACCTCTTCACCCACTACACGTGGACGTGAAAGAAAAGGACCAATAGCTGACAAAGGAATCGTCGTGATTGCCTTATCTAATTCAATTTCTCGCATTTGTGGTGATAATTTGCCGTTTCTTGAGCCTCTTGCCAACTTAAGGCAAGGCTTACCATCACAATCTGCTAACCAAATCCGATCGCCAGGATAGATTAAATGTGGATTTTCAATTTGTGGATTAACACTCCATATTTCTGGCCAATGCCAAGGGTATTTAAGAAATTTACCCGAAATATCCCATAGTGTGTCTCCCTTCACAACCACGTATTCTTGTGGATGATTCTCATTTAGTTCTACCGCATGGACAGCAAAAGCAAACCCTAGAAAAACAAATATCAAACTAAAATTAATACGTCGAATCATTAAACTATCCTCATGGACAACTTTTAAAATCACCTACACTAAATACACAAACATAGGTATTGAATATGTGTAGTCTCGTACAAGCGTGAGCACGAATCAAGCCTTATAACAACTTTTTAGATAAAAACCTGCAATAAGTCACGTAAAACGTAGTTATATTAAAAGGTCATCAGCCACTTGTAACCTATTACTTTAAGTTTAACGCCGCAATAGAAATGGTAAAGAAACGCCCTAAGCAAGAGGCTTTACATCATTTCACTGTTGTACATATCCACCTTATTTCTCGCAGATCAAGTTGATAATCTCAAAACATAAGACCATTTAATGCGTTAATTGTATTTGTTTCTAAAAATATACGCTGGTAGCGCAATCATCAGTATCACGTCATTAGCTACACAAAGATTCCCAAGCGTATTACAATAGTCTTCATTCAACATGATTTATAGTCGATAACTTTATACTTATGGCATTACTTACTATTCTCCATTTCCCCGATCCACGCTTACGCAAAAAAGCCGTGCCGATTGAAACTGTAGATGATGAAATCCGGCAATTAGCACAAGATATGCTAGAGACAATGTATGACGCCCCCGGCGTAGGTCTTGCAGCTATTCAAGTAAATGTACAAAAACGGCTGGTTGTAATCGATATTTCTGAAGATAAGTCCTCACCTCTTGTTTTTATTAATCCAGAAATAATCGAGAAACAAGGTGAGCGTGAACATGAAGAAGGCTGCTTGTCCGTTCCTGAGGCATACGAACTCGTTACTCGTGCAGATACTGTTCGTGTTAAGGCGCTAGATCAAAATGGCAAACCATTTGAAATAGAGGCTGATGAACTGTTAGCAACATGTATTCAACACGAAATCGACCACTTAGACGGCAAACTGTTTGTCGATTACCTGAGTAATTTAAAGCGTCAGCGAATAAAAAAACGCTTAGAAAAACAAGCTAAACAAAATAAGTAACCTTACCTATGCGAATTATCTTTGCTGGCACCCCCGAGTTTGCCGCTAATACGTTAAAGGCTTTATTGTCGACTGAACATGATATTTGTGCAGTATACACACAACCTGATCGCCCATCCGGCCGGGGACGAAAATTAACCGCCAGCCCCGTAAAACAGCTTGCACTAGAAAATAATATTGCCGTTGAGCAACCCTTAAATTTTAAAACTACGGAAGCAAGGCAAATACTAGCAAGCTATAATGCTGATTTAATGATTGTTGTTGCTTATGGCTTGCTTCTACCACAATCAGTACTCGACACCCCCAGACTAGGTTGCATTAATATTCATGCATCACTTCTTCCACGTTGGCGAGGTGCTGCACCTATCCAGCGAGCTATACTTGCTGGTGACACCAACACAGGTGTTTGTATTATGCAAATGGAGGCAGGCTTAGACACGGGGCCTATTTTAGCTCGCACAGAATGCGCTATCCACACCGATGATACAGCGCAAATACTGCATGACCGTTTAGCTAAGCTGGGGGCAGAAATACTATTAAACACACTGCCCAATATTAGTGAACTGCAACAACATGCCGAACCTCAAGATGATAAGCTGGCGTGTTACGCTTCAAAACTACAAAAACAAGAAGCAAGCATTGATTGGCATCAGCCTGCCACCCATATTATTCGCCAAATTAATGCCTTTAACCCCTGGCCTGTTGCGCAAACACACTGGCAAGGCAACGTTTTCCGAATCTGGCAAGCCATATCCTTGAACCAAAACACGACGGCAAGCCCCGGAGAGATTATTGCTGTTGACCGCATGGGTATTGATATTGCGACAACTGATGGTGTTGTGCGCTTATTACACGTTCAAGTTCCTGGAAAGCGTGCTATGGCCGTTGCTGACTTCCTAAACGCAAACACACCCATGGCAGGTGAACATCTTGGCTAAAAAAGCCAAAGCAAATGCCCGCTCCACCGCTGCCCGCGTTATTGCGGAGGTCATTCAAAAAAAACATGCCTTAAATGCCGTCTTGGCATCTGCATTACCCGAACTGCCTGACAGTGAGCGTAGCTTATGCCAACAGATCTGTTATGGCGTCATTCGCTGGCACATTCAATTAGATGCCATCAGCAAACAGCTGCTCAACAAACCTTTACGCACCAAAGAAGCTGATCTCGCCGCTTTATTATTGTGTGGTGTATACCAGCTAAGAAGTATGCGAATACCCGCCCATGCTGCCATATCTGAAACTGTAAACACCTGTAAAACACTTGGCAAACCTTGGGCAACCGGCTTAATAAATGCCTCTTTACGCAATTATCAACGCAAACAAGATAAGATCGAAAGCACATTAAAAGCACACGATGCCGCTTACTACGCTCACCCTGACTGGCTAATAAATCGTTACCGTGATGACTGGCCCGAGCACTGGCAAACTATTCTTAATGCTAATAATCAACAGCCACCAATGATGCTCAGAGTCAATTCACAAAATAAGCTACGTGATGATTATCTGGCTCAACTTGATAAAGTGGGCATTCCTGCCAATGCAATTGATCACTGCCCCGATGGCATAGTATTAGCCACAGCTTGTGACGTACATGCCTTACCCGGTTTTGCTGATGGTGACGTATCCGTACAAGATGGTTCGGCTCAACGTGTTGCCTCTATATTAGATTTAAAACCTAACTTACGTATTCTTGATGCTTGCGCGGCACCTGGAGGAAAAACAAGCCACATCCTTGAGCACCAACCTGATAGTCATGTTGTTGCCTTAGATATTTCCGCCATCCGCCTACAAAGTATTGAACAAAATATGCAACGATTAAAGCTAAAAGCAGAACTTATTGCAGCAGATGCAACAGAAGTAGCATCGTGGTGGAATGGCAAGCTTTTTGACAGGATTTTAATTGATGCGCCATGTTCTGGCACGGGCGTGATTCGTCGTAACCCTGATATTAAACTATTGCGAAGACCTGATGATATTTCAACATTAGCTGCACAGCAAGCGCGACTTTTAAATAATTTATGGCCACTATTGAAGCCTAATGGCTTATTAGTCTACACTACCTGCTCGGCTCTAAAAGAAGAAAACGAACAACAAATAGTTCATTTTCTGGATCAACATCCAGAAGCACAAGAATATTCGCCCCCACAATCACCAGCAACACGGCAAAAAGTTGGCTATCAACGACTGCCCGGTGATGATAACTTAGACGGTTTTTATTATGCCTGCATCCAGCATCGCTAAGCTGTTTTTATTGCTTATTTTCAGTATGCCTCTTCATGCTGAAATCTTTAATATCGAATATGCACGCGTTTCAAAAATAGGAAATGGCTATGTACTTAATGCCCAAATAAATTATCCTCTAACAGCACGAGTCAAAGAGGCTATCACAAACAGCGTTCCCATTGTGTTTTCTCAACAAATAAAGTTAATTCGGCATACCCCCATACTAGGAAAATACTGGAGCTGGGAGCGAACACCGTGGCTTACCGAAATCAGGTATGAACTTCGTTATCATGCGCTATCACAACAATATATTGTACGAAATTTAGGTACGCTAAACCAACGCTCTTACCCCACACTTAGTGATGCATTACATGAACTAGGGCATATCAATGCATTAACGCTACCACCTGAACATATGCCTGATACAGACGGTTTGGAGCTACATCTACGCAGTGAATTAGACCTCTATGCTTTGCCTACCCCAATGCGTCCAGGCGCACTTCTTTCTAAAAAATGGCAACTTGCAAGCCCATGGGTAACGGCACAATGGGATTAAGCCTAATAAAACGTCTTAGCTCGGGAACTGCACCTTATTTATATTTGGCTATTTTGCTTGTCATATTGGCCTATTTTCTTAGCCTTGCTACACAAGATAGCTCTCAACTCAATGATTTATTTCTGCTTATTTTTGGCTTAGCTATTGTTATCAGTCTGCTATTGATCGCCTTACTTGCTCGCAGTTTTTACAAGCTTTATCATGACTATAAAAACAAAACCGAAGGCTCTCGTTTAACCGTTCGTCTAGTTAGCCTTTTTGTTTTACTTATTATTCTTTCAACCTCTATTGTGTATGGTTTTTCCATTCATTTTTTGCATCGAGGCATTAATAGTTGGTTTGATGTTGAAATTGAACAAGCCTTAAATGACGCGTTGGAGTTAAGTCGCTCTTCACTGGGTATTAGAATGCGAACTATGCTTCGCCAAACCCGGATGATGTCTGGTGTTTTAAGTGAGTTACCCGACAAAGATCTCAACCATAATGTCCATGAGCTTACTAAACTAAGCGGAGCCTTTGAAGTCAGCATTTGGGACTTAAATGGGCAGCTGGTTATCTCAAGTATAGGAAACAACTCTATTCTCCTGCCATCGCGACCAAGCGAAACAATTTTTAACCAAATCAAGAAAAAAGAAGATTATATTAGCCTTGATCCCAGTGAAGAAAGCGGATTTTTGCTACGCGCAGCGGTACGTTTGCCTAAAAAACTTCCTGCGCAACCCGAAAGGTTCTTACAAGTTATCTTTCCTGTAGATGAGCGGCTAAGTGCATTAGGGAAAAAAGTTCATAATGCCTATTCAAATTATAAAGAACTTAGCTATCTTCGCAAACCACTTATTACTATTTTCACCCTAACTCTTAGTCTTATTGTACTGCTCACAACATTAGCTTCCATCTGGTTTGCTATTTGGATTTCTCGTCGCATCGTTCAACCATTACAAGATCTCTCTGCTGGCACCCAGGCCGTTGCCGCAGGTAACTACAATATGCAATTAAGTGCTCAAGGTCACGATGAAGTTGGTTTTTTAGTTCGCTCCTTTAACCAAATGACGCAGCGTCTTACCCATGCACGTAATGCCAATCAAGCGAGTCACCGCAAACTAGAACAGCAAACAAACCACCTCACTACCGTTTTGGGAAGTTTATCTAGTGGCGTTATAACTATTGATAACAAGCATTTTATACGCTCAGCAAATATTGCTAGTAGCAAAATATTGGACGTTGATCTCCAGCAACGCTTAGAGGGAATGGTCAGCAACTTAAGTACTCATCACCCTAAATTAACCCCTCTTACATTAGTAATAGAACAACACTTTAGCCTCAAACAAAGCTGGCAACAACAAGTTGAAATACAGCAACAAAAAGGACTACAAACCCTAATATGTCATGGTACCCCCTTACCTGATGATACTGGTTATGTGATTGTGTTTGATGATGTGACAGCATTGTTACAGGCACAACGCAATGCAGCATGGGGTGAAGTAGCAAAACGTTTAGCACATGAAATTAAAAACCCTCTCACGCCTATTCAATTATCTGCCGAACGTCTTCAACATAAATACTTACCTTTAGTTCCCTCAGATCAGGCGGAAACACTTACCAAACTAACCAAGACCATCGTCCAACAAGTTGAAGCCATGAAAGGCATGGTAAATGATTTTTCAGATTATGCGCGTAACCCTGGGTTAACATTAAGCCAACAAGATATTGGCGAACTAATTCATGATGTCCTCACCTTATATCAGAGCAACCCACATCACCACTTTACACTATTAAATAGCCCTAAAAAAATAAGCCTAAATATTGATGCAAACCGGTTTAGACAAGTACTTCATAACCTGCTCAAAAATGCTATTGAAGCCAGTGAAGAGGCTAATATGCCCGTTGATATCATTGTCAGTTATCACCTCATGAAGCAAGATAGTATTTCGCTGTTAGAGATAACTATTCGTGACCATGGTCCTGGTATTGCTGATGATAAACTTCATTCCATATTTGAACCTTACGCAACAAACAAACAGAAAGGCTCTGGCTTAGGTTTAGCCATTGTTAAAAAAATAATTGAAGAGCATCATGGCCATGTGTGGGCAGAAAACACGGGTGATAATGGAGCATGTATAATAATACACTTGCCTACAACAATAGAGGAAAGGTAACCTTCGATCATGAGCGAGCAATCCCCCTTAATTTTAGTTGTTGATGATGAGCCTGATATTTGCGAGCTTATCAAAGATATTCTAAACGATGAAGGTTACCAAGCCGTTTCTGCTGCTAATGGTGTAGAAGCACGAAAAGCTTTTTCTGCTCAAAAACCTGACCTTATTCTATTAGATATTTGGATGCCAGATATCGATGGCATTAGTCTCTTAAAAGAGTTTAAACAACTTGATACACGCATGACCATTATTATGATGTCGGGACACGGCACTATTGAAACAGCTATTGAAGCCACTCGGCTGGGTGCTGCTGATTTTATCGAAAAGCCGGTTTCTATTGCCAAATTATTACGCAGCATTGAATCTGCTATCGAAAAAGATGAAAAGCAAGTCGTTGTCGAACAAACAAAAATTGTTGCGCCTATTGGAAAAAGCACACAATTAAGCCTGTTAAGAGAGCAATCTCAGCGTGTTGCTAAACACAAGATGCCTATTTTATTGCAAGGTGAAGGCGGGGTAGGCAAACACTGTTTTGCACGCTATCTACATCAGTTAGGAGCATGCTCAAACAATAAGTTTGTTGAACTTACTCCGGAAAGCTTTCCAACCGATAGTAATAAGCTGGTTTCACTTGCAGAAAATAACTGTTTGTTTATAAATGATATTGCTCTTTTACCCGCTAATGCTCAGGCACTATTATCCTATTTAATTGATAATCAAAAGTTGGCAAACTGCCAGTTGATTTGCGCCACCCAATATTCACTAGAAAAAGCCATAAATCAAGGTGATTTTCTTGAAGGGCTACTCTATCAAATTAATAGTATCACTCTATCTATCCCCGCTCTTCGTGACCATATTGAAGATGTGCCCGACTTAGTACATTTTTTTGTTGATGAACAAACATCGCAAGGAGCGCTACCCTATCGCCATTTTACCGTTGCCGCTCAAAACAGGTTGCGCAATCATCCTTGGCAAGGCAATGTCTTAGAATTAAAAAATGTTATTCAACGACTGTTAGTATTGGGCGAGACTGAAGAAATAGATGTGGATGCTGTTGAACATGCACTACAAACCGAATCATCAAGCTCTGATATGGCCGAAGATATCATTAACTATGATTTACCCTTACGCGAATCTCGTGAGCAATTTGAGCGTATTTATCTACTTCGCAAATTAAAACAGACCGATGGCAATGTTGGTAAAGCCGCGAAGCTTGCGGGAATGGAACGAACCCACTTATATCGTAAACTGCGTGCTTTAGATATAGACGCTAAACAAGTTTAGGAAAAATTACTATGCAAATTCTTATTCTCGGAGCAGGCCAAGTCGGTTCATCGGTTGCAGCAACACTTGCACGTGAAGATGATGATATTACCGTCGTAGATGAAAATAATGAGCTATTACTGGCGCTGCAAGATCATTATGATATTCGAACAGTTCAAGGTCATGCATCGCACCCTGATGTGTTAGCTAGAGCAGGTGCAGAAGATGCTGATCTTATTCTTGCCGTCACCAATAGCGATGAAACCAATATTGTAGCCTGCCAAATCTGTCATACGCTTTATCATACGCCCACAAAAATTGCTCGAATTCGTAGCAATGAATACCTGTTAAAGCCTGAACTATTTAATAACGATGCTATTGCCATTGATATGCTGATTAGTCCAGAACAATTAGTTACTGAATATATTGAGCGATTAGTGTTACATCCTAATGCCTTACAGGTATTGGATTTTGCGGGTGGAAAGGTTAAACTTGTTGCTGTTAGAGCGTTTCATGGTGGCCCCCTTGTCGGTGCCCCTTTATCAGAATTGCGCACACATATTCCCAACACTCAAACTCGTGTTGCGGCTATCTTTCGAAATGGTAGCCCTATCACTCCCAAAGCCAATACAATTATTGAAGCTGATGATGAAGTATTTTTTCTTGCTGCTTCTGGAGACATTTTGTCAGTTATGGCTGAGTTGCGTCGACTAGACAAACCCTATAAACGTATTATGTTGGCTGGCGGAGGCCAAATTGGGATGCGTGTTGCCAAAGCCCTAGATGCAAAATACCATATAAAACTTATCGAAAATAATGAAGATCGTGCTCGATTCTTGTCTGAGGAGCTCGTCAACACTATCGTGCTTCATGGCGATGTAGCTAATGAAGAGCTTCTTCAAGAAGAAGATATAGATGGTATTGATCTTTTTTGTGCGTTGACTAATGATGATGAAGCCAATATTTTATCAGCCATGCTTGCCAAACGCTTAGGAGCAAGAAAAGTATTATCTCTCATTAATCGTGCGGCCTATGTTGATCTAATCGAAAGTAGCAATATTGATATTGCCTTATCACCTCAACAAGCAACTATTGGCAGTTTGCTCGCACATATTCGCCGTGGCGATATTGTTGCTGTTCACTCGCTACGTCGTGGTGCGGCAGAAGCATTAGAGGCCATTGCTCATGGAGATAAAAAATCTTCGCCAGTAGTAGATCGCCGAATTGATGAAATAGATTTACCTCCCGGCACAACTATTGGTGCTATTGTCCGAGGTGAAGAGGTCATCATTACTCATCATGACACGGTTATCCGAGCTGAAGATCATGTGATTTTATTTGTTATTAATAAGCGTTATATTCCCGATGTTGAACGTTTATTCCAAGTTGGAGTTGATTTCTTTTAAATGTTGACATCATTAAAAGGTCATTTGTTAATAGCTACACCAGCATTGAATGGATCTTATTTTCATCATGCTGTTATTTATTTGTGTGAGCATGATGATGAAGGGGCTATGGGCTTGGTTATTAACCAACCCGCAGACATTATGTTAGATGAATTGCTGGCGCAAGTTAATATTGAGAATACCAATCCACTCAATACTAAAACACCGGTATTCTTGGGAGGCCCCCTGCAACAAAACCAAGGCATTGTCCTTCATGACTCTGCTCGTGATGTAGAAATAAGCAGTCATATTATGAATGATGTTTACCTTTCTGCCTCTACCGATCTGCTTAGAATCATTGCAACTGAACAAAACTCAATTCATAGCTTAGTTGCTTTAGGCTATTCTGGATGGGCAGCAGGCCAATTAGAACAAGAAATTAAAGAAAACAGCTGGCTCACCACACCCGCCAACCATGATATTTTATTTAGCACGGCCAGTGATAAATGTTGGCATGCCGCGGCAGAATTACTTGGCATTGATATTAATCTAATTTCAGATACGATGGGGCACGCATGAGCCGCACATTATTTGGCTTTGACTATGGTCTAAAAAATATTGGTATTGCTGTAGGTCAACAAATTACCCAAACTGCCAACCCACTTACTGCCATAAAAGCACGTGATGGCATTCCTAACTGGCAAGAAATAGAAGCCTTGATTACTGAATGGAAGCCAGAATTGCTTATCGTCGGCCTTCCCCTTAATATGGATGGTACAGAGCAGGAAATGACCGCCGCTGCGCGTAAGTTTGGCCACCGTTTAAATGGTCGCTTTCACATTGCCGTAGAATGGCAAGATGAACGCTTAAGCACATTTGAAGCACTTGAACAATTAGGTATAAGCAGTAAAATGCATGCTAAAAACCGAACAGACGTTGATCTGGTCTCAGCACAATTAATTTTGCAATCATGGTTAAACGAGCATCCAAAATGACTACCTCAATCTCAAATATAGATACCTTGTTAACCTCTATGGCTAACGATATTCGCCATCAATTATCAGACAAAAATATCCTGCTCATTGGTATCCATACTGGTGGAGTGTGGATTGCTGAAGCGTTAGCAAAAATATTGGGAGAAACATTTTTTGAAGAGCCGATGGGCACACTCAACATTGCTTATTATCGAGATGATTTCACGCGCATTGGTATGCACCCGCAAGTTGCCCCATCTGATTTACCCTTCAGCATAGATGATCGTCATATTCTACTAGTGGATGATGTTCTTCATAGTGGTCGGACTATTCGTGCCGCTTTAAATGAAATTTTTGATTACGGTCGTCCAGCTAGTGTCAGCCTAGCCGTACTAATTGAGCGTACAGGTCGCGAACTACCCATTCAGGCTGATATAATAGGTCAATCGATCACCCTAACAGATGATCAACATATTAAATTGATTAATGGTGAATCAGGTTTGCAATTAGAATTACGCTCCCATGCCCAATAAGCAACTTACCGAACACGGTCAACTTCATCATTTCTTAACTATTGAAGGGCTTAAACGTCCTCTGTTAACCGAAATAATGGATCGGGCGGAACAATTCTCTACTGTCAGTGGCAGACAAGTCAAAAAAGTCCCTTTGCTACGAGGCAAAACCATTATGAACCTGTTTTTTGAAAACAGTACTCGTACCCGCACTACCTTTGAGCTAGCGGCAAAACGCCTATCTGCCGATGTGATGAACCTCAATATCAGCACCTCTGCCACATCAAAAGGTGAAAGTCTGCTTGATACACTTCATAACCTTGAAGCAATGCACACTGACATGTTTGTAGTACGTCACAATCAAAGTGGTGCCGCTGAATTCATTGCTGAACATGTTGCCCCACATGTCAGCGTCATTAATGCCGGTGATGGCTGTCATGCGCACCCAACCCAAGCCATGCTTGATATGTTTACTATTCGCCGCCATAAACAGCATTTTCCCGATCTTCGCGTCGCAATTATTGGTGACATCTTACACTCTCGTGTCGCACGCTCACAGATCCAAGCCTTATCAACATTGGGGGTAGGAGAAATTCGGGTTATTGGACCTAAAACATTACTTCCTTCTGATTGCCAAACATTGGGGGTACATGTCTTTCATGATATGAATGAGGGCTTGCGTGATGTTGATGTCATTATTACGCTTCGCCTGCAAAATGAACGCATGCAAGGCGCACTACTGCCAAGCTCACGCGAGTACTTCCAATGTTTTGGACTAACTGACGACAAGTTAAAACTTGCCAAGCCCGATGCAATCCGGACCAATTAACCGTGGTGTTGAGATTGCATCAACGGTTGCCGATGGGCCACAATCCGTCATTCTTGAGCAAGTTACGCATGGTATTGCTATTCGTATGGCGGTGATGTCAATGGCACTAGGCTCTCAAGCAGAAGAAACTTTATCATGAAAACTAGAATTTCAAATGGTCGAGTTATAGACCCCGCCAGTAACCTTGACTCACTTCTAGATATTTTTATTGAAGATGAAAAAATCGTTGCAATATCTGAACATTATAATGATTTTATACCTGATCAAATAATTGATGCTCGCGGTTTAATTGTTTGCCCGGGTCTTGTCGATCTCTATGCACGGATCCGAGAGCCGAGCCAAGAACACACTGCCACGATTGATAGTGAAACCCGCGCAGCTGCAAAAGGCGGCATTACCTCGCTCTGTGTTCCTCCTAACATCGATCCTATTATCGACTCACCTGCTGTTATCGAACTTATTGAAGACCGAGCGAAAAAAGCAGGGCGTACCATGGTCTATACCATTGGAGCACTCACTCAAAAACTAGAGGGTGAGTTACTCAGCGAAATGATGGCCTTGAAAAAAGCGGGCAGTATTGGAGTGAGCAATGGTTTGACCCCAATAACTAATAGCTTGGTATTACGACGCGCAATGGAATATGCCGCCACGCTAGACCTCACCATATTTATCAATGCTGCCGATCCATGGCTTCAATCACAAGGCTGCATTCATGAAGGTACAGTCAGTGCACGCCTTGGGCTAGGAGGTATCCCAGAAGCGGCAGAAACCATTGCTGTTTCACGTGACCTTCTACTTATAGAGCAATCTGGTGTAAGTGCACACTTTCATAATATATCCACAGCAAAAGCGGTTGATATGATTAATGACGCACAACAACGTGGTTTGAATGTTACCGCTGATGTGAGCGCATATCAACTACATCTAAGCGAACATGATATTGGCAATTATGATAGCTATAGCCATGTCATCCCCCCTCTTCGAAGTATTCGAGATCGTGACCAGCTACAACAAGGTCTACGTGATGGTGTGATCGGTGCAGTCTGTTCAAATCATCAGCCTTTAGATAATGATGCTAAGCAAGGCCCTTTTGCCCAAACTAAGCCTGGAATTTCTGGTCTAGAAACATTATTGCCATTAACCATGAAGCTCGTTGATGATGGAGAAATAACACTGCAACAAGCCATTGCTAATTTAACCATCAACCCTGCCCAAATACTCAAGATCGATGCCGGGCAATTAACGGTTGGCGGTATAGCAGATATCTGTATTATCGATCCTAATGCTCACACCGAATGCCAACCACAACAATTTGTAAGCTCGGGCAAAAACAGTCCCTTTGCAGGCTGGTTATTTAACCATGAAATAAGCCATACATTGTTTCAAGGTAAAATTGTTTTTTCGCGTGGATAAAAACCCCTTATTAACCTGTCTAATTCAATATATCTCCGTTAACTACCTTCAGGATAGGAATAAAATACAATGAGCAATAAATATTTACTTTGGTTAGCCCTATTATCACCCCTTTTATTTACTGGCTGTGCTAGTAATTTACAAGGTGATGTCTATTCGCGCGAAGATGCACGTCAAGTGCAAACTGTTCAATACGGCACAATAGAAAGTGTTACTAAGGTTGTTATTGAAGGAACAAAAACACCGATAGGTACAGCCGCAGGTGCCGCTGTCGGTGGTATAGCAGGGAGCAGTGTAGGTAGTGGCAAAGGCGCGGCTGTAGCCGCAGTAATTGGTGCAGTGGCCGGAGGCTTGGCAGGTAGCGCAGCCGAAGAAGGGCTAACCCAAAGACAAGGTGTCGAACTTGTTATCCGCTTGAATAATTCTGATCGTGTTATTTCTGTTGTTCAACAATATGATGCAAAAAAACCATTTAATATTGGTGACCGTGTCAGAGTTTTGCAGGTAAATGGGCAGACACGTATATCAAAATAAACGCACTTTAACACGCTATGGCTAAAACAAACTTATATGCATTAGATTTTGATGGCGTTATCTGTGATAGTGCCATTGAGACAGGCATCACTGGCTGGAAAGTCGCAAGTCATATATGGCAAGATATGCCTCCTCAACCCGATGAACAAGCAGTAAATAATTTTCGTATAGTACGCCCCGTTATGGAAACAGGTTATGAAGCTGTTTTAATCATGCGCTTACTATTTCAAGGTGTGTCACCATCAGATCTACTTGCTAACTTTGCTGACAAAATTAACACTATTATTTGCGATGAATCCCTTTCTATCAACTCGCTTAAACAGCAGTTTGGGGAAACACGTGATCATTGGATCAAAAATGATCTTAATGAGTGGATAAAAATGAACCCTTTATTTGATGGCATTGCAAACAAGCTCCGCTCACTAGCCTCCGACCAAATGTATATTATCACGACCAAACAAGAGCGTTTTGTTGACCAAATACTAAAAGAAAATAGCATTGCCTTTCCAGTGGATCGTATTTTTGGTCTTGATCGTAATATGAGTAAAACCGAAATCTTAGCTGCGTTATTAACAGAGCATAAACATCAAACAATTCTATTTATTGAAGATCGGCTACCCACACTCCACAATGTAATTAATGATAAAAACCTAGAAGCAATAAAATTATATTTTGCAAACTGGGGGTATAACACTGAACAAGATAAAAAAGAGGCTTTAGCTGATAAGGCAATCACCACGATTGACTTAGATAACTTTATCCATTTGTAATGTTAAACCGATCTCGTCACGTTACAAGTTCGCCAAAATCTCACTATGTTTCTTTCTATCGAGCTGATACTTAGATGCAACCCAATAAATAGCCGGAGATAATGCTATTAACATCCACATCGGAACCATGGCTAAATTATATGTTGTAGTGACAGATTGTTCCGTCAGTGTAGAATCAAAACCAATAATATCCAATAATATTCCGCCAATTAAAACACTAATTGAAATGCCTGCTTTATAAGCAAAATTGTACATGCCAAAATAAAGCCCTTCTTGTCGCCTACCTGTTTTTATCTCGCTTTGATCAACGGTATCGGCTACCATCGAAAAAGGCAGCGACATAAAGGCACCATTGCCAATGCCCGAAATCGCACTAAAACCCATCATTAACGGCACAGTCATAGTATGATTAAGCGGTAACCACTCTAAGCCCACAAACATGAGGGGCAAACCAGCAAAACCAGCAATACCAAAAAACATGCCCACTATTAATGCTGTTTTTTTCTCAAATCGACGGCTTAAATGCACCCACAAAGGCTGAGATAAAATCGAAAAGACTAAAACAGTTATTCCCACAAGCCCTATTTCAGGGCCAGTTAAATTATATGAGTAAGTACTGACATGAAAGCCAATACTAATCGAGACTTGAAATGCAATTTCAAGTAGAAAAATCATTAAGATAATGGCTCTAAAATTTGGATTTTTTAAGCTATCGAAAGCCATTGCCCAAACCTTTGTATTTTGCTCTGGCTCTTGTGTACTGGGCTGAGTTCTATCTTTAGGAATAATTACTGTCGCGATCAATGCGATAACAACCGTAATTAGGGCAACGGTATAACCCACTGCTGGATATGCCTCAGGATTTAACTGACCTTTAGGATACTCTGAGGTGGATTTAAAGAAAATGATCGTCATCCCTGCTACTGCAATCATTATTCCAATAAGGTGAAAAGTAGCGCGGTAACTTTGTATGCTAGAACGCTCATCATAATTCTTACTAATGGTACCTCCAATTGCAAAATAGGGCGCACCATAAAAAGTTAGCATTGTTTTAGTAAATAAAACAAAAACCAATAACATCGTTATTTTATATAGCTCACTAGATTCAGATGATATTGACCATAATAATGCAGTTCCTAATGCCGTCCCCACACCACCAATCATCAAAAAAAGGTGCCGTCTTCCAAATCGAGCTGATTGTGTACGATCAGAAACATGACCGAGCCAAGGATCGGTAATCGCATCCCAAAGTACCGATATCGCAACAATAACGCCCGCAACCAAGGGCTCAACATGCAATATCGCCGTCACATAAAACAAAAAGAAGCTGGCCATAATCTGATTGGGAACAGAGTAAGCAATGGCACCCAAGCCATAACCTAACTTTTGACTAACTGGAAGTCGTTGATCTGTTGCCATATTATGACTCACGCTCAGCATTAAGTTTGTCGCGCACTTCACGCCGTAATACTTTGCCTAATAAACTGCGCGGCATTTGTTTCTCAAAAACGATCTCTTCTGGCATTTGCCATGATTGAATTCTAGTCTTGAGCAAGGCCATAACCTCTTCTTTAATCATGTCTTTTTCTGTCTCTAAAAATGCCTCACGAACTGAAACACATAATACCGGCTTACCGGCCACA
>Ga0256839_1003563_pt1 | contig 15951 bp, 16 predicted proteins | sample 354166metaG_FD_185968 | JGI IMG/M metagenome (GOLD analysis project Ga0256839, IMG submission 185968) | Hydrothermal vent microbial communities from Mid Atlantic Ridge, Atlantic Ocean - 354-166 | ecosystem: Environmental > Aquatic > Marine > Hydrothermal vents | place: Atlantic Ocean: Mid... | reverse complement strand
CCTGCTTTTGGCTTGGAGGCCGTTTGGATTGATGCAAATCAAAAAGATTATGCACAGACTTTAGGATATACGGTTGTGGATGCAAGTACCGTTGTGGCAACACATTTGAGCCATATTTTGCAATCACATGCTTATGAAATGTTTGGTTATGAAGAAGCGCAACAATTGCTCGATAATTTGAGTAAATCAGCCCCTAAATTAGTCGAGGATTTAGTGCCTAAAACCTTGCCGTTGGGTGTAGTGGTTAAAGTGTTGCAAAACTTGTTGCAAGAAGGTGTGGCCATTCGGGATATTCGTGGTATTGCCGAAACTTTGGCAGAGTATGGTAGCAAAAGCCAAGATCCTGACATTTTGACTTCGGCAGTGCGTGTGAGTCTAGGTCGTTCAATTATTCAAGAAATCAGTGGGATACAGCCAGAAATTCCTGTTATTACTTTAGAGCAAGAGTTGGAACAGTTATTGCATAAAACATTACAAACCGCCGGAGAATCAGGTGCAGGTTTAGAACCTGGCCTTGCTGAGCAAATGCATGCTTCTTTAGAAGAAAGTGCGCAAAAAATGGAGATGGAAGGGCAGGCTGCCATTTTATTGGTCTCTTCTTTTGTCAGGCCTTGGCTTGCTCGATTTGTCCGGCATTCAATTTCTGGGTTACATGTACTGGCATATAATGAAATACCTGAAGATCGTCAGATTAAAGTGGTTTCTACTGTCGGGCAACGTGCATAACGCTAACGAGGACGCACGATGAAAATAAAACGATTTTTTGCAACAGATATTCGCCAAGTGATGCGTATGGTAAAGGAGGAACTAGGAGCCGATGCCGTGATTATGTCTAATCGCTCTGTGGATGGCGGTGTCGAAATTGTAGCCGCTCGCGATTTTGATGAGCAATTGGTACATGAAAACCTAAAAAAACAGAAACAACATCAGGAGATTAAGAAAAAATCCGAATTAACAGACTTTGCGACCGAAAAAGACAATATACATATTGTCAGCAGCGCACGTAAAAGTGCAGACGAACCGAAGTCTCTATTACGCCCTGCTGTACGCCGTAAATTAGATGAGTATGTTGGCTATGCAGAAAAAGCGGCGTTAAATAGTAAAAAAATAACGGAAAACGTCAAACCTTTTGCGCGTACTCAAGCAACTAAAAATCCTAAGTCGAGTCACCGCACCGCACCGGTAGAAAAGCCAAAGTCGCAGGTAAGTGGTTTGCAACAGTCTATGCAGCAAGCTAAAGAGTCCCCTAAAGAGGGTGGGCACGATTTGTTGCAAGAAATGTATAAAGAACTGCGCTCTTTAAGGGCGACTATTGATAATAAAATATCAGCGGATGCTTGGGGTTTTCAACAAAATAGCAGTCCTCTTCGCTTAGACCTTTTACGTCGTTTATCAGGTATGGGCTTGTCTAAAAAACTCAGCATTAAAATCGCTAATCGCTTAGATAGTCAAACGGATATTGATATTGGTTGGGAAAAAGCTTTGGAGATGATGCAGAAAGTATTGCCGATTGCAGGTGATGATTTGTTGCAAGAAGGGGGCGTGATTGCTTTAGTCGGGCCTACCGGGGTCGGTAAAACCACCACGATTGCTAAATTGGCTGCACAGTTTATTTTACAGCACGGTTCCAGTCGCCAAGTCGCATTGATAACCATGGATAATTATCGTATTGGAGCACATGAGCAATTAAGTACTTATGGCCGTATTTTGGATGTGCCGGTGCGGGGGGCGGCGGATGGCGAGGAGTTACGTGGCTTGATTAATAGTTTTAGTGATAAGCGATTGATTTTAATTGATACCGCAGGGGTCAGTCAGAAAGATCAGCGTATGTTGGAGCAAATAGAAAGCTTGCAAGCGTCAGATATGCAAGTTAAACCTTATTTAGTTATGTCGGCGACAACACAGCTAAAAGCAATGGATGAAATTATTCGCGGCTTTGCAGGATTTGAACCGGAAGCCTGTATTTTGACTAAAATGGATGAAACGGCAGAGACAGGACACGCGGTTTCTGCTTTAATTGAACACCAGTTACCCTTGGCCTTTATCACCGATGGGCAACAAGTACCTGAAGATATTCATAAAGCAACTTCAGCGGTACTCATCAATCAATGTCTCGCAGAATCAGAAGAGGATGCGGATTATAATGGTGTACCTGAGTTTGAAGAGTGGGTGGCGGCAGGTTATGCATAGGAAATTGGATCAGGCAGCAGGAATCAGAAAAATGAAACAAGTAAAACCTGTACGAGTTATTGCGATTACAAGCGGTAAAGGGGGGGTGGGCAAGACGAATTTAGCTGTTAATTTAGGCGTATCATTGGCAAAGTCAGGGCGTAAAGTGGCTTTGTTAGATGCGGATATGGGGCTGGCTAATGTTGATATTTTATTAGGGATGCACCCTAAGTTTAATATTTCGCATGTCTTAAAGGGTCAAAAAACATTAGCAGAAATTACGGAAGTAGGGCCTGAGGGTTTATTGGTTATTCCTGCATCATCAGGCTTACAGCATATGTCTGAATTAAATAATATTGAGCAGGCTGCGATAGTGCATGCTTTTAGTGATTTAAATCAAGGTTTGGATGTTTTGATTGTAGATACCGCCGCCGGTATTTCGGGCAGTGTGGTCAATTTTGCACGCGCTTGCCAAGAAGTCATGGTGGTTGTCTGTGATGAACCGACCTCATTAACAGATGCTTATGCTTTTATTAAATTACTGAACCGTGATTATGGTTTGTTCCAGTTTCATATTTTGGCAAATATGGTGCAATCACCGCAACAAGGCCAAAGCTTGTTTAATAAGTTGAATAAAGTGACAGATCGTTACTTAGATGTTGCTTTAAGTTATGCAGGTGCAATTCCTTTTGATGAGTATCTACGCAAGTCTGTACAAAAGCAAACAGCGGTTGTTGAAGCATTCCCGCACAGTAAATCAGCGCAGGCATTTAAAGCGGTTGCGCAGCGGGTGAATACTTGGCCGGTGAGAGCTCAGTCTGGCGGTCAATTAGAATTTTTTGTTGAACGCATGATTCAATATGAAACTCAGGAGAATGCTGCATGAATGGTGTTGCAATGTACTCTTCGGTGCAGGCAGTGGGTGCAGTTGATGCACAAATTATGCAGTATGCTCCGTTAGTTAAGCGCATTGCTTATCATTTATTAAATAAATTGCCTGATTCGGTCGTGGTCGATGATTTAATTCAGGCAGGCATGTTAGGATTGCTGGAATCATTGAAAAACTATGATGCGACTCAAGGCGCGAGTTTTGAAACTTATGCGGGGATTCGTATCCGTGGGTCTATGCTGGATGAAGTACGTAGGTCTGACTGGACGCCGCGTTCGGTACATAAAAAATCACGTAGTGTGGCCGCCGCCATTAAAGCCATTGAAGATAAGACGGGACAAGCCGCCGGGGCGGCAGAAATCGCTAAATACTTAGATATTTCACTTGATGAATATCATCAAATCTTGCAGGATTCGGTGAGTAGCCACTTCTTTAGCGTTGAAGAATTGGCACAATCTGGTGATCATTTTTTAGAAGAGAGCGTAGATGCAAGTAGCAGCCCTGTTGCTATTTTAAGTGAAGATGGATTTCGGCAAGCCTTAATTACGGCAATTGCACACTTGCCGGAAAGAGAACGCTTGGTTGTCTCTTTGTATTATGATGAAGAGTTAAATTTACGTGAGATTGGCGAAGTGCTGGGTGTGAGCGAGTCTAGAGTGAGTCAAATTAGCAGTCAAGCCATGCTAAGACTCAGAAGCAGGCTTGCAGATTGGCTGGAAGAAAATGATAATAGCTAGTTTATACTTCAATAACATGGGGTTTTGAAGTGATTAAAGTTTGAGTAAATTAAGTCGATATATAAAAATGAAGCGTTGGTTGGAGAAGGGCCTTGGATAAAAATATGAAGATTCTTGTTGTTGATGATTTCTCGACAATGAGGCGTATTGTGAAAAATTTATTAAGAGATCTTGGGTTTACCAATACCTTTGAAGCAGATGATGGCAAAACCGCACTGCCTATGTTACAGAGCGGTGGGTTTGATTTTTTGGTAACTGATTGGAATATGCCCGGCATGACAGGGATTGATTTATTAAAAGCGGTACGTTCTGATCCTAAATTGGTGAATTTGCCTGTCTTAATGGTGACAGCTGAAGCAAAACGAGAGCAAATTATTTTGGCGGCACAAACCGGTGTGAATGGTTATGTGATTAAACCGTTTACAGCTGCAACATTAAAAGAAAAAATTGAGAAAATTTTTGAACGTATTGAAGGCTAGCAATGAGGACGTTTGTGAATGACTAAGCAAGTAGAAGATAACCGGTTGTTGCTGGCAAAAAATTTGGTGCAAGCATTAGAAGCCGAAGATGAACACCAAGCGGATGCTATTTTGGATCAAATTTCAGGTTTACGGGAGAGTATGCTGTTTCAAGAAGTTGGGCGGTTAACACGACAATTGCATGATACGATGAGCAGTTTTGAAATGGATTCTAAGGTTGCTGAGTTGACCGAAATAGATATTCCTGATGCAAAAGAGCGTTTGCAATATGTGATTACGACGACAGAACAGGCCGCAAATCAAACCTTAACGGTGGTTGAGGATTTATTACCAATTTCGAAAGAGCTGACGGAGCAGGCGAACACTTTATCTAATAAGTGGGATCGTTTTTTGGCGAAAGATATGCCTTTCCAAGAGTTTAAGGATATGAGCCAGGAAATTACAGATCATTTTATACAAGAAAAAAATGGTTTGGCAAATGTACAAACGGGTTTGAATGAGGTGCTATTGGCGCAGGGGTTTCAAGATATAACAGGGCAAATTATTCGGCGAGTAATCGATTTAGTACAAGACTTGGAGACAAGTATGGTCGAGCTGGTACGTATTTCAGGTGGCAAGTCGCAATCAGATACTGTTCATCATCATGAGCCTGAATTACCGGGGCCGGTTGTCCCGGGTGTTGATGACAAATCAGGAGATGTTGCTAAAAGCCAAGATGATGTTGATGATCTTTTATCTAGTCTAGGTTTCTGAGGAAATTGCTATGTCTATTGATCTTGATGATGAAATTTTACAAGACTTTTTGGTTGAGGCAGGCGAAATTCTTGAATTGCTTGGTGAGCAACTGGTTGAGCTAGAAAACTCCCCCGAAGATAATGAGTTATTGAATGCTATTTTTCGTGGCTTTCATACCATTAAAGGTGGTGCGGGTTTTTTGGCAATTGATGCTATGGTGGCCGTGTGCCATGAAGCTGAAGATGTCTTTAATGTTTTACGTCAGGGTGATAGGAAGGTTGATACCGAATTAATGGATGTCATTTTACAGGTTGTTGACCATGTTAATGATATGTTTGCAACGGTGCGTTCGGGTGAGTTGCCGGAACCTGTTGAGCCTGCTTTAATTTCTGCATTGAAAGCACTGACTGCTGCGGAGCCGGTTGTGATAGATGCTGAGCCTGAAAGTAGCACATCTAATACACCGGCTTTACCAGATGATGAAGTGTCAGTAGAAATGGCTAGTGCTGCGGATGCCGTAGAGCAGGAATTTGAAGCCATGTTAGGATTGGCGGAAGGGGAAGCGAGTGTCTCCGGAGAGGCCGGTGATGAAATCACAGAGTCTGAATTTGATGATTTATTGGATTCTTTGCAAGGTAAAGGCGCAACCCCTACGCCTGTTTCGGATGTGCCCGAGGCATCTGCACCAGCCTCTGATGAGATTACTGAAGAAGAATTTGATAATTTATTGGATGAATTGCATGGAAAGGGCTCCTTTGATGCCACGAATACAAGCGTAGCGAATGCCGAATTACCAATCAGTTCTGATGAAATTACTGAAGAAGAGTTTGATAATTTATTGGATGAATTGCATGGTAAAGGCTCTTTTGATGCAAAAAAAGTGGTTGCTCAGCCGGAGGCAACAGAAAAAACCATACCCGAACCGGTTGCGGCTGATTCGGATGAGATTACCGAAGAAGAATTTGAAAATGTACTGGATAATTTGCATGGCAAAGGGAAGTTTTCGCCCCCAAAAATAGAGCCTGATAAAGCCGAGCCAGTTGTGCCACCTGATGCTAAACCGGAAAAGAAGGCCGTTAAGCCAACTCCTAGTACTCCCCCGCCCGAGCCCGTTGTGGCTAAGGAAGCAAAAGCCAATCATGCTAAAACACCTGTGCAAGGTGAGTCAACCGTTAGAGTAGATACGCTAACTTTAGACAATATTATGAATATGGTGGGTGAGCTTGTTTTAGTGAGAAACCGTTTTCAAACTTTGGCTGTCGAAAAAGGCGATGAAGATATTGTTAAAGCGGTCGGTAACTTGGATGTGGTCACGGCAGATTTACAACTCGCTGTTATGAAGACCCGCATGCAGCCAATTAAGAAAGTATTTGGGCGTTTCCCTCGCGTGGTTAGGGATTTGGCGCGTAGTTTAAAAAAGGAAATCAAACTAGAATTAGTGGGTGAAGAAACAGATCTTGATAAGAACTTGGTAGAGGCATTAGCCGATCCATTGGTGCATTTGATTAGAAATGCGGTCGATCATGGGATTGAGTTGCCTGAAGATAGAGTGACGGTCGGTAAGCCTAGAGAAGGCTTGGTTATATTGACCGCATCACAAGAAGGAGATCATATCGAATTAACCATTAAAGATGATGGTAAAGGCATGGATGCTGATAAATTACGTCGTATTGCGGTGAGTAAAGGATTGATGGACGAAGAGTCCGCCGCTAGGTTGGATGATAAAGAATGTTTTAACTTGATTTTTGCACCGGGGTTTTCCACTAAAACCGAAATTTCAGATGTTTCCGGGCGAGGTGTGGGCATGGATGTTGTCAAAACCCGCATTTCACAAATGAATGGTACGGTTGAGATTGACTCGGTACTAGACCAAGGCAGTAAGATTATTATTAAAGTGCCCTTAACCTTGGCAATTATGCCGACCTTGATGGTCAAATTAGGGGGGCAATCATTTGCATTGCCTTTGGCGAGTGTTTTAGAAATATTAGACTTGGATTTGAGCTCTACTAAAGTCGTTGATGGTCAATTGGTTATTATGGTGCGCAATAGAGCGTTACCGCTATTTTATTTAAGTGACTGGTTAGTGAATGATATGGACTATGTGGCTAATAAAGATGGGCATGGGCATGTTGTTGTCGTTAATTCGGGGGGCAGACAAATCGGTTTTGTTGTCGATCAATTAATTGGCCAAGAAGAAGTGGTGATTAAAGCTTTAGGCGCAAAATTGCATGGCGTTGCCGGTTTGGCGGGTGCGACCATTACCGGTGATGGTCAAATTGCTTTAATTCTGGACGTGCCGGGGTTAATGAGCCAGTATGTAGGCTAGCATTGTTGCAGATAATATACTTTGTGCAAGATTAACGCACGCATTTCAATAAAATAGGACAACTAAACTAAAACATGACTATTCGTGTTCTGATTGTAGATGACTCCCTTTTTATTTGTAAGCGTATAGCGGAAATTCTGGCAACAGATAAAATATTTAAAATTGTCGGTATGGCCAGAAATGGCCAAGAAGCCGTCATTATGGCGGCGACGACTGAACCCGATGTCATTACTATGGATATCGAAATGCCGGTAATGGATGGGATTAGTGCGGTTAAGCAGATTATGGCAGCCACGCCTACACCTATTTTAATGTTCTCTGCTTCGACCCAGGTAGGTGCACAAGCCACTTTAGCGGCTTTAGATGCAGGTGCCATTGATTTTTTACCTAAAAAACTAGATGAAATTCATGGCAATCATGAGGTTGCGCGGCGTATTTTGCGTGAGCGTGTGCGTCACGTTGCTCTACAAGCGAGTCAGTTTAAGCGTCCTTTCCTTCCTAAAGTTAATATCACCGATAGGCCAAAGCCATTAGCAGCACGTAGTCGTTTATTGGTACAGAGGGAATTTGACTTATTAGTGATTGTTGCCTCGACAGGTGGGCCTGTTGCCATTCAAAAAATTTTAAGCGACATACCGGCCAATTGTCCAATACCGATTTTATTGATTCAGCATATGCCGGGTAATTTTACCGGTAGTTTTGCGCAAAGGCTGAATCGTTTAAGTCAGCTGCAAGTGCAAGAAGCCCAGAATAATGATGAATTAAAACCAGGCGTTGCTCTATTGGCTCCCGGTGGCCAGCAAATTGAAGTACAAGCTAGAGGCATAAAAAGAGTGGTGGTTTTAAAACCTAAGCTGGCAGACGATATTTATAGTCCTTGTGCGGATATTAGTTTGGCTTCGGTGGCGCAAGTTTATAAGCGCAAAGCATTGGCGATTGTGTTAACCGGAATGGGGGCTGATGGCCGGCAGGGTGCTATCAAAATGCATCAGGCGGGTGCGGATATTTGGGCACAGGATGAGTCTAGTTGTACTATTTATGGTATGCCTAAGGCTGTTGTTGATGCGGGAATCGTGTCAAAAGTGTGCACACTTGATGCATTGAGCAAAATTTTTCGAGACATAAATTAGTGGATATTTTTAGTTTATTAGGTGTTGTGATTGGCGTTGGTGCTATTATTGGCGGCAATTTTATGGAAGGTGGGCATATTGATTCTTTATTGAATGCCCCGGCTTTTGTTATCGTTTTTGGAGGAACTTTAGGGGCTGTATTATTACAGTACCCTGCCTCTACCATTTTACGATCTGCCCGTATTGTTGTTTGGGTTTTTAGTCCTAAGCAGATTAATTTAGTGCGTGAAATGAAAAAAATTGTTGATTGGAGTTCTTTAGCACGCAAAGAAGGCTTATTGGGTTTAGAGGCGATTGCAGATAATGAGAAAGATGCCTTTGCACAAAAAGGTTTGCAGTTATTAGTTGATGGTAATGAGCCTGAGGTGATTCGTGATTGTTTGGATGTGGAGCTGGATACGCGCGAATATTTGGATTTTCAGGCGGCTAGGGTGTTTGAGTCGATGGGGGGGTATGCGCCGACTATTGGTATTATTGGTGCTGTTATGGGTTTAATTCATGTGATGCAAAATCTTTCTGACCCCAGCATGTTAGGCTCAGGTATTGCGACTGCATTTGTCGCTACAATTTATGGTGTCGGCTTGGCTAATCTGATTTTTTTACCCATTGCCGCTAAATTAAAAGCCAATGCTTATGCATTATCACAAGCGCGTGAAATGATGTCGGTAGGTATTGTTGCTATCGCTGAGGGTGAAAACCCGCGTAATATTGAATTAAAACTGTCAGGTTTTTTACACTCTAAGCAGTCATAAGGCGTCATAAAAATGGCACGAAGAAGAAAAAAGCATATTGAACCACCCGAAAATAGCGATCGCTGGATGGTGTCTTATGCTGATTTTGTAACTTTATTATTTGCTTTTTTTGTGGTGATGTATTCTATTTCTTCGGTTAATGTTGGAAAGTATCGAGTGCTTTCTGAGTCAATGATGGAGGCTTTTGAGCATAAAAAAACAAAGCCCTCTGCGCAATCTACGTTCGATGAACGCCGTAACGCAGCACAGCAAATTCAAGTGGGCGATCCTTCTACGGCGATACAGCCCATACAGTTAGACCCTCTCAATATAGATAATGAGCACCGTGATATAGAAGTATCGGAAGAGCTTAAAGCGGAAAGGCGTAAATTAGAACAAATCGCAGGACAGTTTAAAGCTGTATTGGAGCCTTTTATAAAAAAAGACTTAGTGGAAGTCAAAAAAACGGATTTATGGGTGGAAATTGATATTAAAAGTGAGCTGTTGTTTGAGAGTGGCGAAGCCGCTATACAGTTAAAGGCAAGCCCTGTATTAGCTAAAATTAGCGAAGTTTTACGGCATACAAACAATGTCATTCGCGTGGAAGGGCATACCGATAATATTCCCATTGAAACCATAGAGTTCCCTTCAAATTGGGACTTATCAGCGGCGAGAGCGGCAAGTGTTGTTCGGGAATTGGCTGATGCCGGCATAAATCCTGCTAGATTAGTTGCAGTGGGTTATGGGGAGTATCATCCTTTAGCCGATAATAAAACGCGGGAAGGACGTTTTAAAAATAGACGTGTGGCTTTGGTTCTTATTTCAAGGTCACTTGCCCGTTATGGTGTTAAAGATGATGAACGACTTAAACTATTAAAAGATTGAAAAAAGACCGGATAGGCAGTTTAATCAATGCAGGTTTAGTCATTGTATTGTTTAAACGCTCAGTCGTTCAGTAAAGAGCATTAATTATGAAAATATGGGCAGTTTCAAATCAAAAAGGTGGTGTAGGTAAGACGACAACTGTAGTGACCTTAGGGGGGCTATTATCATCTTGGGGGTATCGGACATTATTAATTGATTTAGATCCTCACGGTTCGTTGAGTAGTTATTTTAGGCAGAACCCTGATGAGACGGAAGCGAGTGTTTATAATTTATTTCATAGCGCAAGCCGTAAGCAAAAAAATTATGACCCTAGGCCTTATATTATGAATACCGAGTTTGCTAACTTGTCTATTATGCCGGCTTCAACGGCTATTGCGACATTAGATAGGCAAGTTGCGGCACTCGATGGCATGGGCTTGGTGATTGCCACAGCATTGGCAGAAATAGCGGATGAATATGACTATGTTATTATTGATAGTCCGCCGATGTTGGGCGTATTAATGATTAATGCTTTGGCCGCTTGTGAGTTTTTACTGGTGCCTGTGATTACCGAATTTTTAGCCTTGCAAGGTTTAGATAGAATGGTGCGCACCATACAAATGGTTTTTAAGTCTCGAAAACAGCCGCCTGATTTTAAAATTATTCCGACCATGTTTGATAAACGTACTAAAGCTGCCATTAAGAGCTTGCATACTTTACGCGACAGTTATCCAAAAAATGTTTGGGGGAAATTTATTCCCATTGATACAAAGTTACGCGAGGCAAGTAGTGCAGGTGTGCCTGCTTCAATTTATGACCCAACCTCACGTGCAGTTGCAGGTTACTCTGACTTATTGGATGAGTTATTGGCAAAAAATAGAGTTGTTAAGTCGGCTGTCTCATGACAAATACAGGCAAGCCCATGGTCAAGCAAATTATAGCGCAAGAATTGGCTTTAGACTCGTATCTCACGACCATGCTGGCGGAAATTCCACCGACCGAGGTGATTGAACAACAAGAGCGGCAACTTAAAATTAGCCCTAAGTTAAAACCAGCCGTTGTTGTTCAGGAAAAAACGCGTACAAAAAATCAGGCGGAAAAGCTTGTTAAACAAATAACGACACTACCGACACCGGTTGCCGTAAAGCCCTTGGCCATTATGCCTGATTATGCACAGGACGCATTTTCCGCACTTTTTTTTAAAGTAGGCAATTTAGTATTAGCCGCACCCTTAACGGATTTGGCGCGTACCATGAAATTTGAGGCCAAAGTTACCAAAATACCACAACAGCCAGTCTGGTTTATGGGCTTGTTGCCTGATAAAAATACGCAGATAGGGATACTGAATATGGCTTATTTGGTGCAAGGGAAAAGTAGGGCGGCACAGAGAAGCTACGCACATAAACCCTTACAAAATGTGATTGTCACTTTAGATGGGAATTGGGGCTTAGCGTGTGATGAAGTTTTGACGATTACTAAGGTGCAGCCGGATAAAGTACGCTGGCGTACTGATAAGCAAAAGAAGCCTTGGTTGGTGGGGACAATTATTGATGAATTGGTAGCAATAGTCGATATTAATGCGCTTGTACCACAGCGGAAAAGAAAAAATAACAGGTGAACTTAGGTATAATTACCTTTGTTCGTGTAGGTAATGTGAATTAGGTGGCGATAAGCATGAGTGATGGCAATCAAAACGACCCTATAATGCAATGGGTCACTTTTCGTTTAGGCGAAGAGAAATATGGTATTAATGTAATGCAGGTACAAGAAGTTTTAAGAGTATCGGAGATAGCGCCGGTACCGGGTGCGCCGACTTATGTACTAGGCATTATTAATTTGCGTGGTAATGTTGTAACGGTTATTGATACGCGCAATCGTTTTGGCTTAATGTCGAAAGAGCAAGATGATGCAACCCGTATTGTCATTATTGAAACGGATCAACATATTATCGGTATCATGGTGGATAGTGTTGCGGAAGTTGTTGATTTAAAAGCCTCTGAAATTGAAACAGCCCCTAATGTGGGTAATGAAGAGAGCTCTAAATATATTCAAGGTGTCACCAGTAGGGATAATGAACTATTAATTTTAGTCGACCTTAATAAATTCTTAAGTGATGAAGAAAATGCTGAATTAGATATGTTTTAAACAAAAACGACTAATGGCTAAGTTAGGGCGGTATTGTTGGTTCTTAACGAGGAGATAATAATGGATATTCAAGCCGTTGCACCTGCAATGCCGATTAGAAAAACAAGCAAAGTACGCAGGGAGCATAAGCAAAATAAACACTCGGAAAAGCCCGCGCCTTCAAGTTCAGAGTCACCGGAGACGCAAGACTCTGATGATAATGAGGGTGCACAACATATTGATGAAGTTGTTTAATGGATATTGATTTCTTAATCGTAAATAGCTTTGCGTTTATTTTATTAGGTATTGCGTGTTTATGGCTAGCATGGCAACAACGAAAGTTAAAGCAAGAAAACCTAACTTTAATGGCGCAAATAGAAAGCATTAATAAAGACCTTGCAGGGATGTGTTCGGCAGCAGTCAAAGTTGATGCGCGTATTACACGCATTGATGCCAGAATGACGGCGTTATCTGAGCAACTAACGCATTATCAGGCGCAAGAAGCAAATGCTTCGCCCTACCATAATGTTATTCAACGCGTAAGAGACGGTGCGAATACGGATCAATTGATTAAAGAATGTGGTTTAAGTCGAGAAGAAGCAGCTTTATTGTTTAAGTTGCATGGGGCAGGTGAGCCTTCAGAATAGAGCCTCTTCAATGCTCCCACTACTGGAAAACATGCGGCTCCAAGCTGATACGAGAGGTTATGACTATGTTTAAGGTGTATCTCATTATTTTATCAGTGCTTATTTGCAATAGTCGCACGCCTCTTTATGCCGCGCAATACTCAGCTGATATGTTAAAAGCGTATTGGGAGAGTGAATCTAGCAAGATGGCTTGCGATTTAACGCAGCCAATACCAAATTATGGCGCCGCCTTTTTCTCCATCCGCCCTGAGCAGCCTTTGCAATTTGGTATTTACCAATTGCGTAGTTCAGGGTTTAAGGTCGGAGAGGCCAATTTATCCGCTTTGCCGGCACCTTGGCGACATGAGTTTACGCACTTAAAAACATATCCTGTTTATATTGACCAGCAAGGTCAAACACAATACCTATCTGTCTTTGGTGCTGATGCGGAAGCGATGATTCATGTATTGTTAAGTACGGAATTTCCGACTTTTACTTATATAAACACTTATCAAGGCAAAAATGTGGAGAATATCCGCGTTTCTGTTTCGGCGGTCAATTTTGTGCAACCTTACAAAGACTTTATGGCCTGTCGGAAGCAATTGTTGCCTTATGCGATGGCTTCTCTACAGGATAAAATCGTTTATTTTGCAGAAAAAAGTACTGAACTCAATGCACAAGCGCAAGTAGACTTCGTTAAGATTGCGCAATATATGCAAGAAATGCCGACAACAAAATTGGTCATTGCCAGTAAAACGTATATCGTCGGTAAGCGGGATGCAAAATTATTTAAGCCTAGGGCAAAAAAAATCATTGATTTCTTAGTCAAACAAGGAGTCAAACGGTCTCGAATCAGTACCCAAACGACTTTTTCAGCCGCTGTTTTACAGGATAAGGATAATACGTTTAGAGTACAAATCTTTGGGCCAGATGTCTTAAAAATGTTTTGGTATCACAAAGGAAGTATTCGTTTATCCATTAAAGAGCGTCAGTACTTAGATTTGGTTGCTGCATATATGCAGCACCAAAATCAGACGTTGATTATTAATAGTCACACCGATGGCATGGGGCGCAGAGCAAAAAATCAGCTTGTTTCTCAGAAACGGGGAGATGCAATCAAACTGTATTTGCAAAAGCGAGGCGTAGCCGCTGATAAATTGATTGTGAAAGCATATGGTGAACGTAAGCCGGTGGCAAGTAATCGCACGCGCAAAGGCCAAGCAAAAAATCGCCGAGTTGAATTGCAGTTTGTGCGTTAAATTGGCAAGCTAAGTATCAATTATAAGAGGAATAATGTGTTTAACGGAAAAAATATACTGATTACCGGTGGCACCGGTTCATTTGGGCAGTTATTTGTAAAGACAATATTGGAACGCTATCAGCCGAAGCGTTTAATTGTTTATTCTCGCGATGAATTAAAGCAATTTGAGATGCAACAGGTCTTTAATCAGGCTTGTATGCGCTATTTCATCGGTGATGTGCGTGATTTAGAACGCTTGAAAATGGCGATGCAAGATGTGGATTTTGTAATACATGCCGCCGCCTTAAAGCAAGTACCAGCAGCTGAATACAACCCCATGGAGTGTATTAAAACTAATGTTTATGGGGCTGACAATGTTATTCAAGCCGCTATTGCTAACAAAGTCCCTAAAATTATTGCCCTATCAACTGATAAAGCGGCGAATCCCATTAATTTATATGGTGCGACAAAACTTTGTTCTGATAAGTTATTTGTGGCCGCTAATAATATTACGGGGGATGGCGGCTCAATTTTTTCTGTTGTACGTTATGGTAATGTGGTTGGCTCGCGTGGTTCAGTTGTTCCTTTTTTTAAAAAACTGATTCAAGAAGGGGCAACGGAATTGCCCGTAACGGATGCAAAAATGACCCGCTTTTGGATAACTCTGCCTGAGGGCATTGAATTTGTCATAAAAAGCTTTCAACGTATGCATGGCGGCGAAATTTTTATTCCTAAAATCCCCTCAATGCATATTACAGACTTAGTCAAATCATTAGGGACTGATTTACCTATAAAAATTATTGGTATTCGCCCCGGCGAGAAACTGCATGAAATTATGTGTCCAAAGGATGATTCACACTTAACCATTGAGTTTGCCGATCATTTTGTGATGTCGCCGAGTATTGTTTTTGCCGGTAAAAGTAATGACTTTAAATCTAATGAGCTAGGTGAGCAGGGTGAACCCGTTAAACAGGGCTTTGAATATCACTCAGGAACTAACCCTCATTTTTTAAGCGTTGCAGAACTGCGGAAGTACGGTGGTGACGATGATGCGTTATGATTCCTTATGGTCGGCAAAGTATTTCTGACGCAGATATTCAAGCCGTTGTTACTGTATTGCGTTCGGATTTTTTAACACAAGGTCAAGTAGTGCCGCAATTTGAGCAAGCACTTGCTCATTTTGTTCAGGCGCAATATGCCGTTGCCGTCAATAGTGGCACCTCTGCGTTACATTTAGCTTGTCTTGCATTAGGGCTTGGCGAAGGCGATATTTTATGGACATCGCCCATTACGTTTGTTGCCTCTGCAAATTGTGGCTTGTATTGTGGCGCGCAAGTTGATTTTGTCGATATTGACCCAGAGACTTATAATATGAGTATTCAGGCTTTAGCGGCGAAACTGGCTATTGCTGAACAACAGGGACAATTGCCTAAAATCGTCGTGCCCGTGCATTTTGCGGGTCAGCCTTGTGATATGCAGGCTATTGCGCGTCTTGCCAAGCAGTATGGTTTTTCCATCATTGAAGATGCTTGCCATGCCATTGGCGGACAATATTCAGCATTGCCGGTTGGAGCATGCCAATATGCAGATATAACCGTTTTCAGCTTTCATCCCGTTAAAATTATCACAACGGCAGAAGGAGGAATGGCCGTCACCAATCAAGCCTTATTAGCGGAAAAAATGCAGATGCTAAGAAGCCATGGCATTAGTCGAGACCCCGATAAAATGACGCACCCGCCTGATGGTGCTTGGTATTACCAACAGCTAGCCTTAGGTTTTAATTATCGTATGACCGAATTGCAGGCAGCTTTAGGCTTAAGTCAATTAAGCCGGTTGACTGAATTTATCACACGCCGACATCAATTAGCACAGCAGTATCAACACTTGTTAGCAACGTTGCC
>Ga0256839_1003562_pt1 | contig 15954 bp, 10 predicted proteins | sample 354166metaG_FD_185968 | JGI IMG/M metagenome (GOLD analysis project Ga0256839, IMG submission 185968) | Hydrothermal vent microbial communities from Mid Atlantic Ridge, Atlantic Ocean - 354-166 | ecosystem: Environmental > Aquatic > Marine > Hydrothermal vents | place: Atlantic Ocean: Mid... | reverse complement strand
ACGCTGCTCAAGCAACTGGATCGGCTCCAGATCCACTTCGCCGACGCCTGCTTTTGACAGTTTGGAGGTCTCGGTATCGTCCAACATTTACAGCACCTGTTCAACCAGAAATAGTCACAACTAAACCTGCAAGCTATTACATTCGCAGCATTGTGTCTACTTTTTGCTTCAGAATTATGAAAAAATTTCGCTCTACCTTTTTCTTTGACAACAATCGGTTACAAAAACCACCCGCCCTGTCGCCAAGCAGTTGCTTTTCCGCACACGTCCTATATATTCCACGCCAAAATGGTAAAGGGGTATCTATTGTGGGTTTCAAACTGACAACGTCCATGCTTGCGCTGGCAACCTTGCTTTCCGCCTGTGGCGACGGCCTGACGAGCAAGGCAACGCCGGAACGCCTGGACGGTCTTCTTTCCGGCGGTATAGACGCCGACGCGCAGGCCTCCATCACCGAACGCTTCGAGAATGCCATCGCGAACAACGAGGTCGCCAGCGCCCTCCAGGCCGAATTCGATGGCGATACCACCGCGAACACCCCGACCGTGGCGCTGTCCGATACATTACAGGCCGCCCTGCAGCGCAATCCCGAAATCGGGCGGGCGGCACAGCGGATCAACCGTGCGGACGCCCAGCGCCTGAACGCGATTTTCGGATACCTGCCGCAAATCACCCTGTCCGGCAACTATTCCATGAACGAACAAAACGTTATCGCCACCGATAACGCGGTTTTCCAGCTTGGCACGGCCACCTATCCATCCATCGACGCACAACTGGAACTGCGCCAGCCGATCTTCGATCTCGGGCGCATCTACGGTATCAGGCTGGCCAGCACCGTGCGCTCCGCGGCCGAGGTGGACTATATCGCCACCGTGCAAAAGGTCATGTATCAGACCTTCGACACCTATCTTCAGGCCGCACAAAGCCGGAACCGGATCACCGCGCTGGAACGCCGCCGCAACCTGATCAACCGGCAACTGAACGCCGAGATTTCCCGTTCGGACGCCGGAATTGCCGAGGACAGCGCCAAGAACTCCCTGCGGGTCGAGGTCGCCAACATCGGTGTGGACCTCTCGCAGGAAAGACTGCGCTACAACACGGCCCTTTCCGATCTGGCGTTCCTGTCCGGCGCGCGCATCGACAACGTCACGCCGCTTTCGCCGCCTGCCGGTGTCTTCGGCACCGAACGTCGCGTCTCGCCGGAACAGGCAATCGAAACCGCGCTTCAGAACAACCCCGAAATACTCGGCGCCATTATTGCGGTCGCCGAACAGGACATCCGCAAACGCCAGGCTATCTCGGCCGATTTCGCGCCGGTCCTCGAAGGGTTCGCCCGCCTGCAATACGAAGACCGTGAAGCCAGCCGCTTCGGTGGCGGCTCCACCACACAGGACACCATCTATGGCGTCCGTCTGGTCGTGCCGCTGTTCAACGCCGACGGTCAGGGCTACGCCAACCTCATCGCCCGCGTCGATTTCCGCGATGCGCTGTTGCAGTATTTCTCGCAGAAACGCCAGGTCTCCTCGGACATCCGCTCGACCCTGTCGCGCCTGTCCGAGATTGCCCGCTCCATTTCCGAAAGCCGTCGCGCCCTTGGTGCCGCTCGCGCACTGGTCAACAGCGAACGCTCGCTGGTCGAGGCCGGCCGGTCCGAGGAATTCCTCGTCGCCGCGCTGGAGGCCCGCGTGGTGCAGGCACAGGAGCGCGTGCGCTACTACGAGCTTGAGTATCTGCGCGCATGGGGTCGTCTCGAATATCTCTCCGGCATGAATCTGGCCGAGAAGTTATGACACCGGCCAAGGCTCTGATATCCGCTCTGATACTGTCGGCCGGCACGGCTTCGGCACAAAGTGCCATGCCGCAGCAGCCGGTCAACTGCACCATTACCCCGCTCAGAACCGTCGAACTTAGCGCATCGGTGCCCGGGATCGTTGCCGAAGTTCTGGTGCGCCCCGGCAGCCGCGTGAACCAGGGCGACATCATCGCCCGTCTCGACACCAGCCTTGCCGAGGCCGACCTGAAACTGGCCGAAGCCCGCGCCGCCTTCGACGACGGTGTCAAAGCCGCCGAAGCACAGCGGGATTCGCTTGCCCGCCGGCTGGCAATGCTGGAAAAGGCCGTAGCCGACCGCGCTGTCAGCCGCATCGAATATGAAAGCACCCTGCTGGAATACAAACTGGCAAAATCCACGGTTCTGCGACAGAAACAGGACCTCGCCCTCGCCCGACAGGAAGCCGAGCGCGCCCGTATCGTCCTGTCCAAGGCCATCATCCGCAGTCCGGTTTCCGGCATTGTCGGCGAAGACCTGATCGATCCCGGCGAAAACGTCGTGAACCGTCCGGTCGCCACCATCTATGTCACCCGCCCGATGCGGGTCGAGGCCTTCGTCCCCGTTGGCCGCCTCGCGGAGATTGCCAACAACCCCGCCCCCGAAATCATCGTGAACGGCAACCGGCAAGCGCCTGTTCCGGTCACGCCCGACTATGTCTCGCCCGTGGCGAACCTGTCGTCCAACACCATCAGCGTGTATTTCCTGCTGGAGAGTGACACGATCCTCCCCGGCTATAAATGCGTTCTGGCACAGTAAACCAACGGAGCCTCGATATGAGCCGCACCAGTTATCAGTTTCTCCTCGTGCTCGGCACCGCCGCGCTGACCGCCGGACCGCTTGTTGCACAGGATCCCGGCGCCCCCACCGGCTATATCACGCTGGGTGCGGCCTATTCCGAACGCTACGGCGAAACCGCCTTTGCCACCATTTCCGAGGAAAACCTGTTCGGGACCGGCATCGGCGCGGCCCTGTCCGCCGAATACAGCCGCTCCGGCTATCGTATTTCCGCCGACCTCGACACCGGCTTTACCCTTCCGCTCGCAGGCAGCGCGATTGCCCCCGAACTGGACATCTCGGTCTATCTGGACGAACGCAAATGGCAGGACGCGGCCTATAACATCCGGCGTGCCGGCATTGATGCCGATCTACGGTTTTCCGTGAACGAACAGCTGAATGTTGCCGCCGGATATTTTTTCTATGACGACACCTTGTCCGACGTAGTCGCGACCACTTCTCCGCTGATCGCCGGCGAGGCTGGGCAGCAATCGGTTTCGGGCGCAAAACTCGGCGTGTATTTCGACAGCACCGACAATCCTATCCGCCCGGAAAGCGGCGTTTCGCTCGGCATAACCGCACGCTATGCGGGGCTGGGCGGCGATGTAAACTGGAGCAGCCTGACCGCCAACGCCGCGCTCTATCAGCCGCTGCCGATGAACGGCATCGCCAGTCTCAGCGTCACCGGCGGCCAGATACGTTCGCTGGATGGAAACGCCATCCGCATCACCGACCGCGCCTTCCTTGGCTACGACCTGCCCCGCGGCTTCGCCTTCGGCGGCCTCGGCCCGCGCGACTTCGCCGGACCGGTCAACTCCCCGCTTGGCGGCGAAACCTATGCCGCCGCCAGCATCGCCACCGATTTCCCGATGTTCGAAACCCGCAGCGGCACCGTTTACGGCGGTATTTTCTGGGAGGGCGGCAGCGTCTGGGACCTGCAAAACACCACAGGTGGCGCCATGCCGCTCGTTGACGATTCCCTGAACTGGCGCGCCAGCTATGGCATCAGCCTGTCATGGGTCGGCCCGTTCGGCAATCTGCGCCTGAGCTGGGCCGATGCCTATCTGCGCCAACCCTACGACATCACGCAGCCGGTTTCCCTGACCTTCTCGACGTCGTTCTAGGCTGCCGAAATCAAAAACGGCCCGCAAGGGCCGTTTGCATCGTCTTTCCGCTAGAAAAGAGGATTTGGTGCCCAGGAGAAGACTCGAACTTCCACGTCCATAAGGACACTAGCACCTGAAGCTAGCGCGTCTACCAATTCCGCCACCTGGGCAGGTGTCGTGAGGGGCAATTAACCCGCCATGCGGGGGGTGTCAACGGGGCGAACGGGGGAATCTTTGCAATTTCGGTTTTTTTCCTGCGACATGGCAACTTCCCCCTCTGGCAACACCGTCTATACGCCGGAATTTCACCTTGTTCGCGACGGTGTTCAGCGGTATGCATAGCCAAACCGCATCAAGGGAGTCTCTTCCATGTCCAGCACACCCCCCATCGTGACTATTTTCGGCGGCTCCGGCTTTGTGGGCCGCTATATCGCCAATCGTATGGCGCGGCAGGGCTGGCGGGTGCGGGTGGCCGTGCGCCGCCCGAACGAGGCACTGTTCGTGCGCACCTACGGCGTGGTCGGACAGGTAGAGCCGATCCTCGCCAATGTGCGGGACCGGGACTCGGTCAAGCGTGCGATCGACGGAGCCGATGCGGTTGTCGACTGCGTTGGCATCCTGCAGGAAACCAGTCGCCAGAAATTCAATGCCATCCATTCCGAAGCCGCCGGGCGCATCGCCAGCATCGCAGCCGCTGCCGGTGTGAAACGCCTTGTCCATATTTCCGCCATCGGCGCGGATGAAAACAGCGAGAGCGCCTATGCCCGCAGCAAAGCCAAGGGCGAGGCCGCTGTGCGCCATGCCTTTCCCGATGTGGTCATCCTGCGCCCCTCCGTAGTGTTCGGAACCGAGGACCGGTTTTTCAACCGTTTCGCCGCCATTGCCCGCATGACCCGCATTGTGCCGCTTGTCGGCGCGGATTCGAAATTTCAGCCGGTTTACGTTGACGACGTTGCCGCCGCCGCCGAACGGGCACTTACAAGCGATGTGCCCGCCGGTATCTATGAACTCGGCGGACCGGATGTCGAAACCCTGCGCGATCTCGCCAAGCGTATGCTGAAGGTGATCGAGCGCAAGGCGTTGGTCATCAATCTGCCGCTCTGGTATGCGCGGCTGTTGGGCTGGGTTTTCGACATGGCTTCCAAAATGACCGGCGGCCTGATGCCGGCCATGATCACCCGCGATCAGGTCAAACTGTTGCAGTATGACAATGTGGTTGCCGAAGATGCCAGAACCCTGGACGACCTCGGGATCAAGCCGACAGCAATGGATGCGATTCTTGAGGATTACCTCTATGCTTTCCGTCCGGGCGGACAATATACCGAGATCGTGGATTCCGCCAGAAACCTACGTGTAGGCAAGGGCTAGCAGAACCACACCAAGCAGCACCCGATAGATAACATAGGGTGTAAAGCTCACGCTGCGCAGCAGACGCAACATCAGGGACAGCGCCAGCAATGCCGCGACAAAGGCCATGCCCGCGGCAATGGACAGATCGCGCATCACAAGGGCATCGCCCTGCTCGACAACATCTATCCCGAGCAAAACGCCCGAGGCCATAATCGTCGGAATAGACATCAGCATAGAAATACGCGCCGCATTCGTGCGATCATACCCGAGCATTCGCGCACCCGAGATTGTCGCTCCGGAACGGGATGTGCCCGGAATCAGCGCCAGCGCCTGCCATAGCCCCAATATCACCGCCTCGCGCAAGGTCCATTGCGCCAGTTCCCGTTCCTGCCGGCCGCGCTGGTCGGTAAAATACAGCACCAGCCCGAAAACCAGCATGGTCCATCCGATTACCGCGACCGAGCGCATCGCATCCACCAGCCCCGTTACCTTGAGCAGGAAGCCGACAATCACCACCGGAACCGTGGCAATCACCAGATTGAGCGCCAGACGCGCACCTCCCGACCGAAAATCGCCACGCAGCAGATCGCCTGTGCCCTTGAGCGCGAGCAGAACCTCCTTGCGGAAATACAGGATGACCGCCGCCAGTGTGCCGATATGCACGGCGACATCCAGTTCCAGCCCCTGATCGGCAAGATCGGTGAGTGCCGGCAACAAAATCAAATGCGCCGAGGAAGAGACCGGCAAAAACTCGGTGATACCCTGAATCAGGGCGAGGATAAGCAGGTGAAACAAGGGCATGGCGACTCCGTTATCTGGATGCGCTGCACGAAAATGCTGCGGATTACAACCTGATACACAAAATTTGGTAAGTATGTAATACCTAGTTTGTGAATTAAATATGAAAAAATCCGGATTTCTGTGGTATTTTTTGACAATAGGTAAGCAATCCTGTCTTTTATGGCCAATCCCCCCGCGTTATCAACGGACTTCTGACTGGACTGGGATGGGAGAAACCCGAATGGCGCAACAGCCTATGTTGAAATTCGTTGATGTTCCGCGGGATATGCCGAGCAAACGGGATGCCGAAGCGCGGCGCGGGGATTATCATGAAATCTATGCCGAATTCATCGAGGCCAAGGCCGAAGAGCAGGCCAGCCGCTGTTCGCAATGCGGTGTGCCCTACTGCCAGTCCCACTGCCCGTTGCACAACAACATCCCCGACTGGCTGCGCCTGACCGCCACCGGACGTCTGGAGGAGGCCTACCAGCTCAGTCAGGCCACCAACACCTTCCCCGAGATTTGCGGCCGTATCTGTCCGCAGGACCGCCTGTGCGAAGGCAACTGCGTGATCGAGCAGGCCGGTTTCGAGACCGTAACCATCGGCGCGGTGGAAAAATATATCACCGACACCGCATGGGAAAACGGCTGGGTCAAACCGGCCACCCCGTTCGAGGAAATCGACAAAAGCGTCGGCATCATCGGGGCCGGTCCGGGCGGGCTGGCCGCGGCCGACCGTCTGCGCCGCCTCGGCTACAAGGTCACCGTCTACGACCGCAACGACCGCGCAGGCGGCTTGCTGACCTACGGCATCCCCGGTTTCAAGCTGGAAAAGGACGTAGTGATGCGGCGCATCGACCAGCTTACCGGCAGCGGGATCGAGATCGTCACCAACTGCAACGTGGGCGAGGACATCTCCTTTGCCGACCTGCGCAAGAAACACGATGCGGTTCTGATTGCCACCGGCGTCTACAAATCCCGCGACCTCGGCGGGCCGGGTGCGGGACTTGGCGGAATCGTCAAGGCGCTGGACTACCTGACCGCCAGCAACCACCTGAATTTCGGCGACGAGGTGCCGGAAATCGACAGCGGAGAATTGAACGCCAAGGGCAAGAACGTGGTCGTTATCGGCGGCGGCGACACCGCCATGGACTGTGTGCGCACCGCCATCCGGCAGGGCGCGAAATCCGTCAAATGCCTGTATCGCCGCGACCGTGCCAACATGCCCGGTTCCGTGCGCGAAACACAGAATGCCGAAGAAGAAGGCGTCGAATTCGTCTGGCTTGCCGCGCCGAAAGGTTTCACCGGCGAGGACACCGTTTCCGGCGTCATCGTGCAGAAAATGCGCCTCGGCGCCGCCGACGCTTCCGGCCGCCAGTCGCCCGAACCGATCGAGGGCGCGGAGTATACCGAGCCCGCCGATCTGGTGATCAAGGCGCTGGGTTTCGAGCCGGAGGAACTGCCGGCACTCTGGGACACGCCGGAACTGGAAGTGACCCGCTGGGGCACCGTCAAGGCCGACTTCACCACCTATGAAACCAGCATCGAGGGCGTTTACGCCGCCGGCGACATCGTGCGCGGCGCCAGCCTTGTTGTCTGGGCGATCCACGACGGGCGCGAAGCCGCCGATCGTATCGCCGCCTATCTGGAGGGCAAACAATGACCGAATTCGACGAAAAATGGGCCGCGGAATACGAGGCCAAACGCAAGGAACTCTCCTGCTGCGGCATGTATCGCGAGGATGACGAACACGCCTCCTGCGGGGTTGGTCTGGTGGTCTCCATCGACGGCAAACCGCGCCGTCAGGTGGTGGAAAACGGCATTGCGGCGCTGAAGGCCGTATGGCATCGCGGCGCCGTGGATGCGGACGGAAAAACCGGCGACGGGGCCGGCATCCACGTCCAGATTCCGGTAAAATTCTTTTACGACCAGATCCGGCGCACCGGCCACGAGCCGGACGACAATCTGATCGCCGTCGGCCAGATTTTCCTGCCGCGCACCGATTTCGCCGCACAGGAAAAATGCCGCACAATCGTCGAATCCGAAGTCCTGCGCATGGGCTACTACATCTATGGCTGGCGCCATGTGCCCGTGGATATCTCTTGCCTTGGCGAGAAAGCCAACGCCACCCGGCCGGAGATCGAGCAGATCCTGATCTCCAACTCCAAGGGTGTGGACGAGGAAACCTTCGAGCGCGAGCTTTACGTCATCCGCCGCCGTATCGAAAAGGCCGCCGCCGCCGCCCTGATCGACGGCCTGTATGTGGCTTCGCTCTCCTGCCGCTCGATCATCTACAAGGGCATGATGCTGGCCGAACAGGTCGCGGTTTTCTTCCCCGATCTGATGGACGAACGCTTCGAGAGCGCCTTTGCCATCTATCACCAGCGCTATTCCACCAACACCTTCCCGCAGTGGTGGCTGGCGCAGCCCTTCCGTATGCTGGCCCACAATGGAGAGATCAACACCCTCAAGGGCAACGTCAACTGGATGAAAAGCCACGAGATCCGCATGGCCTCCAACGCCTTCGGTGATCTGGCCGAGGACATCAAGCCGGTGATCGCGCATGGCGCATCCGACTCCGCCGCGCTGGATTCGGTGTTCGAGATGATGGTGCGCGCCGGTCGCTCCGCGCCGATGGTCAAAACCATGCTGGTGCCCGAAAGCTGGACCAACATGGCCACCGCGATTCCGCAGGCATGGCAGGACATGTATTCCTATGCCAACTCGGTGATCGAGCCGTGGGACGGCCCCGCCGCCCTTGCCATGACCGACGGACGCTGGGTCGCCGCCGGCATGGACCGCAACGGCCTGCGCCCCATGCGTTATGTCGTTACCGGCGACGGTCTGGTGATTGCCGGCTCCGAGGCAGGCATGGTGCCGGTCGACGAGTTGAAAATCGTCGAGAAGGGCGCGCTTGGCCCCGGGCAGATGCTGGCCGTCGATATGGAAGAGGGCAAGCTCTGGCACGACGTGGACCTCAAGGACATGCTCGCCGCCAGCCAGCCGTTTGACGAGTGGGTGAAGAAAATCACCGACCTCGAGAAAATCACCGACGGCGTGGACGAACAGCCGAAATTCACCGGCGAGGACCTGCGCAAACGCCAGATCGCTGCCGGCTATACCATCGAGGAACTGGAAATGATCCTGCACCCGATGGTCGAGGACGCCAAGGAAGTGCTGGCCTCCATGGGTGACGACACCCCGAGCGCGGTTCTCTCCGAACGCTACCGCCCACTCAGCCACTATTTCCGCCAGAACTTCAGCCAGGTAACCAACCCGCCGATCGACTCCTTGCGCGAATTCCGCGTGATGAGCCTGAAAACCCGTTTCGGCAACCTGAAAAACGTGCTGGATCAGGACAGCTCGCAAACCGAGATCCTGACGCTGGACAGCCCGTTCGTCTCCAACGGTCGCTTCGCCGCGATGATGAAATACTTCGGCGACAGTGCCATCACCATCGACTGCACCTTCCCCGTCGGCGGCAGCCTGCAGGAAGAACTGGACCGCATCCAGACCGAGGCCGAAGAGGCCGTGCGCGCCGGTATCGCCCACATCGTTCTGACAGATTCACACCAGAACGAGGAAAAAGTGCCGATGCCGATGATCCTGGCCACCTCGGCCGTGCATAGCTGGCTGGTGCAAAAGGGTCTGCGCACCTTTACCTCGCTGAACGTGCGTTCGGCCGAATGTATCGACCCGCATTATTTCGCCGTGCTGATCGGCGCCGGAGCCTCGACCGTCAACGCCTATCTGGCGCTGGACTCGCTGGCCGACCGGATCGAGCGCGGCTTGCTCGACATGTCGCTGGACGAGGCCAAGGACCGCTACCGCGAGGCCATCAACCAGGGCTTGCTGAAAATCATGTCGAAGATGGGCATCTCGGTTATCTCCTCCTATCGCGGCGGTTTGAATTTCGAGGCTGTCGGCCTCTCCCGTTCGCTGGTGGCCGAGTATTTCCCCGGTATGCACAGCCGTATTTCCGGCATCGGCATCAGTGGAATCGAGCGCAAGATAAGCGAGATTCACGCCAAAGGCTGGCGCACCCGCACGGACATCCTCCCGATCGGCGGTTTCTACAAGGCCCGCGCCAATGGCGAACCCCACGCATGGGGGGCGCGCTCCATGCACCTGATGCAGTCGGCCTGCGATCAGGGCTCGTTCAAGCTCTGGCAACAGTATTCGGCCGAAATGCAGTCCCGCCCGCCGATCCACCTGCGCGACCTGCTTGACTTCAAACAGGGGCTGGAACCGGTTCCGCTGGAAGAGGTCGAAAGCATCACTTCCATCCGCAAGCGTTTCGTGACCCCGGGCATGAGTCTCGGCGCGCTATCGCCCGAGGCGCACAAAACCCTCAACATCGCCATGAACCGTATCGGCGCCAAATCCGATTCCGGCGAGGGCGGCGAGGATCCGGCGCATTTCCATCCCGAGCCCAACGGCGACAACCCGTCGGCCAAGATCAAGCAGGTAGCCTCGGGGCGTTTCGGTGTGACCGCCGAATACCTGAACCAGTGCGAGGAACTGGAAATCAAGGTAGCGCAAGGCGCCAAACCCGGCGAGGGCGGCCAGTTGCCCGGCATCAAGGTGACAGAACTGATCGCCCGTCTGCGCCACTCCACCCCCGGCGTGACGCTGATCTCGCCGCCGCCGCACCACGACATCTATTCCATCGAGGATCTGGCGCAACTGATCTATGACCTCAAGCAGATCAACCCGCGCGCCAAGGTCTGCGTGAAGCTGGTCGCCTCCTCGGGCGTCGGCACGATTGCCGCCGGTGTGGCCAAGGCCAAGGCCGACGTGATCCTGATTTCCGGTCACAACGGCGGCACGGGCGCCAGCCCCGCCACCTCGATCAAATTCGCAGGCCTGCCGTGGGAAATGGGCCTGACCGAGGCACATCAGGTGCTGGCCATGAACAACCTGCGCGACCGCGTCACCATGCGTACCGACGGCGGGTTGCGCACGGGCCGCGACATCGTCATCGCCGCGATGATGGGAGCCGAGGAATTCGGCATCGGCACCGCCGCCCTGATCGCCATGGGCTGCATCATGGTGCGCCAGTGCCAGTCCAACACCTGCCCCGTCGGCGTCTGCGTGCAGGACGAACGCCTGCGCAAGAAATTCACCGGCACGGCGGACAAGGTCGTCAACCTGATTACCTTCTACGCACAGGAAGTGCGCGAGATTCTCGCCTCCATCGGCGCACGCTCGCTAGACGAGGTGATCGGTCGCGCCGACCTGCTGACACAGGTTTCCCGCGGTGCGGCCCATCTGGACGACCTCGACCTCAACCCGCTGCTGATCTCGGTCAGCGAGGCCGGAGAGATCGAGTATGACCGTTCGAAACCGCGCCAGTCCGTGCCCGACACCCTCGACGCCCAGATTGTCGAGGACGCGCAACCCTTCTTCAAGGAAGGCGAGAAAATGCAGCTGTCCTACACGGTGCAGAACACGCACCGCACGGTCGGCACCCGCGTTTCCAGTCATATCGTCCAGCGTTTCGGTATGCGCAATTCGCTACAGCCGGATCACCTGACCATCAAGCTGACCGGCTCGGCCGGCCAGTCCCTCGGTGCCTTCGCCGCGCCGGGTCTGAAAATCGAGGTCTCGGGCGATGCCAACGACTACGTTGGCAAGGGTCTGTCGGGCGGTGTAATCACCGTGCGTCCCCGCCTTGAATGCCCGCTGGTAGCCGAGGAAAACACCATCATCGGCAACACGGTGCTTTACGGCGCCACCGACGGCAAGCTGTTCGCCAACGGCCGCGCCGGTGAACGCTTCTGCGTGCGCAACTCGGGTGCCGAAGTGGTGGTCGAGGGCTGCGGCTCCAACGGTTGCGAATACATGACCGGCGGCGTGGCAGTGATCCTCGGCTCCATCGGCGACAACTTCGGCGCGGGGATGACCGGCGGCATGGCCTATATTTTCGATCCGGACAACGAGGCGGAAACACGGGTCAACGACGAAACGGTCACCATCCAGCCGGTGCAGTCCCGTTACTGGGAGGCACAGTTGAAAGACCTGATCGAACAGCACGTCAAGGAAACCCGCAGCGCCAAGGGCATCGACATCCTGCGCCGCTGGGACGAGATGCTGCCGCATTTCAAGCAGCTCTGCCCGAAGGAAATGCTCTCGCGCATTCCGCATCCGCTGAATGACAACATTCACGAGAAAAGCGCCTGACGGCCGGGCGGAGGGCACCCCTCCGCCCGCCCCGGACCGATTTCCGGGTTTTCCCGATAGGAATTAGCTGTTATCCTGCAGCAATTCCTGCAAGATTCCGCGAAAGTTCACATGCCGACCAGCTATACAGACCAGTTTTATCTGTTCGATCCGGGAAACACCGGAGCTTACCCGCTTCCTTATGCTGTAACCGTCAACGTCTTTACATTCATCGACAACAATGACGACGGATTTATTGGAACCGGCAACGGCGATAGCATAAATGGCAGCCTGATTACGGCCGTGTGGGTCGGAGATACGATAACCATCAATGGCGTCACAATAACAGGCGTTACATTCTACACCACGGCGGGAATCGAGTATTTCACCCCCACCGACGGGTCTGTTCTGGTCAACGGCACAATCACCGCGACCACATTCGTAAACACCAGTACCCAGATCGCGGTCGGGGTCCTCTCCCCGCCCTGCTTTGTCGCCGGCACCCGTATCCGCACTCCACAAGGCGACGTACCTGTTGAAAACCTGCAAGTCGGCGACATGGTGGAAACTCTGGACCACGGACCACAGCCGTTGCGCTGGATCGGACGCAGAACTGTCGACGGCACCGGAAAACACGCGCCGGTCTGCATCTCCAAAGGTGCGCTTGGAAATGACCGGGATATTCTTGTCTCGCCCCAACACCGGATGCTGCTGCGCGACTGGCGTGCCGAAGTCTATTTTGGCGAACCCGAAGTGCTGGCCGCCGCCAAACACCTGTGTAACGGCGATACGATTTATGTAAGCGCCCGCCCGCAAGTCGAATACTTCCATCTTCTGTTCGACAACCATGAAATCCTGTTTGCGGAAAATGCCCCCAGCGAGAGCTATCAACCCGGCGAATATCTGCTGGAAGCCGACCGGGCCATCCATACGGAGCTGCTGGATATCTTCCCCCAACTGGAAACATCCGCCCCGTCGGAAATCTGGGCACCGGCGCGCCTGCCGCTCAAATCGGCCGAGGCCCGGCTTCTCGCCGAAGGTCGACCCGGACGCTAGCCAATGGCGCCCCCCGCGCAGCGACGCAAAAAGCCTGCCAAACAGTCCGCCAGACAAGGGTTTGGCAGGCGTGTTCTGCGGACGGCTCTCCGCGTTTACGCCAAATCCCTGCTCGCCGTTTTTCTGATCGTGGTGCTGTGGGTCGGTTTTTTCCGCTTTGTAAATCCGCCCGCGACTTTCCTGATGTATTCAGAATCGCAAAGGCTGAACCGCCTCAGCTATGTCTGGATGGATATCGGGGACATGTCCCCCAACATCCCGCTGGCCGTCGTCGCCGCCGAGGATGCGAATTTCTGCCTGCACAACGGATTCGATTACGCCGCCATCGAAGCCGCGATCAACGAGGGTTCCGGTCGCGGTGCCTCGACCATCTCGCAACAGGTCGCGAAAAACCTGTTCCTGTGGCCCGGGCGTAGCTGGCTCCGCAAGGGGCTGGAGGCCGGCTTCACCGTGATGATCGAGGCCCTCTGGCCCAAACGCCGCATTCTCGAAGTATATCTGAACATTGCCGAATTCGACTCCGGCGTCTTCGGAGTGGCCGCAGCCTCGCGCCGGTATTTCGGCACATCCGCCAGCAACCTGCGCCTCGGAGACGCTGCCAAACTGGCCCTCGTCCTGCCCGCCCCGCGCACCCGCAACGCCGACCGCCTGAGCGCCACACAACGCCGCCGCGCCAGCAGCATAGCCGTGGGCGCCTCTACCCTGCGTAAAGACGGCCGCGCCGACTGCTTTCTGGACACGTCCGCGCCATAAACATACCATCCAACAAAAGAAAAAGTGGTGAGCCGGCCGGGATCCGAACCCGGGACCTACTGATTAAAAGGTATAAATTGCGGGTTTCTCCACATTATGCCAAACTCCGCCATCCACACATAAATGCATGACTATAAACGATTTTTCTTGACTATGGTTACGCTGTAGATTCATGAGTTACTCCGTAAAACGCCTCACACTGCTTCCGTAGTGCTTCCGGAAGCAGAACGCATAAACCGGAGTTCACGCTATGTTCAAACTGACCAAACGCTCTGTTGAAGGACTGGAATTGCGAGAGAAAGAGTACCTCGTTTGGGACCGGGAGATTTCCGGCTTTGGGGTTCGGGTCTACCCGTCCGGGCGAAAGACATACCTTGTGCAATATCGCTCCAGCGGGAGAACGAGGCGGCGCACTATCGGGCAACACGGTATACTCACCGCCATTGAAGCGCGAAACGAAGCGCGAAAACTCCTTGGAGAAGTTGCAAAGGGCGGGGATCCGTCCGAAGAGAGGCAATCGAGATTGAAAGCACCAACTGTCTCCGCCCTCTGCGATCGGTTCTTGTTCGAGTATGTTGCAGAGCATTGCAAACCCGTGACCGCCCGAGACTACGGAAGTATCGTTCGACGTTGCATCAAACCCTGCCTTGGCCCGCGCAAAGTTGCCGACATTAGGCGCGCCGATATAGTCAACCTTCATTATTCTCTACGCGAGACCCCATATCAGGCAAATCGTGCCCTGAGCGTCCTATCAAAAATGTTTAATCTGGCCGAAGATTGGGGGCTACGCCGCGACGGCACCAACCCGGCCCGCCGAATCAAAAAATTCCGCGAGGAAGAAAAGAAGCGATATTTGCGCGATAACGAGCTCATACGTCTTGGAGAAGTGCTCTCAGAGAGTCTGGAAGGCGGCACAGAGTCCATCTACACGGTTTCAGCCATCCAGCTACTGATTTTGACCGGATGCCGCCTCAGCGAGATTCTGACGCTTCGCTGGGATTACGTGACCCAGCATCACTTGGAACTACCAGACAGTAAAACCGGAAAAAGGCGGGTGCCTCTTCCGAGTGACGCATATGAAATTTTGATGGAGCTACCGCGTCACGAAAATAACCCGTACGTAATTCAAGGCAGATACCCAAATCGCCCGATGGTTAACCTCCAGAAAGCCTGGAACCGAATACGAACGCAAGCCGGCCTGGAAGATGTAAGGATTCACGATCTCCGGCACACATATGCATCGGCGGCAATGCGCGGGAACGTTGACCCGTTCAAGCTCAAAGAGATCATGGGACACCGAAATTTACAAACGACGCTTCGGTACGCCCATCTCGACGACGAAGATGTAAGACAGAATGCTGAATTCATCGCATCCCGTCTGGCCGGATCAATTCGCAGGAACAAAGTCAAAAGGCTACCGTTGCGCGTCGTCAGCTAATTCAGGCGACACGACCGATCATTATATAAAAGGGGGCTCTCGTATATACCGTTCCCTATATAGGGGGCTATATACTATATAAAGCGCGCTGGCCGCTTGTCAGACGTTCACCTCGGAGGCGTTTTGCTGCAATTCGACGTTACATCATACTACTCGCTGTTCGAGGTGTTTGAGCGAACAGGCCGACTCATGTTTCGGGACCAATGGACCGGTCAGGAAATTTGGTCAAAACCTATCGAGAATCCGGCTCCCGTCATCAATCAACGCCGAACGCTATCGTCAAAGTTAGCCAAAGCAATCCGGCATAAAGCTGATCTGGACGACTCCCTACAAAACGATTTGGATCCCGACACTGAAGACGAACTTCGAAAAAACTGGTCCACGACCTACGCAAAAATTGAAGCCTTAAAGCAGGACATTGCAAAACTACCACAAACCTCGGATGCCTATATTGCCGACCACGAGCTGTTTGCCAGACGCCAGGCTGTAGAACAGGAACTATGGGAGGCATTCATGGATAACTCCCTACGAGCACAATTGCGCGGCAACTCGCTTTTGGACTGGCGCGCGTGCTCACGGCATCCATCTTTCAAAGTGCACTATTGTCTTTCAATGATTATCCCGCCGCCTGAGCAAGGACATTCGTTTCGACGAAGCCCTGCGTTCGTTCAGAAAAAAAGCTTTGCGCAATGGTCTGAGCGGTT
>Ga0256839_1003561_pt1 | contig 15955 bp, 10 predicted proteins | sample 354166metaG_FD_185968 | JGI IMG/M metagenome (GOLD analysis project Ga0256839, IMG submission 185968) | Hydrothermal vent microbial communities from Mid Atlantic Ridge, Atlantic Ocean - 354-166 | ecosystem: Environmental > Aquatic > Marine > Hydrothermal vents | place: Atlantic Ocean: Mid... | reverse complement strand
CCGATGGCGGTCATGTCGGTGTCGGCACCCACGGAGGTGATCATGCCGATGCCTGCGATATAGGCTTTGCGTGTGTTGTTTATGGGGCCGGTCATGAGGTCAGTATCCTGGCGCGGGTGTTGGGCAGCGGTGTGTTGCTTTCACTTTACCAAGCCAGCACTTGCCGGACAATAAATCTTAGGGCACCATAAGGCTACCGGATCAGCAATAAGAAATCTGATCGAAATAAAAAGAGTGAAAAAAGGGGAACGACAATGATGGATTTTTTGACTTACATGGTCGCGGGTGTTGGCGCAGTGGCCGCCGTGCTGCTGGTATACCTCGTTATACAGATTTACAGCACCAACAGTCCTTACCGGTAACCTTCGTCCCGAAGGGATTCTGCTTGGATCCTGCAAAAGCTCGCCACTCAGCGCAAGCGCTTGCAGGGTCCGGGAATCACTGTTTTTCTGTGTCAACAGAACGCATCGGCAACCAGATATTCACCGCTGCCCCCCCCAGCGCACTCCCCGTAATTTCCAGGGTGCCGCCGTACACCTGCACAATATCACGCACGATAGACAAACCAATGCCATGGCCCGCGATATCATTGTCTGCACGGCGGCCACGCTGCATCACATATTGCACCATCTCCGGCGCTACCCCCACCCCGTCATCATCGACACGCAATAAAATATCCCACTGATCTTCTTTTGGCCCGGGTCGGCTCTGAGCCGTTACCCGCACCTGACGGTCACACCATTTGTATGCGTTATCCATCAGATTGCCCACGATCTCCAGCAAATCGCCCTCGTCACCATGAAATTCAACAGAGGCATCCACATCAAATATTGCATTCACCTTTTTGTCAGCATACACCTTGTTAAGCCCTGCAATCACTTTGCGGACAACTTTCCTGACCTTCACTGGCGCCGTTAATGCTGTCCAGCCAGATGTTGCTGCACGCTGTAGCTGATAACCGGTGATCTGATTCATATGCTCCACCTGCTCCTCTACAACCTGCGGCAACAGCGACTGTTCATTCTTATTTTCTGCCGCACTCTGCAATACCGCCAGAGGTGTTTTCAGGCTATGCGCCAAGTCACCTAACGTCCGCCGGTAACGATCCAGGTGTTCCTGTTGCTGGGATAACAAGGTATTGATATTGCCCGTCAACCCTTGCAGCTCAGGAGGGTAGTCTCCCTGTAACCTTACCTGTCGGCCAGCCTCAATGGCCGCAAGCTCATCCGCCGCCTTTTTCAATGGTGACAAGCCCCAACGCAAAATAGCGCCCTGCACTGCCAGCAACAGCAACGCCACCCCGCCCAATGAACCCCATAAACTCCGGCGAAATCCGGCAACCCGGGCATTCAAACCTGCCATATCCTGGGCAATACTGAACGTGTAGGCAAGCTGTGGATCAGCAACGTCACTCCACACAACACCGTAACTCAGTAAATATAACTCCCGCCCCGAAGGTTGAATAACTTTTTTGCCCAAACGCTTCGTTCGTGGCAGTCCGCGCGCAAAAGGAAGCTCCATGCCCTCCATGGATTCAGAGCGCCACAGCCAGTTCTTATTATTACTGGTTACCTGAGCATACAAACCGGAATCCGGATTGGAAAACCGCCGATCAGGTACCGACAAAGGCATTGTCAAACGACCGCTTTCATCCAGCCCGGCAACAGCGATCAACGCATAAACAGAACCCAGCAATTGCTCTTCCAGTGCCTGCTCAACACTACTGCGATAATTTTGGTCCAAAGTAACCCCGGCCAAACCAAAAAAGCTGGAGAGAATGGCACTGGCGGCAATCAATACGCGGAGGTTAAGAGATAACACAGCAGAAACCCATCAGTATATTGGCCAGAGTCGTTTTTCCAGTATGGAAAAGTTAACGCCGGGTGCAATCATCCCACACGTCGTATCAGCTATGACGAAACAGGGCTGGTTCCAGCTGATGCCGGTGCAGCAGTTTATAAAAATCGGTACGGTTACGTTGTGCCAAACGCGCCGCCTGACAAACGTTACCCCGGGTCATTTGCATTATCTGCACAAGATAATCACGTTCAAACTGGCTTTGCGCCTCCCCCAGAGGCAAGACTTCTTTGGTTTTACCCCGCAGGGCTTTTTGCACAAGGCTGGCAGAAACCAGTGGCGAAGTTGTCAGCACGGCGACTTGCTCAACAACATTGAGCAATTGACGGATATTGCCTGGCCAGGGCGCAGCCATAAGCAATTCCATCGCTTCACGGGAGAAAGAGCGGGCGACACAACTGGAGGAACGCTGTTGCAGTTGAGACAAAAAGTGGTTGGCGAGCAGCGGAATATCTTCGCAACGGTCAGCCAATGCCGGGAGTTCCAGCATAACGACATTAAGACGATAATAAAGGTCTTCGCGGAAAGTGCGTGTCTCCGTGGCCGCTTCAAGATCAGTATGCGTCGCAGAGATAATTCTGACATCCACCGGGATCGGCTGCGTCATACCCACCGGTCGCACTTCCCCTTCCTGTAACACACGCAACAGTTTGGCCTGGAATTCCAGCGGCATGTCACCGATTTCGTCCAGAAACAGCGTGCCACCATTGGCTGTTTCAAACAGACCGGTATGATTCCGGTCAGCGCCGGTAAATGCCCCTTTACGATGGCCAAAAAGCTCTGATTCCAGCAGTGCTTCAGGAATGGCGGCGCAATTAATGGCCACAAAGGGTTTTTCGGCACGCGGACCCGCAGCGTGAATGGCCTGCGCCAGGAGTTCTTTACCTGTGCCGCTTTCGCTCTGGATCAGAATGCTGACATCTGCCTGGGCTACCCGCCAGGCTTGTTTAAGCAGTTCATCCATCACCGGGCTGGCAGTAATAATGCCACGTCGCCAGGTTTGATCATCACTGATAACTTCGTCGCCCTGCGGCTGGCCACTGTGTCGCTGGGCAGCACTGATATTGTCCAGCAACTGTTTGCTGTCGAAGGGTTTGGTCAGGTAGCTGAACACGCCCTTACGAGTGGCGGCAACGGCATCAGGAATACTGCCATGGGCGGTGAGAATGATCACTGGCAACGACGGATAGCGGGCATGAACTTCATCGAACAAAGCCATACCGTCCATGCCTTCCATGCGCAAATCCGTAATGATCAGGTGCGGTTGGCAGATGGGCATTTTACCCAATGCCTGACGACCACTGCTGGCTGTTTCGACCACATAACCGGCAGCCGTAAGACGTATCGACAACAACCTCAAAAGGCTGGCATCGTCATCAATCAAGAGTATTTTGGTTGGGCTCATCGACTTTTTACTGACCATTGGGAATTACGACTGACTGTTCTTTTTCATTGATATCCTGCTCGATGGATTTTAGCTGTTCAAGTTGTGATTTCAGCGCCTTCGTCGCGGCATGCTCCCGCTTAAGTTTTTGTGCCAGTTTTTGCGAGACTGCCTGTTCCAGCGCAAGGCTTTTTTCCTGACTGAGCAGTTTTTCCTGTAATTGCTGACGCCCTTTAATGTTATCTGCCAGTATTAACGCCAGCCCTCGGTCAGGATGTTCCACATGGTTGGCATTATGCAGAAAATCCTGCAACAACTGACCCGCCTCAGCATCATCCTGAAAGGCAGTGCCGGGCTTACCAAGCAGTATCACCAGACGCAGCTGGTCGCACGGGTTATCACCCTGTGCCTGGTTTGAGCGTAATGCCTGAAGCATTTCCCTTCCTGCCTCAGGCGATAACGCCGAGGCTGCCGTGTAGAAACTGGTGACACCCGCACAAGCTTCACCGTGCCTGGCCTGCGTGACTATTTGCCACTGGGCGCAGGCTGTTAATGTCAGCACGGCTATTATTCCAATCCCCTGATGCATCATCATTGAGTACACATATCTCCTGTCTATTTTTATTCTGCGCTGAGCAATGGCAGGGTGACACGTAAATGTGCCCCGGTCTGGCTGTCCCGCGCTTCTATATTGCCACGGTGCAGACGAGCATAGCGCTGAGCAATGGCCAGTCCCAACCCTGTTCCTTTAACATGACCCTTGGCCAGTTGCTGCCCCTGAAAAAAAGGCTCGAAAATCTGACCCCGTTCTTCACTGCTGATACCCGGCCCCCCGTCTATGACATCGATACGGACCTCATCGTTCTCCATCCAGGCATTTAACTGAACCTTGCCACCATCGGGCGAATATTTGATGGCGTTAGACAGCAGGTTGTCTAACAAGGTACGAATTTGATCATGTTCACCGCACAGGCTAACCACTTGCAAATCAGTCTGCACGGTAATTTTTCGGGCACGCATGGCAAGGCGATGCTTGTCGATGATTTCCGGCAGCAGGGTATCAAGCATAATGGTTTCCTGTTGTTGCGGTTTTTCCTGCGCCAGGGCAGCGTTGAAGTTCAGCAAAGCCTCAACCTGTGCCTGTAATTGAAGACCGCTCTCCCGCAGAATGTTCGCCACCTCTGTCTGTTCCGGGTTTAACGTACCCACGACTTCATCGCACAGTAATTCCGTGCCTTCCCGAATGGCCGTCAGTGGTGTTTTCAATTCGTGCGAGACATGGTGCAGAAATGTTTGTTTTTGCTCATCCAGTTCGGACAGTCTTTTGCGCAACCAATCAAGGTGTTCGCTGAGATCACGCACATCCTGCGGCCCCCTCACCCTTACCGGCGTCGAAAACTCACCCGCGCCAAGACGATGGATAGCAGCGCCGAGACGCCGTAGCGGACGACTGATCAGCACACTGAAAACAATCGCCAGGATTAACGCCAACGGAATCAAACCCAGCGCCTGCAACAACAGCAAGCCCTGCATCTGCTCCATTTGTCGGGTAATCACATCGCTTCGCCGGGCAACCATCTGTGTCACTTCAAAAGGAATCGGACGCACCAACTGGGTCAGGTTATGCTGTTCTGCCAACCTGGGCGGTTCATCCTGCACCTGCGGCTGAGGAGTAGCGGCCACCTCGCGAAGTTTGTCGTACAAAGCCTGTTCCTGTTCACGCAACTGCCCGAGCCGTTCCAACAGACTCTCACCCGATGGCAGGCTTTCCAACAGAGCAACGGCCTTGCTAAGCTGGCCGCGCTGGTCTTCATAACGCTGCAACACGGCGGGGTCACGCAAAACAAGGTACTGACCGGTACTGCGTTCCATATTCAATACCTGAGCCATGATGGTGCGACTGGCTTCAACAGCCTGGGCGGAATCACTCACTGCAAGCTGCATTTGCGCCGACAGGCGGTCAATCTGCACAAAAGTATTCACCAAAGCCACAGAAAGAGGCAGGGTAGCCAGCAGAAAACCGATTAATGCCAGTTGAAAAATCGAGGTTGGCAACGTCAAGCGCACAATTCAACACCCCCAAAACCAAGGCATGCCTGTAAATACCGGAGGGTTGAGATTAAGTAGGCAGGCATAACAGGCATAACTGGTTTAACAAAATTTGCGCCGAATATTCTTTGGCCTTCGAAGCATTATAAAGGTGAACATAATAAGCGATGTGGCCGTAGCAGTAACGCGGAAGGAGGGAAAATAGACAAGAAAAAAGGTCACACCAAAAAAAAGGGTGACCCCAAAAATCCCATCCCTGGAATTTTTGGGGTCGAAAGCACAGTTTTACAGGATGTGCCTCCTGAGCCGCCGATTGCATGTGCGTACAACCGACCTTGACGGTGCTTCCTGCACCGCACGAGAACCTCTATTTCCAAGGAACCCTGAATAAAGCACTGACTCGCATTCCGGGCCTTCAACCCATTGATCTTTCGCTGCTGAACACTGCAATAACGAATTATTGCCTGCGATCAACCTCTCAAACCGGTGGAATCTGACATCCTGTCTGCTACATCCGCGCTCATTCCAAAGCCCCTTGAATAGAGGGGAGGAGGGGTAGAGGTTCTCGAATTCACGTATTTTTCGTATTTACTTCTCTCCCGCCTTGGGTACAGCAACTTCAAAGCGAGCAAATTCTGCTTCATCCAACTTTCCATCTGTATTGCTATCGTAGGTATCCCACAGATCAGTCAAAGCGGGAACTGAAGCTGCTTCGGCCTTGCTGATAGCACCGTCTTGATCGGTGTCAACTTGATCGAATGTTTCACCAGCATAAACGGCACTGGATACGACGATAGCGAATGTGGCAAACAATAATTCCTTGCGCATAAGATAATCCTCTGGTTGTGGTAAATAATCTGTCATAACAAGTACGCCGACACCAAGACAGTTAGCAAACGTCGTGCCAGTTTTATTATCTTAATATTATTCAACAAGTTATCGATAATCTGCCCTATCAGAGCGAGCAATAATGAAAGCAAGTGTCTCCCTGGAGAGACAGGGAATCAGGAAAAAAGGGAAAGACCGTGAAATACAGCCAATTGGGCCTGTCGCAAAATAGCGACAACTCATGTATTCGGGCGTGCAACTTGCGCCACACGCTGCACAAAAGACAGGTAACGCAGACTCAGCCACCCCATTCCAACACCAAGCCCCGTGCCAATAAGCGCACCCGCCAGTATCTGGCTCGGGTAATGCACGCCCAGATAAACACGCGACAACGCAACCAATATCGCCAGCAGGCCAAAACTGACCACCCAGCCCCGCCAGCGCAGCACATAACTGCTAAACGTGGCAAACAGGAAAAAATTCAGAGCATGATTGGACGGCATGCCATTGAGGTTACGGCTACAGTTAATGGAAAACAGAGTATCAACCTGCCGCACCACATCACCCAGCTCGGCACAGGGGCGTGGCTGCCCGATAAGATATTTTAACAATGCACCCAACTGGTCACCCAGCGAAATGCACACGATGGTCAACAACCAGAACTTGAACCCGTCTTTGCCAAAACGCCAACTCAAAAAAACCATAACCGACAGCAACAACGGCGTGGAAAAAAACAGGGTTTGTGAAATCCAGGCAAAAAAGAGATCAAACCCGGCATTGGAAAGCGCCTGGTTCAGTAATAACAACAGATATTCGTCCAAAATGTCTTGCCTCTGAGAATGTGCGTACCGAATATGGTGAGGGCTGACATTCTCCCACAGGCAGAGAGTGGCGAGAAATCATTTGGGTTGCTGCCTGTAAAATCCAACCTGGAGTCCGCTGAACCTACATTCCGCAGTTGACCGCTTCGAGGATGTATTCACATTTTGATCAATCGCCTGTTGGGTAATTTTGGCGCATTCACGGGCTAAGTGAGTCGCTACGACCTGTAGAGTGCGTTCAACTGCGGATTTTAGGCTGAACTCAAGGATTACGCTGAGCATCCAGCGCCTGCTGGGTCGCCGGATGCTGAAACAGACTCGCCTTGATGTCGAGAATATCCACCAGACCCAACGGCTCCACCTTGCCATCCTTGTAAATACCCTGGAGCTTCATCACCAGGCGATCATCGGTTTTGCGATACATCACACCGTCCAGCGCATACGCCTTGCCATTGCCATCAGCGCCCACATTAAAACTCAACTTGAGACGACGGAATTCAGTGAGTGCCATAATGTCTGCGGTCACCTTCACAAACTGCACGCGCACAGAACCTTCTGAAAGATCCAACAAGGTACATGGATGTGTTTCGCCCTCACGAATACTCAGACTCGCAGGCAGCTCCGTTTGCAAACGATAGTGTTGACGTTGATCCGTCATTTTCAACGAACCAGGCAGCACATCCAGCACCACCACCTCATGCCCGGCATAAATACCGTCGGTGAGTGGCAGCACTTTGTCTACCTCGGTATCCAGCTGACTCAGCGTACCACCGGAAGAACAAGCCAACAGGGTAATCGTGTTGTGCCGCCGAAAAGGGCCGCGTGGCCCCAGCTCGGCGCGCCGCCCATAGTCCCGCTTGTTTTCATCTTCCTGATTAAAGGGAATCAGCAGACTGAAACGTTCAACTTCGGACACCAGACTTTCCTGGCCATCAACCACAAGCCGCAATACATCACGCTCACCATCCTGCTGGCAGCCAATATCGACGGGTGAAAAAACAAACTGGCCATTGACGCTGTAACCCAGCACAAGGGTTTCCAGCGCACCTTCTTTTTGAAACTCGGGGTAATAACGCATTTTTTCCCCCAAAGGAAAATAGCGAAACAGCTCCGTCAGTTTTGCTATGGACAAAGGCTCCGTCACCGCCCTGGCATTGCCACGCGATTCCGTTTTGGTGCCACTGCCTGATGCGCCGCCAAAAACTTTTTTCAGAAAACTCATATTCTGTTATTCGCCTTTTTTTACGTTCTCCTCACGCCCCTGTGTCACTGCCGTTAAATTAAGTCAAATTTCTGTTTGTTGTAGGTTGGTGGTGAGCTTGCGAACCCCAACGCGATGCATCAATTTGTTGGGGTTCGCAAGCTCACCGCCAACCTACGAGTTCACCATCTGTTAACTTAATCGCAATGACGTACTGCGCGGGAATGCATATTAACTTCTGCACCCTTGCACCCTCACTAGAATAGATGGGTGCCACAAAGCCCGGTACAAATCCCCACGGCGGAGCGTAGCAACCATAGAGCGGACATCAAACGCAATAACGGCAAGGCATCCGCATTCTTTACCTTCTCTACCCCACAGCCACCCGCGCATTGCGGAACATGCGCAGCCACGGCCCCTCTTCGCCCCTCTCTTCCGGTGACCAGGAATATAGCCATACCTGCTACAAACAGCAACTTAAGAGATAACAGCATTTCAACCAACAACAAACAGTCTTCAAATTACCCAACGACCAGAAACTGTTAGTTACGCTACAACGAATAACACAAGCATGTACGTTCCTCTGGCAGCGTTACGTTAAATAAAAATAAAATAAACAGTAAACAACAGCTTTCAGTCTCGCTTCATGAATACCCTACTACCAGAAAACATGTCAATAACAATTGGATCGAATACCCCCTCAAAAATGATTATAAATGCACACATTTATCACTGATTACAGATATGCCAACCCTATCAGACTCGACAGACTTCACCCCTTTCCCATACAATCCTGAATCATCCACTGCTTCAAAGCGAACGTTGTATGTCTACACACATGTTGTGCGGACACATCAAATAAACCCAATAAACAATGACAATCAATATGTTTTTCGCTACCGCTGAGAAAGATGTTGGCCTCCGGCAAGAACCGAGCCAATATACTAAGAAGTTCAATAACAAAGGAATGAATGTGATCAATAAATACCTGTCATCAGATATAACAAAAAAATTGCTTGTATTAATAATTACATTCGGTTTATTTGGGTGTGCAACAATGACTACCCCTAGATTTGTCGAGCTAAAAACATCAGGTGTGGAAATTATTGCGAACGATAAATCTTTTCGAATTTCCCCAACAAAACATTTTTCTCCTAATGACTTTTCGCTTGTATGTGACTCCAGCAGCAGAGGAGCAGGCTTCAAAAATGGTCTCCCGTTTGCCAGACAACTGGATGTTGGGATAAAAAATAACGCTATTCCCGTAACTATAAAATTTGATGATAATGATTCATTACAAGGAATGCTGCTGTTTTGCAAGGTAGACACTAACGACAAAACCAAAACCTCATACTCAATAAATATTTCAAAATGCAAGGCAAATAAAGCACGGAAAGGAAAACTTGTGGCTGATTATGAGCTGTCAAAAATTTCAAGAACGAATCACTTTAGCGCTGCTTGGATACTTTGGATGGCCAAGGAAAAAAATCAACTATTACCTTTGTCTCAAAATAAAAATGAAGAAAATTTACTGGATTTTAGCAAAATAAATATTAATGACCCTCTTTCCAAAATTAAAAAAGAACTGGATCTTTGCGAAGACCCAAGACCAATTAGCTGGCTGATTCCTTTAGGCCCTTCTACTGCCTATTACTTTGATGACCAAGGTGTGTATTTGTTTTTTGACAAAAAAGAAAATGTTAAAAGCATAAAGTTCTTTGAAGGGTACACCGGAACATCAAAATCAATTCGCATCGGCGACTCATTGGAAAAAATAATCAAAATTCACGGTGAGCCCCATCGTGAGATTAGAGGATCACGCATATCTGATACAGGAAAAAAATGGATGTATGGGTCAGGTGCTCCAAAAGTGATCAGGGGAAGCGATAGCCACGAGAAATTTTTAATGGGGTATTTATATTATGAAGGCGATTATTTTTATCGTTTTGATATAAACCCACAAACAAATAAAGTTCAGGAAATGTATAGTGGAAAAACAACAAAACCAAGCTTTTTAAATCGAAAAAAACATGGGTATTATGGAAAAATAAGCTCTTTACCATCAGATGGGCAAAACTTGATTAACAGAAACAAGAAAGAAACCGTTGTTTCTGTAAAAAATAATACGGTAACACTAGCACTTGTGGATAATGAATATTTATTTATTTCCTTGAGTAATAAAACGTCAGAAAGCATTTCATTTTCTTTAGATGATATTTCTGCAACCAGACACGTGGAAGCCGAAAATGTACAAGAAACGTTAAAAATATTTAGCTATGAAGAATTCCTTGAAGAGGAAGAAGAACGACTTGAGTTCGAAAAAAGAACCATAGCTTTAAAAAATAGCATGACTCGCTTGCCATCAAAAAAAGACAAGAAAACACTTAACAAACTAAAAGCAAACAATACGCTGCTGATGTTAATGATGTTAAAAAAACACATAGTCCTTCCCGGGAAATTAACCGGCGGAATTGTTAAAGTCAGATTACCAGAGGCAACAATCGAGCAGAAAAAAATTATTTTTTCACTAAACTTTGGCGGTGAAAAACATGAGTTTGTTTTTTCTCAGAAAAAGTAAACGGTGGTGCGCTGCCACATCTCACTCACGCGACTGAGACACCATTGAAGAAATTTATAATGGCAACGCATCTGCATCTTTACCCCACAGCTACCCGCGCATTGCGGAACATGCGCAGCCACGGCCCCTCTTCGCCCCACTCTTCCGGTGACCAGGAATATTGCACCGCCCGGAATACCCGCTCCGGGTGTGGCATCATAATGGTGAACCGGCCATCCGTCGTGGTCAGTCCGGTAATACCCTGCGGAGAACCGTTCGGGTTGGCAGGATAACGTTCCGTCGGCTGGCCGTGATTGTCCACATAACGTAAAGTAGCCAGACCTGCATCCAGCACCGGCTGCACCCCGTTGGCACCTTTAGCAAACACAGCACGGCCTTCACCATGCGCCACCGCAATGGGCATTCGTGAACCCGTCATATCAGCCATAAACAGCGATGGTGATGGCAGCACTTCCACCAGCGACAAACGACCTTCAAATTGTTCAGACGCATTACGCTCAAAGTGTGGCCACAGATCGGCACCCGGAATCAACTCATGCAGGTTGGACATCATCTGGCAGCCGTTACACACACCGAGGCCAAAGCTGTCATCGCGCTGGAAAAAGGCCGCGAACTCATCCCGTGCCCGGTTGTTAAACAACACCGACTTCGCCCAGCCTTCACCGGCACCCAGCACGTCACCGTAAGAAAAACCGCCACAAGCCACCATGCCCTTGAAATCAGCCAGCGAAACACGCCCGGCAATAATGTCACTCATGTGTACGTCAATGGCCTCAAAACCGGCACGGTCAAAAGCCGCGGCCATTTCAATCTGGCCATTCACACCCTGCTCCCGCAAAATGGCCATGCGTGGACGCACACCCGTATGAATAAACGGCGCGGCCACATTGTCTTCAATAGCAAAGTTCAGCGAGACATTCAGCCCCGGATCTGCGGCATCCAGCCGGGTCTCCATTTCCTGTTGGGCACAATCGGGATTGTCGCGCAGCGATTGCATGTGCAGCGTCGTTTCAGACCAGGCGCGACGGAATGCCATGCGGTCTTCACCCAGCACTTCTTTACCGTCAACATTAAAACGGATGCGGTTATCATCCGTGGGTACACCGATCACAAAACTGTGTTTACCCAGACCATGCTCCCGCAGGCAGGCCAGCACGTCATCGGTATCAGTATGGTTCACCTGAATCACCGCACCCAGCTCTTCGTTAAACAATGCCGCAATGACATCATCCCCCTTGTCCGAAACCAATGCGTCCAACTGAATATTGACACCCACTCCTCCGGCAAAAGCCATTTCGCACACACAGGCCAGCAGACCACCATCGGAACGATCATGGTAGGCCTGCAACAACCCCTGCTGGTTCAACGCCTGTATTGCCGTAAAAAAAGACTTCAGTGCGCCTGCATCATCCACATCCGGTGCATGATGCCCCAGTTGCTTGTAAACCTGTGCCAGCGCAGAGCCTCCCAGGCGACTGGCACCCTTGCCCAGATCAATGAGAATCAGAGCGCCACCCTCTTTTAACTGCGGCGTCAGGGTGTCACGCACATCCAACACGGGCGCAAAAGCAGTAATAATTAACGACAGTGGCGAAGTCACCGATTTTTCGTTACCCGCTTCATTCCAGACCGTTTTCATGGACATGGAATCCTTGCCCACCGGAATGGCGATACCCAGCTCGGGACACAGTTCCATGCCCACCGCTTTCACTGCATCAAACAAACCGGCATCCTCGCCGGGATGCCCCGCGGGAGACATCCAGTTGGCCGACAATTTCAGCTCACTGAGCTGGTTGATACGCGCAGCAGCAATATTGGTGATGGCCTCACCCACAGCCATGCGCGCCGAAGCGGCATGATGTAACAGTGCAATGGGGGTGCGCTCCCCCATAGCCATGGCTTCACCGGCATAGCCAGTAAAATCCGTACTGGTCACCGCCACGTCCGCCACCGGCACCTGCCAGGGACCCACCATCTGGTCACGGGTCACCATGCCCGTCACCGTACGGTCACCAATAGTAATGAGAAATGTTTTGTCCGCCACCGAAGGCAAACGTAACACGCGCATGGCGGCGTCCATCAAATCGATATCCGCTGTGTCAAATTCCGGTTTGTGAAAGGTATGATGATGTACATCGCGCAGCATTTTGGGCGGTTTACCCAGCAACACCTCCATGGACATATCAATGGGCGTGTTATCAAAGTGACCATCGCCTAACAGCAACTGTTCTTCTTCGGTGGCTTCACCGATCACTGCAAAGGGGCAGCGTTCGCGCTCACACAGCACTTCAAACTCTGCCAATCGTTCCAGCGTCACGGCAACCACATAACGTTCCTGGGATTCATTGCACCAGATTTCTCTGGGCGACATGCCCGGATCATCACTGGGAATCGTACGCAACTCAAAACGTGCGCCACGACCACAATCATGCACGATTTCCGGCATGGCATTGGACAGCCCGCCCGCCCCCACATCATGAATGGAAACAATGGGATTGTTATCACCCATAGCCACGCAACAATCAATCACCTCCTGCGCACGGCGTTCCATTTCCGGGTTACCGCGCTGTACCGAGGCAAAATCCAGATCCTCGTGACTGTCGCCCGTGGCCATGCTGGACGCCGCACCGCCCCCCAAACCGATGAGCATCGCCGGGCCACCTAATACGATGAGCTGCGCACCCGGTGGAATCACCTCTTTCTCCACATGCCCGGCGCGAATATTCCCCAGCCCGCCCGCCAGCATAATGGGCTTGTGATAACCACGCACTTCTTTGCCATCGGCACCACCTGCTGACGGCACCTTCTCCTCGAAAGTGCGGAAATAACCGCAAATATTGGGGCGGCCAAATTCATTATTGAACGCCGCCGCGCCAATGGGACCGTCCAGCATGATATCCAGTGCCGAAACAATGCGCCCCGGTCGGCCATAATCCGTTTCCCAGGGTTGTGGCGCATCGGGCAGATTCAGGTTGGAGACAGAAAACCCGCACAACCCGGCCTTGGGTTTGGAACCCCGCCCGGTGGCCCCCTCATCGCGAATCTCCCCCCCGGAACCCGTGGCCGCACCGGGAAAGGGTGAAATGGCCGTGGGGTGATTATGCGTCTCCACCTTCATCAGAATATGCACATCTTCATCGTGATACGCATAATGACCGTTTTCCGGATTCGGGAAAAACCGCTGACCGGCACTGCCGCTCATCACTGCCGCATTATCTTTGTACGCCGATAGCGTGCCTTCAGGATGCGCTTTGTGGGTATTACGAATCATCCCGAACAGGGAGTTTTCCTGCGGCTGGCCGTCGATAACCCAATCCGCGTTGAAAATTTTGTGGCGACAGTGCTCAGAATTGGCCTGGGCAAACATCATCAACTCCACATCCGTGGGATTACGGCCTAACGCGCTGAAATTTTCCACCAGATACTCAATTTCATCATCCGCCAGCGCCAGCCCCTGCTCGACATTGGCACGGGCCAGCGCATCACGCCCGCCACCAAGAATATCCACCGTCGTCATGGGCGCGGGCTCGGCCTGCATAAACAAGGCATCGGCATCATCCAGACTATCCATCACCTGCTCCACCATGCGGTCATGAATCAGCGGCTTAAGCAGCGACAATTGATGATCGCTTAACACCGCACCCTCGGTTCCGGAAAAATAATACGCCGTGCCACGCTCAATGCGACGGATTGCACCCAGCCCGCAATTGTGCGCGATATCTGTCGCCTTGGACGACCACGGAGAAATAGTACCCGGACGCGGCACCACCAGCAGCAATGCCCCCGCAAGTTGCTCCTCATTCGCCGCATCAGCCCTGCTGCCGTATTGCAATAACCGCTCAAGTACCGCCCGTTTTTCAGTGTCGAGCGTCGTGTGGACATCCACAAAATGCTCAAAAACCGTGATTATTTGTGTAACTTCCGGCACCCGCGCCTGCGCAGCAAGCAATAGTTTTTGCGAACGAAATCCGGAGAGTGCGGCACCACCGCGAAGCTGAAACATAGGTCTTCCTGTCTGTGTTGCCGGGCCCGTTGTGGGCCAAAAATTGTGAGCAAAAAAAGAAAGGCGCAATGATACTGTATTTTGATCGTTTGTGTGGACAGGATCGAATGACAGATTTTAACCTGGAATCCGCAGTTGAACGTACTCCACAGGTCGTAGCGACATCCTGCGACGAAGACCGCCTTTGCGCTGACAACACATCATTGTCGGCTACAAATCCTCCAATGGACTGACCACACCCTCCCCACCTTGCTTCAATACATGGGTATAAATCATCGTCGTCTTCACATCGCTATGCCCCAACAGCGACTGAATGGTACGGATATCCGTACCCCGTTGTAACAAATGAGTCGCGAAACTGTGGCGAAAAGTATGCGCACTCACTTTTTTTGTTATCCCCACCTTACGCACCGCCTGTCGAATCGCCTTGTTCACCACCGACTGATCCACATGATGCCGGCGCGTCACCCCGCTACGCGGATCTTCCGACAACTTCCTGCCAGGAAACACATACTGCCAGTTCCACTCCTTCTCCGCATTCGGATACTTGCGAGTCAAAGCATGAGGCAAATAAACCGCGCCAAACCCCTCCGCAAGATCCTGCTCATGAACCGCCATCACCCGTTCCAGATGATTCTTCAGCAATGGCTCCAGCGTGGATGGAAACGGTGTCACCCGATCCTTGTTACCCTTGCCATTACGCACAATCACCTGCTTGTATCCATAATCGATATCCTGCACCCGCAAACGTACCGCCTCGGTAATCCGTAAACCACAACCGTACAACAACTTCACCACCAGCTCCGCTGTGCCCTCCAGCAAAACCAAAACCTGTTTCACCTCCTCCCGCGTCAACACCACCGGGATTCGCGGTTCCTTATGTGAACGGGCCGCCGACACATTCTCCAGCGGTTGATGCAACACGCGTTTATACAGAAACACCAATGCATTGAAAGCCTGGTTTTGTGTCGAAACAGCCACATTGTCGTGTACCGCCAAATGCGTTAAAAAATCCTCCACCTTTTTCTTGGCATCCACCAAAAGCATCTCCCGCGCCTTCATTTGGTGAAAGCGAACAAAACGCACAACCCAATCACAATAAGCGCGCTCAGTATGGATGGAATAATGCAAACGCCGCATCAAATCGCGCATGTCTGTTAATAAATCGTTTCCAGAATCCTGAGTTGACATACTGATTACCGGGGAATAGAGTTTGAAAAAATAGCAGACGAAT
>Ga0256839_1003560_pt1 | contig 15963 bp, 14 predicted proteins | sample 354166metaG_FD_185968 | JGI IMG/M metagenome (GOLD analysis project Ga0256839, IMG submission 185968) | Hydrothermal vent microbial communities from Mid Atlantic Ridge, Atlantic Ocean - 354-166 | ecosystem: Environmental > Aquatic > Marine > Hydrothermal vents | place: Atlantic Ocean: Mid... | reverse complement strand
GTGGATTACGGCTATCTGGAGTTCGCCAACCCCGTGATGCGCGACGGCCTCGACACCCTGCGAAATGCGGGCTGTGATCGTATTCTCGCCGTGCCCGGCATGCTTTTTGCCGCCATGCACGCCAAAAACGATATCCCCACGGTGCTCAATACCTATGCCGCCAAGCACGGTGTGCAGGTGGATTATGGCCGCGAATTGGGGGTGGACCCGAAGATGCTCGATGCCGCCGCTGACCGCATTAACGAAGCCGTGGAAAAGGCCAACACCGAGCATGGCGACCTGCCCCTGCATGACACCTGCCTTGTGGTCATTGGCCGTGGGGCGTCGGACCCTGACGCCAACGCCAATGTCAGTAAAGTGGCGCGGCTGTTGCAAGAGGGCATGGGCTTTGGCTGGGCGGAAGTCGGCTATTCCGGCGTCACCTTCCCGCTGGTGGAGCCGTGCCTGAACCATGTGGCCAAGCTGGGCTACAAGCGGGTGATCCTGTTTCCTTACTTCCTGTTTGCCGGGGTGCTGATCGACCGCATTTATGGCTTCACCGATGAAGCCGCCGCGCGCTACCCCAATATTGATTTCATCAAGGCGGGCTACCTGAATGACCACCCCAAGGTGATCGAAACCTTCGCCGAGCGGGTGCGCGAGATTCTTGACGGTGAAAACAACATGAATTGCGGCATGTGCAAATATCGCGAAACCGTGCTGGGCTTTGAGGCCGAGCAGGGCGCGGTACAGGAAAGCCACCACCACCATGTGGAGGGCCAAGGGGCCAATGCGCCGGGTGCCACGGTGGACACCTGCGACCTTTGTGACGACTTCTGCACGGGGGCGTGCCGGCTGGATATGGACCACCATCACCACCATGATCATGACCACGGGCATGACCATCACCATCATGACCATGCCCACCCCGAATACCCGCAAGCCGACCACCCGCACGGGCCGGAATCGGTGCGCAAACGGCTCAAAGCGTGAGCTACGAAAAAGACCCTTCGGCGATCTATACACAATCCTTCGCCACGGTGCGGGCCGAGGCGGACCTTTCGATCCTGCCAGCGGATCTGCATCCGACGGCCATTCGGCTGATCCATGCATGTGGCATGGTGGACCTGCCTGCGGACCTGCGCTTCTCCGAAGGCGTTTATAAAGCCGCCCATCGTGCTATTGCCATGGGTGCGCCGATCCTTTGCGATGTGGAGATGGTAAAAGCGGGCGTGATCACCCGTTATCTTAAGGGCAACCGTGTGATCGCAACGCTGAACGACCCGAGCGTGCCTGCGCTGGCCAAGCGCCTTGGCACCACCCGCTCGGCGGCGGCGGTGGAGCTGTGGCGGGGGCATATCGAGGGGGCGGTGGTGGCCATCGGCAATGCCCCCACGGCGCTGTTTCATTTGCTGGAAAAGCTGGAGGGCGGCTGGCCCAAACCTGCCGCCATTCTGGGCTTTCCGGTCGGGTTTGTCGGCGCGGCGGAAAGCAAGGCGGCGCTTGCTATGGGCGCGCATGGCGTGCCATATCTGGCGCTAAAGGGGCGGCGTGGCGGGTCTGCGATGGCCTCGGCTGCGGTGAATGCCTTGGCGGCGGGGCTGCCTGAGGAGTCCGGAATTTGAGTATTTATGAAAGAAAGAATGATGGGTAATCCTTGGTTGCATATCATCGGCATTGGCGAGGACGGGATGGAGGGGCTAACCCCCGCCACCCGCGCCGTGATCGAGGCCGCCGAGGTGATTGTTGGCGGGGCGCGCCACCATGTGCTGGCCGCCAACCCCAAGGCGGAGACCTTAAGCTGGCCTTCTCCCTTTGATGCGCTCATTGGCGCGTTGGAGGCCCGAAAGGGCAAGCGCGTGGTGGTGTTGGCCACCGGAGACCCGCTGTGGTTTTCTGTCGGGACCAAAATCGGGCGGCATTTTTCGCCTGCCGAAATCACGTTTCACCCGCAGCTTTCCGCCTTTCAGCTCGCCTCGGCCCGAATGGGCTGGAGCATGGCAGACCTTGAAACCCTAACCGTGCATGGCCGCCCCGTGGAGCAGATGATCGCCTTTATCCAGCCCGATGTGCGGCTGCTGATTTTAACCACGGGCGAAGAAACCCCCGCGCAAATCGCCGCCTTCCTGACGGCGCGTGGTTTTGGTCAATCGCGGATGACCGTGTTGGCGGCCATGGGCGGGCCGGATGAAGCGCGGTTTGACGGGGTGGCGGCAAGCTGGGCGCATGTGGTGCCTGCCTTCAACACGCTCGCGGTCGAATGCATTGCCGCGCCCGATGCCGCGCTGCTGCCAAGGGTGCCGGGCCTGCCCGATGAGGTGTTCAGCCATGACGGCACCATGACCAAGCGTGAGGTGCGGGCGGCGACCTTGGCCAAGCTCATCCCCATGCGCGGCGGCTTGTTGTGGGATGTCGGCACCGGCTGCGGCTCGGTGGCGGTGGAATGGCTGCGGGCGGCGCGGTATTCCAAAGCGATCGGCATTGAGCCTCGGGCCGACCGGCGCTTGATGGCGGCGGAAAACGCCTTGGCGCTTGGGGTGCCCTCAATGCAACTCATTGACGGCATTGTGCCATCGGCACTTGAAGGGCTGGAGGCCCCCGACGCTATTTTCATCGGCGGTGGGCTAAGCGTGGAAACGTTCAAAGCCTGCTGGCAAGCCCTGCGCCCCCTTGGGCGGCTGGTGGCAAACGCGGTGACGCTTGAAAGCCAAGCCACGCTGGCCGAACTGCATAAAACCCACGGCGGCGACCTTGTGCAAATCGCGGTCAGCCGCGCCGAGGGGCTGGGGCCGCTCACCGGCTGGAAGCCCCTGCGCCCCGTAGTGCAATGGAGCTTGATCAAGCGATGACAGGCAAGCTGATAGGTGTGGGCCTAGGCCCCGGAGACCCTGAACTGATGACGCAAAAGGCGCATCGGCTGATCGCGGGCGCGGCGGTGGTGGCCTATCCGGCGCTTGAAAGCGGGTCGAGTTTCGCGCGCGAAATCGCAGCGGGCAGCATTCCCTTAGGGGCCGAAGAACTGGTGATCCGTATTCCGATGACGGTGGAGCGCGGGCCAGCGCAGGCAGCTTATGATAGGGGCGCGGCGGATATTGCCAAGCATCTGGATGCGGGCCGCGATGTGGTGGTGCTGTGTGAAGGCGACCCGTTTTTCTATGGCTCTTTCATGTATCTTTTCAGCCGCTTGGCGGAAAGGTATGAAACCGAAGTGGTGCCCGGCGTTACCTCTGTCACCACCTGCGCCGCCGTGGCAGGCCGACCGCTAACCGCCCGCAATGATGTGCTGACGATCATTCCCGGCCCGCTTGATAGCCCCGAAATGAAGGCCAAAATCGAAGCCGCAGGCGCTGTCGCCATCATGAAAGTCGGCCGCCATCTTGGCCGCATCCGCGCGCTGCTCACCGATATGGGCCTTGCCGCAAGCGCAACCTTTGTGGCGCGCGCAAGCCTGCCCGCGCAGCAAGTGCTGCCGCTGGCGCGCGCGCCCGATCCCGCCCCCTATTTCTCGATGATCCTTATCACAAAAGGCGAAGACCCATGGCTGAACTAACCCCGATTGTCCTGTGCCTGTCTCGCGCCGGAGAGGCCACCGCCCACCGCGTGGCCGAAGCGCTGGATGCCCCCGTGCATGGCCGCGAGGGCCGCGTAGAAAAGGCCGATGCGTTCTTTCCCAATGCGCTTGACCATGCTCGTATGCTGTTTCAAGCTGGCCGCCCTGTTATCGGCGTCTGCGCCGCTGGCATTCTTGTGCGCGCCGTGGCCCCTGTGCTGGCCGACAAACGCTCCGAGCCGCCGGTGATCGCGATACCAGATGATGGCTCTACGGTTATTCCGCTGCTGGGCGGCCACCACGGGGCCAACCGGCTAGCCAAGCAAATCGCCGAAGCGCTGCAAAGCCACGCGGCGGTGACAACGGCGGGGGATGTATCGCTGGGCATAGCGCTGGACGAGCCGCCCGCAGGCTGGCGGCTGGCCAACCCCGAAGATGCTAAGCCGGTGATGATGGCCATGCTCAATGGGCAAAAGCCGCTTATTGAGGGCGAGAATATATGGGGCCTTGAGGCGGGCGTTGGCCCTGTAAAGCTGGTTTCCTCCGAAGCGCCCGCTGAAACGGGGCCAGCGGTGCTGGCCTATCACCCGCAGCGCTTTGCGCTGGGGCTTGGCTGTGCGCGCGGTTGCGATGTGGGTGAAATGTGGGCGCTGGTGCAGGACAGCTTGAAAGCCGCCAATATCGCCCCCGAGGCGATTGCCTGTGTCGCATCCTTGGATCTTAAGGCGGATGAACCCGCGATGATCGAGACCGCCAAGCGGCTCGGAGTGCCGTTTCGGGTGTTTACAGCGGATGAGCTGGAGGCCGAGGCGGCGCGGCTGGCGCACCCGTCTGACGTGGTTTTCAGCGAGGTGGGCTGCCACGGGGTGTCTGAGGGGGCAGCACTGGCCATAGCGGGGCCGGATGGGGTTTTGGCTGTTAAAAAGCAAAAAACCCTGAATGCCACCTGTGCGCTGGCTCGTGCACCTGAGGTTATTGTAGAATTTGCTGGGCGGGCGCGGGGCAAACTTTCTATCGTCAGCATAGGGCCGGGGCAGCATAGCTGGCGCACGCCGGAGGCTTCGGTGTTAATTGCCGAAGCCGAGGAGCTGATTGGCTATGGGCTATATATTGATCTACTCGGGCCGCTGGCCGCTGGCAAAAAGCGCAGTGATTTTCCTCTGGGGGGCGAGGAAGACCGCTGCCGCTATGCGCTGGCGCAAGCGGGCAAAGGCCATAATGTGGCGCTGATCTGCTCGGGGGATGCGGGGATTTATGCCATGGGCGCGCTGGTGTTTGAATTGCTGGATCGGGGGCCAGAGGCGCTGGGCGTGTCTGACGCGGCAAAGCGGGTCGAGGTGGTGTCTACCCCTGGCGTTTCGGCCCTGCAAGGGGCCGCCGCACGGGCGGGCGCGCCGCTTGGGCATGATTTTTGTGCGATTAGTTTGAGTGATCTGCTGACGCCGCGCGCGGATATTGTGAAGCGCCTGAAGGCGGCGGCGGAGGGGGACTTTGTGATTGCTTTTTACAATCCGGTCTCCAAACGCCGGCGAACATTGTTAGCCGAAGCACGGGATATATTGCTAAAGCACCGCCCTGCCGATACCCCTGTTATGCTGGCCAGCAACCTAGGGCGGCCCACCGAGGCCGTGCGCTATGTGCGGCTCGACGCGCTAATGGTCGATGACGTGGATATGCTGACGGTGGTGCTGGTTGGCTCTAGCAATTCCAAGCTGGCGCAGCTTGGCGAAGGCCCCCGCATGTATACGCCGCGGGGCTATGCGCGCAAAATAGATGGGGATTTGAGCTGATGCGTCGGGATATTGAGTATTTAGAGAAGACTGAAATCAGGGGGGTTTTATGACCGTTCATTTTATCGGCGCAGGGCCGGGAGACCCTGATTTGATCACCATTAAGGGGCGGCGGCTGATCGAGGCTTGCCCTGTGTGCCTGTATGCGGGGTCTTTGGTGCCGGAAGCCGTGGTGGCTTGCGCGCCATCAGGCGCGCGGGTGCTGGATACCGCGCCGATGACGCTGGATGATACCCACGGCGAGATTGTAGTGGCGCATGAGCGCGGTGAAGATGTGGCGCGGGTGCATTCGGGCGACCCTGCGCTTTACGGGGCGATTGCCGAGCAGATACGGCGGTTGAAAGCGGCGGGGATACCTTATGACATCACCCCCGGCGTTTCGGCCTATAGTGCCGCAGCGGCGGCAATGGGGCAAGAATTGACGATACCGGAGGTGGCGCAGAGCATTATTCTGACGCGGGTTTCTATGAAATCAACCGACATGCCAGCGGGCGAAACGCTGGAAAATTTCGGGCGCACGGGGGCGACTTTGGTTATTCATCTCGGAATTCGGGCCTTACGCGAAATTCGGCGGCAGCTGGCGCCGTTTTATGGCGATGATTGCGCCGTGGTGGTGGCGTATCGTGTGGGCTGGCCGGATGAAAAGATTATTCGCGGCACGCTTTCGACCATCCACAAGCTGGTGCGGGACGAGAAAATAACCCGCACGGCGATGGTGTTTATCGGCCCTGCGCTGGACGCGGCGGATGACTTTAAGGATTCAGCGCTTTATGACCCCGCCATCCCGCATGTGTTGCGGCCGAAGGTGAAGCTATGAGCGAATTTGCAAAAGGCGAAGTATGGCTGGTGGGCGCTGGCCCCGGCGATGCGGGGCTGCTGACCTTGCATGCGGTGGAGGCTTTGCGCGCCGCTGATGTGGTGGTGCATGATGCGCTGGTGAGCGCCGAGGTGCTGGCCTTTGCCGATGGGGCGGAGCTGGTGTTTCTGGGAAAGCGCGGCGGGCAGCCCTCCCCCAAGCAGCCGGAAATAAACGCGCGGCTGATAGCCGAGGCCAAGGCAGGCAAGCGGGTGGTGCGGCTAAAAGGGGGGGATCCGTTTATGTTTGGCCGTGGGGCCGAAGAAGTGCTGGCGTTGGTGGCGGCGGGGGTGAAGTTCCGCGTGGTGCCGGGCATTACGGCGGGCATTGGCGGGCTGGCTTATGCAGGCATTCCGGTAACGTCGCGGGATGTGAATTCATCGGTGATTTTTCTGACGGGGCATGACCATACGGGGCTTTCGCCCGAGGGGATCGACTGGGCCGCCGTGGGCCGTGCGGCGGGGATGATCGTGCTTTATATGGCGATGCGCCATATGGGGGAGATTGCGGAAAAGCTGGTGGCGGGCGGGCGGGCGGCAGATACGCCGGTGGCCGTGGTGATGAAGGCGTCATTGCCCGATATGCAGGTGCTGGACACCACGCTGGAGCGTGCGGCGGCGGATATTGAAGCCAGTGGCATTGGCGCGCCTGCGATTGTGAGCATCGGGCGGGGGAACCTGCTGCGCAAGAAAATGGCATGGCTTTAAAGGGGCTTATTATAGCGGCGCCAAGCTCTGGCGCGGGCAAAACGGTGGTCACATTAGGGCTGTTGCGGGCGCTGAAGCGGCAGGGCATAGATATGTGCTCGGCCAAATCGGGGCCGGATTATATTGACCCTGCCTTTCACGCGGCGGCTACGGGGAAGCCCTGTATCAATCTCGACGCATGGGCCATGCCGCCAGCGGCCCTACGGGCTATGGCCCATCGTCAACCATCGGGGGTGTTGCTGATTGAAGGCGCGATGGGCCTGTTTGACGCCGCACCCGTGACGGGCAACCTGATGGGCAAAGGCTCGGTGGCGGACCTTGCCGAAGTGTTGGACCTGCCCGTGGTGCTGGTGGTGGATGTGGCGCGGCAGGCGCAAAGCGTGGCGGCTGTGGTGGCGGGGCTGGCTGGCTTTCGCAAGGGTGTGCGGGTGGCGGGGGTGATTTTGAACAGGATTGGCTCGGACAAGCACCGGAGGATGATCGAGCGGGCGATCTCAGGCATTCCCGTGCTGGGGGCGGTGCCGCGAGAAGCGCGCATGGTGCGAGAATCGCGGCACCTTGGGCTGGTGCAAGCGGGGGAGGATGCAGGGCTTGAGGCCTTTATCGAGGGCGCAGCGGATGTGGTGGCGGAGGGCGTGGACCTGAAGGCGCTGGCCGCATTAGCCGCGCCTTTGCCCGCCGCTGGCCCTGTGCCGCGCATGGCCCCGCTGGGGCAGCGCATTGCTGTGGCGCGAGATCAGGCCTTTGCCTTTGCCTATCCACATATGCTGGAAGGCTGGCGGGCTTTGGGTGCCGAGATATCGTTCTTTTCTCCACTGGCGAATGAGGGGCCGAAAGCAGACGCGGATGCGGTGTTTTTACCCGGCGGATACCCCGAGCTTCATGCAGGTAGGTTGGCTTCGGCGGGGCACTTCAAGGCAGCCATGCAGGCGGGCGACGCGCTGATTTATGGCGAATGCGGTGGCTATATGGTGCTGGGGGAAGGGCTGGAGGATGCTGACGGTGCGCGCCACGAGATGCTGGGGCTGCTGCCTGTGAGCACCAGTTTTGCGGCGCGGAAACTGCATTTGGGCTATCGTATGTTGGAGGCGCTGGAAGGCCCATTTCAGGGCAACAGCCTTCCGGCACATGAGTTTCATTATGCCAGTATTGTGGAGTGCCAGCCTGCGAACCTGTTTAAGGCGCGGGATTCGATGGGGGAGGATTTGGGGGTGATGGGGCACCAAAGCGGGCGGATCTCCGGCTCTTTTGCGCATGTGATCTTGGCACCTTCAAACGGTGTGGCGGGTTAAATCCCGCCCTACAAAATTGCCCGTAGGGTGCGAGGTTTCCACGCACCTTTGGTTAAAGCAGATGCCCGCTTTTATGCGCTTTTGCCGATAAATACGCCTCGTTCAGCGGGTTCTCCCCCACGATCAACGGCACACGCGCGGCCACATCCACGCCGGAGCTTTGCATTTTGGCCAGCTTGGCAGGATTGTTCGTGAGTAGCCGCACGGCGCTAAACCCTAGTGCTTTCAACATCTGCGCGCCCAACTCAAAATTGCGCTCGTCATCCTCGAACCCCAGCCGATGGTTGGCCTCGACCGTATCAAAGCCTTGGTCTTGCAGGCTGTAGGCGCGCATTTTATTGGCTAGCCCAATGCCGCGACCTTCTTGATTCATATAAAGCAGCACCCCTGCGCCTGCTTCTCCAATTTGCGCCAATGCCGCCCGAAGCTGCGGGCCGCAATCGCATTTGAGCGAGCCGATCAGGTCTCCGGTAAAGCAGGCCGAGTGCAGGCGGGCCAGCACCGGCTGGCTGCGGTCTGCGCTGCCGATTTCGATGGCGTAATGCTCCTCGCCGCCGTCATCAGGCCGAAATACATACACGCGGCCGAGCTTGGAGACCTCAAGCGGCACGCGGGCAGAGGAAACCTCGCGCAGGCGTGTTTTGGCAGCATCGGCGATATCGGAGGCATCCAGCAAAAGCAGACCCTCGGGCAAGGCCGCCACCCCCACCACCAGCGCGGCCGGAAGCAGATGCGCCTTTTTGCACAGGGTTATGGCCGCTCGGTGCGCACTCACATCGCCGCCTCGTGTGGCCTTGAAAGGCCCCTTGAGCGGTGTTGCAAGATCAATCGAGGGGTCCGCGACCGCCTTAAGCCACGCCAGATCAGCACTGGCGGGCAGCATGATGCGCACAAGATCACCATCATAGGCCGGAATATGCAGGGTTTCGGCCCGCCATGATGTCAGCGCCAACACGGGGGCACTCAGGCTCCGCAATGCCTGCCAACGCGCCGCCCCCAGCGTTTCCACTGCTGCCACCAGCCACAATGCGCCACCTGCCTGCACGCCCACGGGCAGGCCAAGGCGCATATCATGCGCGGCACGGGCGAGCCTTTCAGCGGCGGTCAGGGCTAACATCGGCGATTCCTGTTTCATTTCCTGCCCAATCTATAGCCCCCATACGCAGGAATTGAAACATTTGCTTCATTTTGCACACAAGCGGGTGAGTTTGCCCGCGCCCCCTTGCGCCGAACACCTTTTGCGCCAAAATAACATCTATACAAACGAAAGGACATGCCGTGGGCAACCTGAAAAAGATTTTGATGGTCGATGATGACGAAGACCTGCGCGAGGCGCTGGCGGACCAGCTGGTGCTGACCGATGATTTTGATGTTTTTGAAGCCGGAACGGGGGCCGAGGGCCTGACCAAAGCCAAAGAAGCGCTCTATGATCTTGTGATTCTGGATGTGGGCCTGCCCGATATGGATGGCCGCGAGCTGTGCCGCCTTATGCGCAAACAGGGCGTAAAAGCGCCGATCCTGATGCTCACGGGGCATGATACGGATAGCGACACTATTCTCGGCCTTGATGCGGGCGCAAATGATTATGTGACCAAGCCGTTCAAATTCCCGGTGCTTTTGGCGCGCATTCGCAGCCAGCTCCGCCAGCATGAGCAAAGCGAGGACGCGGTGTTTACCGTGGGGCCATACACCTTCAAGCCCGCTGCCAAGATGCTGATCACAGAAGACGAAAAGAAGATCCGGCTCACAGAAAAGGAAACCAATATTTTGAAGTTCCTTTATCGGGCGTCGGATGGCGTGGTGGCGCGCGATGTGCTGCTGCACGAGGTATGGGGCTATAATGCGGGGGTTACGACCCACACGCTAGAAACCCATATTTATCGCCTAAGGCAAAAAATCGAGCCGGATCCAAGCAATGCCCGCATTCTGCTCACCGAGAGCGGCGGATACCGGCTAGCGGCATAGCCCAATACAGTTTCTCCCTGACCTTGAGCCTGCCCTTTTCGGGCAGGTTTTTTTATGAATCATCCGGATTAACCATGAAAAATACATAAATAGCTGCCAGAAAAAGCAACCCGCCCACCACAAAATAAGGTGCTCTCAGCGCCACCTCATAGCTGGTGAACCGATCAAACCCCTTCACCATCACCCCCGCCAAAATCGCCCCGAGCGGAATAACCCCCCATGATATAAACCGATAAACCGAGTTTACCCGCCCAAGCAGCTCGGGCGGCGTGGCCCGCTGGCGAAACGGCACCGCCACCACATTCCACAGCAAACTACCAAAAGTGCCGAGAAATAGCGCAAAGCCCACCCAAGCAGCATGGGTCGCCGCGCCGATAATCAGCATTTGCACACCAAATAACAGCACCGCAATGCGCAGCGCCCAGCCTTCGCCGATGCGCTGGATAAGCCGCGGGGCCAGCAGCCCGCCCAGCCCGCCCCCCACAGCACCAAAAGACATAATAAGCCCATAGCCCAGCGCCCCTACGCCCAGAATATCCTGCGCAAACAACACCAGAATCGTCAGCGCCACGGTGCCGGTAAAGTTCATAAACCCCGTCACCATCGCCAGCCGAAAAATGATCTTGTGCTGCCACAGCCAAACCATCCCCTCTTTCATTGCCACAAGTGCAGGTGCCTGCCGCGCGGCGGGTACGGGGCGTGGCCGCAAGCGCCACACCAGCCCCGCCGCCACCGCAAAGCTCACCGCATCGAGCAAAAATGGCAGGGGCAGCGCGATCGCAATCAAAAAGCCCGCCAAAGGTGGCCCGACAAACTCGCCGATGATCTGCTCGGCGCTCCACATGGTGCCATTGGCTTTGGGCAGGTCGCGCTTATCCACCAGTTGCGGCAGTATCGTTTGCGCGGTGTTATCCCGCAACACCTCCGCCGCGCCCAGCATAAAAGCCGCCGCTGCCAGCAAAAGTATCGCACCGGATGAGGGCATCCAAAACACCAGCGCCACGACGCAAAGTGTGAGCAGCGCGCGAAATATATCTGCGCCGACCATCAGCTTTTTATGCGACACACGGTCGGTGATAACCCCCGCTGGCAGGGCCAGCAAAAACCACGGCAGGCGTGAAGCAAAGGCAACAAAGGCAATATCCAACGGGTCTTTTGAGATCAGCGTCGCCAGCCACGGGTAGGCCACCATTGCAATCCCGTCCCCAAGGTTGCTGATAGCGGTGGCGGAAAAAACAAGCCGGAAGTTCCGGTTTTTCCAAAGAGACGGTGCGTGGGTCATAGAGCGAGCCTACCGCAACTGGCCGCCGCGGTAAACGTGAAAGCGGCATCAATGACGCGGGTTAGGCACCCTCGATGAGCACCACTTAAGCACGTGGTTTTATAAGCTATTCAAGGTGTCTATTATCCTAGGATAATAGACACCTTGAGGAAAAATTTATCCCATTATATCATAAAGTTAGTGTGTATTTGGCCATTTCTAATCTGGAATTTTTTACCCGTGCGCTTTGCCGTTTTCAATCAAGAATTCAGCCCAGTTGCTGTCGCACAAAATCCGCGCAAATTAAATCTTGTGCCGCGATCCCGAGCGAGCGGTAAAGCGTGATATCAGCCGCGCTCAGCCGCCCTTGCACACGCCCCGCCAGCACCTCGCCAATCTCGGCCAAAATAACGCCTTCTTCCATCCGCCCCGCCTCTATCGCCTCCATAATTTCGCGGGCTTGCGCCAGCGCCGAGGGCCGGTAATCCGTAAACACCCGCGCCTTGTGTAGCACCGCTTCATCAATCTCTTGCATGCTTGGCACAGAGGCACCAACCGCATTAATATGCGCGCCTGCGCCAACCCAAGCCCCCTGAAGCACGGGCGTGCTTGAGGAGGTCACGGTGCAAATAATATCGGCCCCGTCCACGGCGGCTTCGGCGGTTTTGCAGGCGCTAAACCGCAACGCTGGAAAGTGGCTTTTCACATTCGAAACAAAGTTTTTAGCCCGTTCATAAGAGCGACCCGCTATCTGCACTGTGCAAATCCCTCGCACCGCACACATCGCCTCGATATGGCTAAGTGCCTGCTCGCCCGTGCCGATAATGGCCAGCGTTTCCGCCCCCTCCCGCGCCAGCGCCCGCGTGGCCACCGCACTTGCCGCCGCGGTGCGAATGGCGGTCAGCGCATCGGCATCCACCATCGCCGATGGCGCACCGGTTGCAGGGTCAAACAGCACCATCGCGCCAATATGGGAAGAAAGCCCCTTGGCCGGATTACCCGGAAACAGGCTGATAAGCTTCACCCCGTAAACCTCCCCCAGCACCCCGGGCATAATCCCGAGCCTGTTCACCCCGTCAATATCCATCGCCGTGCGCAGGGGCAGGTTGGCCTTGCCCGCAGACACCGCAACCATAGCCTTCGCGACCAGCTCAATCGCCTTGGTCATGGTCAAGCAGCGGCGGACATCTTCAGCGCTTGCAACAATCATAGGCCCAGAACCTCTTCTAAAATGGCGGTATAATCCGCTGGGCGGGTCACATAGGGAAAGTGGCTGCCGCTGGCAAAGTGGAAAGCTTTGGCGGGGAGGGCCTCGCGAAGCTGGGCGCGCATTGGCGGCGTGATCAGGTGGTCATCGCCCACATCAATGATAAAGGTTTGGCTTTGTGGCAGCGCGGGCGCGGGCAGCTCTGGCGCGTATTTGAGCAGCTTCAGGCGGGCCACAAGCTCGCCTGCCGGAATGCGGCTTTCCACCTCCCCGATCAACAGCGCGCCGAGGGCGGCGTTGGGGTGGGGCGCGGCCCATTGGGCCAGTCCGGTTGTAAAACCTTGGCGCAAGTCGGCGATAGGCGTAGCGTCTAAATCAAGCACATAGGGCATGGCTTGGTCGATGCCCTTGACCGAGGCCAGCGTGTTGGCCGCGATCAGAGCCGTGAAAAGCAAAGGCTGCGTGGCGGCAAGATACTGCGCCAAATAGCCCCCCATAGAGGAGCCAAGCACCGTGGCACCCTGCATGTTTTCAGCCGCAATAAGCGCCACTACATCCGCTGCCCAGTCTTCTAGCCCGCCCCTATCGGGGTAGGACAGCGCCAAAATCTGCGTCCGCCCCTGTAAAATCTCGATTTGCTGCCAGAAAATATCCGCCCGCCCCAATGTGCCGGGAAGCAGGATGAGTTTGGGGCCAGTGCTGCCCAGCTTCAAAACGCCCCATTCGCGCTGGTTTATAAGGGCGCGCCGCTCAGGGTGTTTTGCGCTAAAGGCATCGCGGCTTTTTATGAGTTGGTCCATTCTATACCTCGATCAGCACTTTACCATCGGTTTTGCGGGTGGCCGCTGCCAGCCCGCTCACCACGTCGCGCAGCTTAAGCCGCGCTGAAATATCGGTGCGCCAGCGGCCATCGGCAAAGCGAGCCTGCACGTCGCCAACCACGCGCATCTGGTCAGCGGGCGGGGTGGTGCGCATCCATTTGGTCAGCCAGAAACCTTCGATTTTCTTATCCATAAATATGAGCTGCCCAAGCTGCGTCAGGGTGGGCGGGGTGCCCGCCAAATTGCCATAAATCACCCAGCGCGCACCGTTTGGCATATTGGCAAACACTTGTTCCGAGGTTTGGTCTCCCACCGCGTCGAGGAATACCCGAGGTTTGAGCGCGCGGCTGGCTTTGGCAAAATCACCTGTAAATGAGGGGCTCGTCACGTCTAGCACCTCGCTGGCGCCCAGCGTCTTAAGCGCACCCATCGCATCCGCCCGCCGCACCAGCGCGATGGTATCCAGCCCTAAATCTTTCGCCAACCCGATCATCAGCTTGCCAAGCTGGCTCGCTGCCGCCGAGATCACCAGCGCGGCTTTGGCTTGCGCGGCAATATCTACCATCGCCATGGCGGTGAGCGGGTTGACGATTTGCGCCGCGCCGTCCGCGTCTGAAATATCATCCCGCAGCGGAATGCAGTTCATCGCCTCGCACAGCACAAATTCGGCCCATGCTCCGGCCGCTGCGGCCACAAAAGCCACCCGCTTGCCGAGCAGCCCTTCCGCGCCCGCGCCGGCTTCCACCACTTCGCCACAGCCCTCAAACCCCGCCGCCGCGCCCTTTACACGCGGCTGGCCGTATTCGCCTTTAATATAATGCAAATCTGACGGGTTTACCGAGGTGGCCCGCAGTTTGATCACAACCTGCCCTTTACCCGCCTTAGGCATCGGCACATCCGCCGCTTCCAGCCAATCCGCTGCATCCTCAATGCGCGGCCCTGTTGCCTGCCCTGAATATCCATCTTCCTTCAAAATCACGGCAAACATCTCGGTTCCTCTCGGTTATAAAAAGTCCAGCAGCGCGGCAAGCGTTTCCTCCGGCGCTTCTTCCGGCAAAAAATGCCCACCGGGCACCGCATGCCCGCGCACATCCTGTGCCACTTCTCGCCAAGTGGCAAGCACATCATAAGCCGCGCCCACAAACCCCGCTTCACCCCAAAGCGCCAAAAGCGGCATGGGCAGTTTTTCGGTGTTGGCACGGTCATGCGCGAGGTCGATCCCCGCCGAGGCCCGGTAATCCTCGCAGGTGGCATGGATGACTTCGGGCTTTTGAAAGCAGCGCAAATATTCGGCATGGGCTTCAGGTGTAACGGCATCACCGGTGCGGCCCCATGCGCCCAGCTTGGTGCGCAGGTAAAAGGCGGGGTCATCACCTATAATCTTTTCAGGATAGCCCTTGGGCTGGATCAGGAAAAACCAGTGGTAATAAACGCTTGCGAAGCGCATATCGGTGTTTTCATACATATAGAGCGTCGGGGCTATGTCTAGCACCGCCAGCTTTTCCACGCGCTCAGCGTGGTCCCGCGCCAGCCTGTGCGCCACCCGCGCGCCTCTGTCATGGCCCACAAGTTTGAAGCTATCAAACCCCAACGCGGCCATCACTTCCACCATATCCAGCGCCATTTCACGCTTGGAATAGGGCAAGTGTAAGGCATCACTCTCGGGTGTGCTACTGTCCCCATAGCCGCGCAAATCGGGCATAATCACGGTAAAATGCGCTGCCAATGCGGGCGCAATTTTGTGCCATATCACATGGGTTTGGGGGTAGCCATGCAGCAAAAGCAGTGGCGGGCCAGCCCCGCCCATCCGCAAAAATATCTCTGCCCCCGATGTCTCAATCCGCTTTTGCGCAAACCCAGTAAACATAACGCCCCCCTCGATATTATTGCCGTGCAAAGATAATACCTCTTCTGCATATGTCCAGAATATTTCCATCGGTTACAACGGGCACTCTGCCGGTCAGCAATTTCACTAAACTAAGGCAACTCTGAACAACGGTGTTTTGACCGCGTAAAGATGACTGGTCCTCACCCAAACGCATGGAGCCTGCCATTTCGAGACCGTTTTCGCGGCTGTGTTTCCCTGATTTTAAGCAGACTTCTCCTTCAAGTATCTTCATGCGAGGTAAAGGTTGGCCAGTGCTATGCATTGCCCGGCAAGGGCGTCCTGCACCAGATCCAACCCCACAAAATCGCGCACCGAATGGATGTTATAGAGCGCTTCTTCTTGTGGGCCTGCTCAAACCGGCAAAAAACGGTGCTATTTCAATAGCAAACCCCCTATGATTCCTGCCAGAATTTTAATTCAGAAATGGCTGATTGAGGGCAAGCGACTGCGTGAAACGGAAAGCCCTGTTGCGTTTTCTTGGATGCGCTATCGTAATGGGGGCGCTGCCCCCTCGCTCTGCTCACCCCAGGGATATTTTGGCAATTTGGAAGCTAGAAAAACGCCTGAAGGCCGGTTTGGGCGCGGCCCAAGATGAGCGCGTGCACATCATGTGCGCCCTCATAGGTGTTGACCGTTTCGAGATTCAC
>Ga0256839_1003559_pt1 | contig 15970 bp, 13 predicted proteins | sample 354166metaG_FD_185968 | JGI IMG/M metagenome (GOLD analysis project Ga0256839, IMG submission 185968) | Hydrothermal vent microbial communities from Mid Atlantic Ridge, Atlantic Ocean - 354-166 | ecosystem: Environmental > Aquatic > Marine > Hydrothermal vents | place: Atlantic Ocean: Mid... | reverse complement strand
AAAAAGGTGCGATTAAAACCCCTTGCGCTGTCGAGGGGAAATTGGCCTTTCTGACGCAGTATAAGCAATTTCCGTCGGCCTGTCAAGCCCCCTTCCGTCGTCGACCTCCAGTTACCCCGAAATCCCCGGGAGTCTGACGATTTATTATAAGTTGTTTATAAACAACATTTTATTAGCTTGTCCTATTGTCAGAAAGCAAAGGATGCGGATGTAGAAGGCTGAGACGGCGGTAGGGCGACGATTAAAAATTTTGCTATCCTGTTGTAAACAGGATATTTGTTAAAAAACTTTCTAACCTTCTTCCGTTGATTCTGGCGTGGGGGTGGCAAATTCGTCGTAGCTTTCACGGCGGATGGCAATACCGGCGGCCGACAGTTTACCTTCAAGGTTTTCGTAGCCGCGGTCGAGGTGGTAGACGCGCAGCACGTGCGTTTCGCCCTCGGCAATCAGAGCCGCCAGCACCAGCGAGACGCTGCCGCGCAGGTCGGTGCTCATCACGTGCGCGCCCTGCAGCCGCTGGGGACCTTCAAGATAGACCGTGTTACCGTCGATGCGCACCTGCAATCCCATGCGCATGAGCTCCGGAATGTGTTTGAAGCGATCGGGATACACAGTGTCGCGCACGAAGGCCGTTCCCTGAGCCTGCGAGAGCAGGACGGTCCACTGCGCCTGCAAATCGGTGGGAAAACCTGGATAGGGGGCTGTTTCAATGGAGACAGCCCGCAGGCGCTCGGGCACGGTGACGGCGACAGTGTCGCCATCAAAGGTAAAAGCAGCCCCGGTCTGTCGAAATGCTTCCAGAAAGGTGTCGCCCAGGTGAGCCGGTTCGGCACCGGTCAGATAAATGGTATCACCGGGTTGACCAGCCAGGGCTGCGGCAATCATGAACGTGCCCAGCTCGATGCGGTCGGGACAGTTGCGAAAGGTGATGGGATGCAGGGCCTCGACGCCTTCGACCTCGATGGTGCGCGTCCCCAACCCTTCGATCCGGGCGCCCATCTGCTGCAGAGCCTGGCCGAAGACGACCACGTCGGGTTCCAGCGCCGCGTTTTCGATGCAGGAGCTCCCGCGGGCGGTTGCTGCGCCCAGGAGCAGGTTCACCGTAGCGCCCACGCTGGGCGGATCGAGCCGAAAGCGACCACCACGCAACCTTCCTCCCGGTGCCCGCGCTACTACATAGCCCCGGTCCAGCTCAATCTCGGCTCCGAAGGCCCGCAATCCCTCCAGGTGCAGGTTGACCGGACGTGGTCCCCAGGCGCACCCTCCTGGCAATGAAACGCGCGCCTGCCCGCAGCGGCCCAGCAAGGCCCCCAGCATGTAAAACGAGGCACGCATCTGCTTGACCAGCTCGTAAGGCGCTTCCGGAAAGTCGATGCGGGTGGCATCGATGCGCAGCACATGCGTTTCCGGATCGAAGCGCACCGAGGCGCCTGCAATGCGGAGCACGTGAGCGAAGGTCGTGATGTCCCGCAGATGCGGAATGTTCTCCAGTACGGTAATGCCATCGGCCAGTATGGCGCCGGCCATGAGCATCAGCGCTGTGTTCTTGGAACCGCTGACCGGCAGCGCACCCCGAAGCGGCCGCCCACCTTCGATCACCAGTTTATCCATGCGTGTGTGTTTTTTTCGGGAAGCTGTGACAAGATACTATCCATGGAATCCGTGCGCCGGTCGCTGCGTTCCTTCGAGGCGATGAGGGTTGAGAAAAGAAGCGCGATGAAGCCATCGACGCTCATCTACCTGGACCACGCCGCCACAACGCCGCTGGATCCGCGCGTGCTGGAGGCCATGCGGCCGTATCTGGAGGCGCATTACGGCAATCCGTCGTCGGTCCATCAGCTTGGCCGCCGGGCACGCGTGGCCATCGAAGAGAGCCGCGAACGGATCGCGGCGCTGATCGGTGCCGAACCAGCCGAAATCATCTTCACCAGTGGTGGCACCGAGGCCGACAATCTGGCGCTCCGCGGCGTGCTGCGCGGCACGCGACGCCACCTGATCACCTCACAGGCTGAACACGAGGCCATTCTGCGCACGGCCGAAGCGCTCGAAGCGGAAGGCGTAACGGTGACCTATCTACCACCTGGCCCTGAGGGCGCCGTCACGGCCGAGCAGGTGGCCAACGCTCTTACAGAGGGCGCAGGTCTGGTGTCGATCATGCACACGAACAACGAGCTGGGCACCTACTCGCCTGTGCGCGCGATTGCCGAGGTGTGCCATCGAAAAGGCGTGCTCCTGCACTGCGATGCCGTGCAGGCTGTAGGCTTGCTGCCGGTGCACGTGGATGAGCTGGGCGTAGATCTGCTTTCGGCTTCGGCCCACAAATTCTATGGCCCCAAAGGCGTGGGCTTTCTGTACGTGCGGCGTGGCATTGAGCTGCAACCGCTTCTGCGGGGAGGCAAACAGGAACAGGGACGCCGGGCCGGCACCGAGAATGTGGCCGCCATTGTAGGCATGGCAAGGGCTCTGGAGCTGGCCATTGAAGAGCAGGAGACCAGACTGGCCCATCTGCAGCAATTGCGAACCCGGTTAATCCAGCGGTTGGAAGAGGCCCTGGGCGATGCGTTCGTGCTCAACACGCCCCGCGATCCCGCACAGGCCGCGCCGCATATCGTCAACATTGCCTTTCCTCCGCAAAACGGCGAGCCGATCGATGGCGAGATGCTGCTGCTGAACCTGGACCTGGAGGGCGTGTGCGTTTCGTCCGGTTCGGCCTGCACCAGTGGGGCGGTGGAGCCCAGCCATGTGCTCCAGGCCATCGGGCTGCCGCGCGAGACGGCCGGGGCCGCCGTGCGTTTTTCGATGGGATGGAAGACGACAGAGACCGAAATTGATCGGGCCGTCGAAATCCTGGCTACTGTGGTGACCCGCATGATGCGTATAGGACTGCTGCGTTGAAAATTTTGCCAGAAACGTAGCAATCCAGGTGTCGCTTTTTCGTATCTTTTGAAAGTGCATTGGAAGCGCTTCTGGAAAAAAACGGTGATTTGCTATGGAAACGCTACATGTACGGGGCCGCAAGGTGGTGGACGAATTCATCACGCTGGAGCAGTTCATCATCGACCAGCAGAGCCGCTTCCCGCACTCGACCGGGGCCTTTTCGCGGTTGCTTCGAGACATCAGTGTGGCCGCCAAGATCGTCAACCGGGATATTCGTCGGGCCGGGCTGGTGGATATTTTCGGGACAACCGGCCGGGTCAACATTTATGGCGAAGTGCAGCAGAAGCTTGATGCGATGGCCCACGAAGAGTTCGTTCGTGCACTCAAACGCGGAGGCGAGTGTTGCCTGATCGGCTCCGAGGAGCACGCCGAGGCGATCCCGCTCAGCGCTAATGGCGAAGGCGACGGTCGCTACATCGTGCTGCTCGACCCGCTTGACGGCTCCTCGAACGTGGATGTGAACGTGTCGGTCGGGACCATCTTCAGCATCTACCGGCTGCCCGACGAGTACGAAACGCCTACGCTGGAAGCCGCCCTCCAGCCGGGTAGCCAACAGGTGGCAGCGGGCTACATCGTTTATGGTTCCTCAACCATGCTGGTCTACACCACGGGCAACGGCGTCAACGGATTCACGCTGGATCCATCGATCGGTGAATTTATCCTTTCCCATCCAAATATCCGGATTCCGAAGAAAGGCAAGATCTACTCCATTAACGAGGGCAACTTCAATTCCTTCGAAGAAGGCCTTAAGCGGTTTCTCCGATGGGCGCAAGAAGAAGATAAAGCCACCGGGCGCCCCTTCACCACGCGCTATATCGGCTCGTTTGTGTCTGACTTCCACCGCAACCTGCTCAAGGGCGGCATCTACATGTACCCGGCCACCCGGAAGAATCCAGAGGGTAAACTCCGGCTGATGTACGAGGCCAATCCTATGGCCTTTATTGTCGAGCAGGCCGGCGGACGCGCTTCGGACGGGCATCGGCGCATCCTGGACATCGTGCCGGAAAAGCTACACCAGCGCACCCCCTTGTTCATTGGTAGTGAGGAGCTGGTGCGGACCGTCGAGGAATTCCTGCAGGGGAAACGCTAAGGTGTCATGCGCTACGTATGGCTCCTGCTGGTAGGCCTGCTGAGCGGAGCCATGGCGGCATTGACGTAGGCCCAGCCAGTGCGGTCGCTACGCGTCCTGTGCATTGGGGCACCCCCAGACGACTGGGAGGTCAAGATGGGAGGCACGGCAGCGCTCTATGCTGCTCGGCGTCAGGCCGAAGCTGAAGAGGTAGCCCGCCGGCTGGGCATTGCCGAGTACGAAGTGCTCGACAACCATGACGGCGAGCTGGTCCCTTCCGATGGAAGTGCGTAAGCAGATCATCCGGGAAATTCGGGAATGGCGGGCCGATCTGGTCTTTGCACCGCGGCCCAACGACTATCACCCGGATCATCGCTACACCGGCCAGCTCATGCAAGACGCTGCTTGCCTTGTCATGGTGTTCGACGTAGTGCCCGATGTGCCGGTCCTTTTGCACAATCCGGTCTTTCTCGTGACGTAACACTCACTTTGGCGTGGTTGCCAGATCTCTGGTAAAACTTCTTCTTTACGTTCCCCCTCCCCTCTGGGGAGGGGACAGGGAGGGGCCAACCATACACACCACGCCGATCCAGTTGCTGCGCTGTTTCTGACTGCCACGCTGCCTTCCAACAAACACCCCCTCAGTCCTCCGGACAGCTCCCCTATAAGGGGGAGCAAGATTTTTTTCTGGCTCGGCCGTTTGAAGTGTAGCGTGACGGTGTAACGGCCAGGCAAAACGGTTTTTATCAAGTCCCCTTTCCTCTGGGAAGGGGAACAGGGGGAGGGGCCTAACGGAAGGAGCTATGCCGGTCTTCCACATCACACACCAGAACAGGGGGAGGGGCCTAACCTCGACCATCACCGCTACAGTTCCATGCGACGGTGCCCCATCCCAGCGCAACACTCCCTCAGGCCCTTTGGGCCAGCTTCCCCTACCTGAGCGATCGCTTTAAAAAACCCATCCGTTTACGCCCGACATTGCGGTGATTATTAAAAGGTCGTCGAAACGCAAGCTTGATGCGCTCGACGCACATGTCCTCCAATTTTACGAGTGGCTACCTTGGATCGAAGGGCGGCTGGCCGAAATACCGGCCGATTCGGCCGCACGACGGGAGTGGTTGCGGATGCAGTGGCTCCGGCCACACACCACGCAGGAGATCCGCATGGAACGGGTACGCTGGTATGGCTTCGATAAAAGGTGCGCGGGCGCGGTTCGCCGAAAAGCCTTTGAGATCTGCGAGTACGGCCACCAGCCCACCGAAGAAGCGATCCGGTTGCTGTTTTCCAATGCTGGGACGACCGTAGTCGCCCTCCGCTTACCGGGCCGGTTCGCGTTTGCGCCAGCGGATTGTCTTGTTTGTAATAAGCGGACGTGCCCAGAAGCTCACGCTCAGAATGTAGCCGAACGTCAGATATAAAAAGCACAGGCCGCCCCGAAGTCCCAGCGCGTCGCCCAGTGCTCCGATGATAAGCGGTACCACGGCACCGCCGGCAATACCCGTCACCAGGATCCCAGAAAATGCCCCGTGATGGGCCTCCACCGAATTCAATGCCAGTGAGAACACGGCTGGCCACATCACTGAAGCGAACAGACCAATCAGTGGAAACGCCCAGCGGGCGACCGGACCTGGACCAAACAGCGCGGCCGTCAGGCAACCCAGCGCGGCCAGCGTAAACAGCCGCAGCACTATACGACTGTCCAGCAGCTTGAAGAGTACCATCCCCAGCAGGGTCCCCGCTGTCATCAATCCCCAGAAAGCAGAAACGGATCGGGCGCCTACAGTCTGGGGATCGTAGCCGTGATAGCGCGTCAGAAACTCTGAGATCCAGTTGGTGATGCCCTGCTCTGATCCCACATAGGCGAAAATGCCCAGAAAAAACAGCCACACCTGCGGCTGACGCAATAGCTGCCGATAGATCGCCAGGGTGCCGGCCTGTTCGTCGGCCCCTCGCTCCACGCGCGGCAATCGCACCAGCGCCATGATCCCGACCATCAACAACGAGATCGCCGCAAACAGCCAGTACAACGCAATCCAGGGCAGCTCAGGAGGCACCAACCGATCCAGCAGCGCCAGCCAGGGTGATTCAGGGGGATCGGGCTGGCTCAGATTACGCACCAGATAAGCGTAAACCAGCGGGCTCAGAAACGAAGCCAGTCCAAAGCTGAGCTGGCCCAGCGTGGCATTGAACGCGAAGTGCTCTTCCCCACCGGCCACCCGCAGGAGGGGATTGATGGCAACCTGTAAAAAGGCCATGCCCGAGCCGATCAGAAACAGGGAGCTGACAGCGACCAGGTAATTCGGAAACAGTGCCAGCAGTTGCGCGCCGGCATATGCCACCCCAAAAGCCCCTACCAGAATGGGCTTTTCACCCACGCGCTCGATCAGAAAACCGGCTGGAATGGAAAACACCCCATAGGCAATGAAAAAGGCAAACGGAAGCAAAGCCGCCAACGTCAGGCTCAGCTTGAAGTCGTCAATGATTTCCGGAATGAGCGGACCGAGGATGTTCGTCAGAAACGAAATCACGAAGAACGTGAGGAGGATGAGCCCGACCAGCGGATAGCTGCGCGCGTGCATGGTCTCAGTGGATGTCGAAAGGTTCGGAAATGCCGTCATGGTGATTGTATTCCAGTTCCGAGGCAGCCTCCTTGTCGAGCAGCACATGCGCGTAGCGATGCAACTGCACGATGGTGGCCGGCACCATCGCCGAGATGGGTCCCTCCAGCATGGCTCGCACGGCGCGCGCTTTGGCTCGCCCGCTGGCCAGCAACAGCAGGCGCCGCGCTTCCATGATTGTCCCGATTCCCATCGTGATCGCATGGCGGGGTACAGCTTCCTCGCTACCAAAAAAGCGGGCATTGGCTCGCCTTGTAGCCCGCGAGAGCGTTTTGATACGCGTACGCGAGCCCAGCGAGGAACCCGGCTCGTTGAAGGCCAGGTGACCGTTAGGGCCAATCCCCAGAATCTGCAGATCAATGCCTCCCACGCGCTGGATCTGCGCCTCGTACCACGCGCAGTGCGCCTCGATGTCGTCGGCCATCCCGTTGGGAATGTGGACGTTGGAGGGATTGATATTGACGTGCTGAAAAAGATGCTCCCACATGAATTGGTGATAGCTCTGGGGATGGCCGGGCGGCAAGCCCACGTACTCGTCCAGGTTGAAGGTAATGACCTTGGAAAAGTCGAGTTCGCCCCTGCGGTAACCTTCCACCAGGCGTTGGTAGAGGCCCAGCGGCGTGCTGCCGGTGGCAAAGCCCAGCACGCAGTTCGGCTTGCGGCGAATCAAGGTGGCTACGATTTCATAGGCCCGATCGCTCAAGGCCTCATAGTCCGAAAAGATCTCAACCAGCATGGCTTGCCGATGCGTTATCTGAATTGGTCGAGCTCTAATCTCAGGGGAACGGCATGGAAAGGCAAGGGGCGATACAGATGGAAACGTTCCCAAAATGAGGGGATGACGCCGAACCGGTTGTAGGGCAACAGGATGCGCCAGAGTCGCCTATGGTCGCGCGCCAGAATTCCTACCGAGAGACGGCTTCTGGCGCGTATGCTCTTTTCAAAAGATCTGTTTTACGGAAAACAATTGCGTTTCTTTGATTGAGCAACTTACGTGATTGGCTGCAGGGCGTTCGGGTGCTGGCCTACCACACTTCGGGTTAAGTCTGCTTGTTCGCGGGAGCGAAGGAAAGGCCGCATGCGGGTGTCTTTGAAGCGATTGCGGGTTTGCTCCCGGTTCAAGTTCAACCAACAGGAGAACGATCATGGTGCGATGCATGGTATGGCTGGCACTGCTGGCGTTCGTCCCCAGCCTGGCAACGGCGCAGATCCCGAAGACGATCAGCTATCAGGGCGTGCTGACGGATCTGGAAGGAAATCCGGTCGCGGATGGCACCTACAGCCTGACGTTCCGACTGTACGAGGAAGCCGAGGGCGGTACGGCGGTCTGGGAAGAGACGCACGCTTCGGTGACCGTAACCGATGGGGTGTTCGGGGTGTTGCTGGGGAGTGTGACGCCCCTGGAGTTGACATTCGATCGGTCCTACTGGCTGGGGCTGTCCGTAAATGGTGAGGCGGAGTTAATACCGCGTGTGGCGCTGGCTTCGGTGCCCTACAGCTTCATGGCTGCGCAAGTGGACTCGGGGGTAGCGGTGCGTAGTCTGAACGGGTTGCGGGATGCAGTGGAGCTGGTAGCCGGGGCGAACGTGGCGATCGAAGTAGAGGGGCAGCAGATTCGTATCGCGGCAGTGGGGGGCGGCAACGGTGGAGGGACGAGCGAGGCCTGGAGCCTCACGGGCAACGCGGGCACCACACCGGGGACGCATTTTCTGGGCACCACAGACGCGGTGCCGCTGGAAGTACGGGTTAACAGCCAGCGCGCCCTGCGCCTGGAGCCGGGCAGCAGCCCGAACGTGGTGGGGGGGCATGCAGACAATCGGGCTGTGGACGGTGTCGTGGGGGCCGCTATCGGCGGCGGGGGCGCGCCCGATGATGCCGCAGGCGACCCCGAATACAACGCGGTAACCGACGACTATGGGACTATTGGCGGGGGCTGGGGCAACCAGGCCGGTGACAATGTCGGCACCACCAGCGACCAGCGCTTTGCCACCGTAGGCGGCGGTAAAGGAAACAAAGCCTCGCGCGTGGCGGCCACGGTGGCGGGCGGCAACGCTAACCAGGCCACAGGCAACTACGCTTCGGTGGGTGGGGGCCGGGCAAACACCGCCGCCAATCGATATGCCACGGTGGGTGGAGGGTGGAACAACCAGGTACTGGCCGACTATGGCACGATTGCCGGCGGCGGCCCTTCTAACCCCGACAATGTGGCCAATTCCAACAACCGTGTCTTTGACAACTACGGCACTATCGGAGGCGGTGGCAACAACCGCGCCGGCAGCGACGACGGCAACGCCACCTCGGCAACCTTTGCCACGGTGGGTGGGGGATCGAGCAATACCGCCAGTAATCACGGCGCCACCGTGGGTGGGGGAAGGGGGAATAGAGCCAGTGGCATTGATGCCACGGTGGGAGGAGGATTTGACAACAGGGCCAGCGACGGTTACGCCACGGTGGCAGGCGGCAAAACCAATCGGGCAACAAAACTCTACACCACCGTAGGTGGGGGATTGGAAAATACGGCCAGTGACGTGGGCGCCACGGTGGGTGGGGGATCGGGCAATACCGCCAGTGGCAGCAGGGCCACCGTGGGTGGGGGAGATGACAATACCGCCAGCGGCAACTTGTCTACGGTGGCGGGCGGCAATGCCAACCAGGCCACGAGCGCCTACGCCACGGTGGGTGGGGGCTCAGACAATACCGCCAACAGCGGCTATGCTACTGTCGGTGGTGGTGCCGAAAACGTTGCCAGCAACGGCATGGCCACGGTAAGCGGAGGATGGCGCAATACCGCCAGTGGTAACCGGGCTACAGTAGGAGGAGGCGAGTCCAATACTGCCAGTGGGGCCCATGCTACGGTAGGTGGGGGCTTGACTGGTAAGGCCAGCGGCGAATATGCTACCGTCGGCGGAGGCGTTTCAAACTTTGCCACAGGCCGTGGAGCCACCGTTCCCGGCGGAAGCAATAACACCGCAGCCGGCGCCTATAGCTTTGCTGCCGGGCGGCGGGCCAGAGCCAATCATGATGGCACATTTGTCTGGTCAGACTATATTGCTAACATCGACTTTGCCTCCACGGCCGCCAATCAGTTTCTGGTACGTGCTACCGGCGGAGTGGGGCTCGGCACCAACGCCCCTCAGGCCCCGATCCACCTGCGGGGGAGTAGAAACGGCTCCGCTACCCTGTCGAACCACGTGGCGATCATTGAGAACGGGTCTACCAGCACCACGAATGGCCCGGACGTGCTGGCGCTGAAGACCTCGGCCCTGAATCCGGGCGGAAATACCAACTTCATCACGTTCTTCAATGGCAACGATCAGGCTATTGGCCGCATTGAGGGGAATGGGTCGGGAGGTGTCCTTTACGCCTCTGTCGGTGCGGACTATGCCGAGGCGCTGCCGTTGCTGTCTCCGGGCGAGGCTGTGGAGGCCGGCGATATTGTGGGAGTGGTGGCTGGCCGCGTTACGCGCCAGACCTCAGGTGCGCATCGGATGATGGTCGTCACGGATCGTCCGGCCGTGCTGGGCAACATGCCCCCCGAGGGCCAGGAGGAGGGCCACGTGCCGGTAGCTTTCGTCGGGCAGGTGCGGGTGAAAGTGTGGGGACCGGTGCGTGCGGGCGACTACATCCTGCCCTCGGGTCGCGAGGATGGGACGGGCGTGGCCGTTGCCCCTGAAGCCCTGGCGGCTGAAGACGTCGCCCGTATCGTGGGGCAGGCGTGGGAAGATGCGCCGGGCACCGGCCTGCATCGTGTCAATGTGCTGGTAGGGTTGGACCGCCGCGATGTGCTCATCGCCCGCCAGCAGGCCGAGCTGGAACGGCTGGCGGCCGAAGTGGCCCGACTGCAAGCCATGGTGGAAAGCCTGCTCCGGCAGGCATCGTCGGCCACCGCCACGCACTGAGGAGGACGCCATGAAACGGATAATCTGGATATGTGGAGGCCTGTTGCTTGGCGTGTGGTCGGTGCATGCGCAGGTGCGGCTGGCAGCCGGGGTACCGGGCAGTGGCGGGGCAAGCGTTGGCGGAGCGAACGTGCGGCTTGTAGGCACGCTGGGACAGCCCATAGTGGGTATGATGAGCAATGGAGGGCAGCGTCACCAGATGGGGTTCTGGGCGGAAGCCAGGCGATGGGTAGCGACGGCGGTCGATCTGGTCCCAACAGGCGATGCGCCAGAGCACGTGGAGCTGGGGGCAGCCTATCCCAACCCGTTTGCGGGAAGCACAACGATCCAGGTGGGGCTGGCCGAAACGGGCCAGGTGCGTCTGGCCGTGTATGACCTGCTGGGAAGACGAGTGGCGGTGTTGATGGAAGGACAACGGCCTGCAGGTCGTTATACGGTGCGATGGGATGGACGTGATGAGGCCGGGCGCCCGGTAGCAGCCGGACTGTATCTCTATCGGCTGGAGACAGGACAGGTCGTGCTGACGCGGCCCCTGGTACTGGTGCGTTAGCAGGAGATTGCCCCAACTCTTGCAGAGCCGGGCTTATCGTCTGTCGGCTTGGTGCATAAAATGAACAGTATGGGGTGTTTTTCTGAAGGGATGCCCGTATCTTCTGGAACAAGGTCAGCTAAAGCAACGACTGCGTACAGATGAGTCTGGTGGTTTTTCCCTTCAAGCATGAGCATCCTGAAGTCTTGCTGCATAACGTGCGAGTGGCGGCCAGCCATCCCCGCGTACGTGAAGTGCTCTGTATTGGCTATGAACGTGAACAGACCTATGAGGCCGTTGAGCGGGCAGCGCCGGAGATCACCCGGGCAACAGGTACACCGGTATCGGTGCGGGTTCAAGAACGGCTGGGTGCGGTGCGACCAGGCAAAGGCGACGGCATGAACACAGCGCTGCGCTACTTTCTGGAAGAGACGCAATGGCAGCGCATTCATTTCTATGATGCCGACATCACCAGTTTCGGAGCCGACTGGATCACCAAGGCCGAGGAAGCGGCCGACTTTGGCTATGGGCTGGTGCGGCACTACTTCCCGCGGGCCTCGACCGACGCAATGATCACGTGGATGATCACACGTACAGGTTTTGCGTTGCTCTGGCCCCATACTGAGCTGTCATGGATTGAGCAGCCATTGGGTGGCGAGCTGCTCATGCAGCGTGAAGTCGCAGCGATGCTTTATCAGGATGAACGGGTGCGGCGCCAGAGTGACTGGGGCATTGATACACTCTATACGTTTGTCACGGTACAGCAGGGTGTCTCGATTTACGAGTGCTACATTCCTGAAGGGAAAGCCCATCGGCTCTATGGAGGGCTCGACGATCTGCAAACCATGCTGGTAGAATGCTTTGCGGCCATTCAACAATTGCAACATGAAGTGGTTGGCCAGCCAGCCATCCATCGTCAGGAGCACCCGCATCGCGTGCCGGTTCATATCGCCGAGCGAGTGGGCTACGACGTGGAAACCACGTTGCACCGACTGATGCAGCACTGGACGCCCCGGCAGGTGGAATTGCTGGACCTTTTCACGACGCCGGTGCGGGAAGGGCTGCATACATGTCAACGCCACCCCGTCTTCAACTTTATGGATGAGATGGCCTGGGCAGCTACCTACCATGTGTTGCTCGAACACTTTCAGTTAGGCGATCCGGACTGGGAAGAGCTGCTTTTTAAGCTATGGACTACCCGGGTGCTCAACTATACGATGACCGTTGCGCTGCGCGGTTACGACTATGCGCAACAATACCTGTATCGTATGCTGGGACGCTATCGCTATCAGGCCGCGTTGGAAAACGGTCGGGGGCATCCGGTGCCGCTGCGAGCACCGCTCTCCACCCCCTGAAGAAACCCACTGGCGCTGATCGGGTCCAATATTGGATTAATCCAGATGGCCCGTTAAAAGTGCCTCACCATGCGTGATCCAGCAGTCCTGGAAAGTATGCGCCGATTGGCGCACGACTTGCGACGCATTCGGGAAAAGCAGCAGCGCACGCTACAGGAAATCCATAACGAGACCAAGATTGCGCCAGAGCTGCTCGAGCATTTTGAACGTACGGCGCTCTATGACCATGAGCGGTACAATCCCGTCTATCTGCGCTCATTTGCCCGGACGTACGCGGCAGCCATCGGGATCGACCCCGCGCCAGTGCTGGAAGCCCTTGAACAGGCTTTCGAAGGACGCTATCGCAATCAACTGGCCGTGCAGTTCTTAGGAGAAGAACCCCTGCCAGAGCCAGAAGCGGAAATCGACGAGACGCCAGCGCCCGAGACACCTCCAGCAAGTCGGCCTGTCCAGCAAGCTAAGCCCTCACTACCTCTGGTGCCTACCCCGGGAGGGTTGGAGCGGCTGGAACGTCCATCGCGGTGGAAAGCATGGATGGTCAGGGTTGCTGTGGGGGCCGTCGTAGGACTTGGCCTCTGGTATCTGTTACGGCCCACATCCACGCCTCCGACCGAGCTGCTGCCGATGGATACGGCAGCAACATCAGCGGCAACGGCCGATACGACAGCCGCTTTCGAATCCCCCACGGCGACGGCACCGACGCTGGGTGACACCATTACGGCGACTGTGATCGCGGCCTTTGATAAAGTTGATCCTATCCGCATCCGGGTAGACCGCGATCTGCGCCGGCCTTATTGGATCGAGCAGGGGGATTCTATGCGCTTTCGCTTTACCGAACGGATCATCCTTGAAAATCAACTGGACGACATTCAACTGCGCCTGGACGGCTACCCGTATCCCACCGATCGACGGGATGCGCAGGGACGCATCGTGATCACGAGGGCGCAATTGCAGGCCTATCTGGATTCGCTGGTGTATCGTGCAACGCGAAGGCTGCCGCGCAGCGTGCCCCGGCCGCCGGAACGGTAAAATTTTCGTCTTGGTGCTGTTGGCCGGCTAAGGAGAAGGCGTGTGAGGCATTTCGCTGGCTCGCCTGTGGCCAAAAACATGACGGTTTTGTTACCTTTTGAGGCATTCCTCAGAGAATGCGGGGGCGTTCTATAAGCGACAGATGGATAGGTAAATCAACTGATCGAGGCTATGGCAGAGACGCGGACGGCGCCTGAAACCGAAGCAGCACGTCTGCTGGAGACCACGCACACGCTGCTGCAGACGGTGCGCCAGACCGACCTGAATGCGCTGGATCGGCACGCGGCCGAGGCACTGGCTGCGCAGCTCCGCACCGTGCTCAACCAGCACGCCTATCGCTACTACGTGCTGGACAACCCGCTCATCCCGGATGCGGACTACGACCTGCTCCTGCAGGCGCTGCGGACGCTGGAGCAGCGCTTCCCCGATCTGATTACTCCCGACTCGCCCACGCAGCGCGTGGGCGGTCCACCCCTGGAACGCTTCGAAAAAGTGCGGCACCCGGAGCCCCTGCTGTCGCTCAGCAATGCCTTTGGCGAAGAAGACGTCCGGGCCTGGTATGAGCGCTGCTGCCGCATGCTGGCAGAACAGCTCGGGCGCCCGGTGCAGCCGGCCGTTACGGCCGAGCTGAAGATCGACGGGCTGGCCCTGGCACTCACCTACGAAAACGGTGTGCTCACCGTCGGCGCCACGCGGGGCGATGGCATTGAAGGGGAAAATGTAACGCGGAACGTGCGCACCATTCCGGCCATCCCGCTGCGCATTCCGGTGGATCCGTCCGTTGGCCCGGCGCCTGCGCGCCTGGAAGTTCGGGGCGAAGTGTACATGCGCAAACGTGACTTCGAGCAGCTCAATGAACAACTGCTGGACCGAGGCGAGCGGCCGTTTGCCAACCCGCGCAACGCGGCGGCCGGCAGCGTGCGCCAGCTCAATCCGCAGGTGACCGCTTCACGTCCGCTCAGCTTTTTTGCCTACGGAATCGGACCCGTCGAAGGGGCCGACGTGCCCGAAAGCCAGTTCGAAGTGCTTCAGTGGCTCCGTCGGTTGGGCTTTCCCGTCAGCGAACACGCCCGCCGCTTCGAGCAACTGGAAGACGTGCTGGCCTACTGCCGTTACTGGACCGAGCACCGCGACGACCTGGACTACGAGATTGACGGCCTCGTGTTGAAGATCGACCACCGGCCCTACCAGGAGCTGCTGGGAGCCATCTCTAACGCCCCGCGCTGGGCGGTCGCCTACAAATTCCCGGCGCAGGAGGCCACTACCCGTTTGCTAAACATCATCGTCAATGTGGGACGCACTGGTGTGGTCAAGCCCGAGGCGGTGCTGGAGCCCGTCGAGATCGGCGGGGTGACCGTCTCGCAGGCGACGTTGCACAACGAGGACTATGTGCGCAAGCGTGACATCCGGATCGGCGATCTGGTGGTCGTGATCCGGGCTGGCGATGTGATTCCGCAGGTAGTGCGTCCCGTGATCGAAGCACGCACGGGCAATGAACGCCCCTGGCGCATGCCCGAACGGTGCCCCTCGTGCGGCAGCCCCCTGGTGCGGTTGCCTGGCGAAGCGGACTATTACTGCGTGGCTTCGGACTGCCCCGCCCAGTTCGTGCGCCTGCTGGAACACTTCGCTGGCCGCGACGCGATGGACATCGAAGGGATGGGGAGCCGGGTGGCCCGGCAACTGGCCGAGGCCGGGCTGGTGCACAGGCTATCGGACCTGTACCGGCTGCGGCTGGAGGACCTTCTGAAGCTGGAGGGTTTTGCAGAGACCCGGGCGCGCAACCTGCTGCAGGCCATTGAGGCCTCGAAGCAGCGGCCGCTCAGCCGCCTGCTCTTTGGCCTTGGAATCCGGCATGTGGGTAAAACGACGGCCGAACTGCTGGTGCAGCACTTTGCTTCCATAGATGAACTGGCCGCAGCTACCGTCGAGCAATTGGCCGCGATTGAAGGGGTAGGACCTATCACTGCAGAGAGCATTGTGGACTGGTTTCGTGTGGAGGACAACCGCCAGTTGATCGAAGAGCTGAAAGAACTGGGCATCAACACGCAACGGCTGCCTGAGGAGGCACCGGCCGCTGAAAGTCCGGCGCGCGGCAAGACGTTTGTCCTGACGGGGACGCTGCCCCATCTCACGCGCAAGGAGGCTGAGGAACTGATCAAAAGAGCTGGCGGACGGGTGGCCAGCAGCGTCAGCCGCCATACCGATTATGTGGTAGTCGGAGAGAATCCCGGCAGCAAGTACGACCGCGCCCGCCAACTGGGTATTCCGATGCTCGACGAAGCAGAGCTGCTCCGATTGTTGGGGATAAAATAAGGGATAGATTTTTCAAAGGTTGCAGCCTATCTTGAAGGATAGAAAGAACCTGTGGGGCATAAACGCACAACGTCATGTGGAGGGTGTTGACCGTGCTGCTCCTGGGGGTGCTTGGTACGCTTCCGCTTGTTGCGCAGCCGCTCTATTTCTATGGCCGCATGGGCGTAGGTCAGTTGTTGGGGGGATGGACGGAGGGGCTGTGGCGCCCGACCGCCGGACTG
>Ga0256839_1003558_pt1 | contig 15972 bp, 15 predicted proteins | sample 354166metaG_FD_185968 | JGI IMG/M metagenome (GOLD analysis project Ga0256839, IMG submission 185968) | Hydrothermal vent microbial communities from Mid Atlantic Ridge, Atlantic Ocean - 354-166 | ecosystem: Environmental > Aquatic > Marine > Hydrothermal vents | place: Atlantic Ocean: Mid... | reverse complement strand
CCAGCCAATATAGATTTTCCGCCAGCCGTGCTTATTATTCCCTTGTGAAAGCCCGCTTAAAACGCTTGAATGAGCAAGGCATTCCTAGCTATTCCAAAATAGAAGAGTTTCTTAATAAACGCTTGGCACCTGCTATGCGCACCGTGGAAAATGTCGAACAAAGGATAAAAGTCGCAGGCGATAAACTCGATAGATCAACGGGCTTGTTACGCACCAAAGTCGAAATGCAAATGCAGGTGCAAAACAAAGCCGTGCTGGATAGCATGAATGAGCGCGCCCTCATGCAATACCGCTTGCAAACAACCGTGGAGGGCCTGTCTATCGCTGCGGTCAGCTATTATGTTGTTGGCCTGTTGAATTATATCGCCAAAGGCATTGGTATCGATAATTATATCAACCCAAAAACCCTCACCGCCATTTTTGTGCCCATCGCAATTATATCTGTCTGGTATATCGTTCGCCGCATAAGGGCAAAACACAAATAGATTTTCCTATCTGTATTCTAGAGTCTCAGCAACTGTATCCCATATTTTCCCGTGACCTGACCGCCGCGCCCTGCTATGCGGGCGCATGAAAATTATAACGACAACTGATTCTTTGGCTAAATTTTGCAAAAAAGCCAAATCTGCGCCTTTTATTGCTCTTGATACTGAGTTCATGCGCGAGCGGACTTTTTACTCGCAATTATGTCTAATCCAAATGGCGACACCAGACGACGAGGCTATTTTAGATCCCTTGGCTGAGGGCATAGACCTATCGCCGTTTCTTTCTATCCTCGCCAATACAGACATAGAAAAGGTTATGCACGCTGCACGGCAAGACATGGAAATTTTCTATCAATTGCTGGGCAAAGTGCCTGCACCTTTGTTTGACACCCAAATCGCCGCCATGGCGCTCGGTTTCGGGGAGAATATTGGCTATTTAGCCTTGGTCAAAGGTCGTTTGGGCATAAATTTAGATAAAGGCGCACGGTTTACCGACTGGGCGCGCAGGCCATTATCGGAAAACCAACTGAATTATGCTTTGGCAGATGTCACACATCTCCGCGATTTATATCCGGGTATGTGTCGGGAATTGACCAAAAAAGGCCGCATGGATTGGGTGCGCGAAGAAATGTTGTCCATGGGTGACCCACATTTATATGATTTTGACCCTGAGCGGGCCTGGATGCGCCTAAAACCACGCATGTTCCGTCAAGACTATTTGGCCGCCCTGAAAGCCGCCGCCGCATGGCGCGAGCGCGAAGCCCAAGCCAAAGATATACCGCGCGGGCGTGTGTTAAAAGACGACGGTATTTATGTCATCGCCCAGCGCAAACCCAAACGGGTTAAAGACCTCAACAATGTGCGCGGTATTCCAAACGGCTTTGCCAACCGCAAAACCGCTGCGGTTTTGATTGAAGATATACAAAAGGCTATCGCCAATGCAGCCGACTATGCGCCCAACACTGTGCGCAAACAACAAATGCCGTCTGGTCTGGGGCCGAGTGTAGATATGCTGAAAACCTTGCTGCGCCTTCGAACCGAATATGAAGATATTGCACCGCGCTTGGTCGCCAATGTTGCCGACCTGACCGATCTCGCCGCATTTGGGAAAAAAGCAAATGTCCGCGCCCTGAGCGGTTGGCGCCGAAAAGTATTCGGTGAGGACGCCCTGAAAATGTTGAACGGGGAGATTAGCCTGACCCTGAAAGACAAAAAAGTCGTCGCAGTCCCCTGTCTCCCACAAAGTGTCCCAAAAAGTGTCTCGCAAAACATATAGAACTTTGCGCCCGTTTATGTATAACCCACCGCAAGACGAAGTGGAGCTCATATACGAAGACCCGCATTTTCTTATTGTTAACAAGCCTGCTGGACTTCTCTCCGTACCGGGTAAATCAGACGCGTTAAAAGATTGCCTCGAAACCCGCGTGCAAGCACACGTCCCGAACGCCCGCATCATCCACCGACTCGACACCGCAACCAGCGGCATTATGGTCTTTGCGCGCACCGCCCACGCCCACCGTCATATCGGCCTGCAATTTGAAAATCGCCAAGTGCGCAAAACCTATATCGCCGATATTTGGGGCGTGCCGCGCGAGACATCCGGCACTATAAGCCTGCCCCTCATCTGCGACTGGCCAAACCGTCCTTTGCAAAAGGTTGATTTTGAAGTCGGGAAGCCAGCCGAGACGGAATGGGAAATAATCAGGACTAATCAAAGTATTAGCCGTGTACTCTTAAAGCCAAAAACCGGGCGCTCCCACCAACTGCGCGTTCATATGTTAGAGCTTGGCCACCCAATTTTGGGCGACAATCTCTATGCCCACGACGCAGCATGGGGCGCAAGCAACCGCATGCACCTCCACGCCCACACGTTGGAGTTTCGCCATCCAGACGGCGGCGCACACCTAACATTTGAAGTGGCTTGCGATTTTTAGAGCTTTTTTCTCTGTTTTACGGGGGAAGAAAACACCCTCTAAAACAACTGCCCTTGCCTAAATTCGGGCAAATATTTCGCTGCGAAGGTGCGGGTTACATTGACCTTTTCTGCTGCCGCTTTTTTATCGAGATCACGGATAAGGGCGCGTAGGCTATTAACGGATCTATCTGCGTGGACGAGGAGATAATCTATGAGACTATCCGAGACCTTTAAGCCTCTGTCCATGAACAATTTGGTGATAATAGCTCTGAGCAAGTCTTCGTCTGGTTCTTGCAGGCGGGCTATTTGGACGTTTTTTAGCCGCGAATGCAAATCCGGCAATTGCACATTCCACGCGGACGGCAAGTTTTGATCGCTCAGCAGTAAAGCTTGTAACTCTTGGGTAATGGTCAGATTTATCAGTGTGAATAAGGTATATTCGTCAGCGGTGGCGGCGTTGTCAATCCAAATTGCCCTGCCCCGATAGTCTTTGCGCGGCACAAATCCATCCCTACCATCAAGGCTAATTGCCCTATGCTGCGCCGCCCAAATATGGCCAAGATGGGTTTTGCCACTGCCTTTGGGGCCGATGACGGCGAGAATATTATTCGCCCAAGTGGAACTATCCGCCAAAGCCGTGACGGCTTCTTGATTGGCGGCACCACGGACAAATGCGCTTGCACTATTGTCTGGTGCCATAGCCAAATCTAGGGGGAATTGCGTACTCATAACCCGCTCTGTGTCCTAGCGGTACCCTGTGCGCGTTAGAACCGTACCAAGGTTTTCGTCTTGCCGCAAAGACACGCCCTTAAAGGCCAGCTCATTGCGTAAGCGCTCTATATCCCCACCATAATACAAGGACATCAAAGCCCCATTTTTAGACACCGCCTCTAGCTGGGCTGAGCGTATTTGTGCGGAACCATTGATTACATCTTTCAAATTTATCCATTCTGCGTGGGAACGATACAAAATTGAAACAGGGAGAATGACCGTTTTTGTATTGACAGCAGTCACCGCACTGGCTTTCCAATCATCTTCGACCTTACGCACAACATTTGCTACCGTATCTGCCGCCGTCACGCCGCGCACCCGCCCAAGATAACGGCTTTGCTCTGTATCAATGGCAATATCCTGTATGGTGGCGGAGAAACCACTGCCCTGCGGTTCGGCATTCACAATCAGAATTTGCTGCACGCCGTAAATCCGGCCAATGGCTTTTAGGGTTTTCATATCCAGCGCACGCACATCCGGATTAGCAACGGCGCGAAACACATCGGCATTGGGTGTGATGGCCTGCATGGGTGTTAGGGCGTTTTCCATATTAGCCTGCTGCCAAGCGCTACTCCAACTATTAGGGGTCCACAGGCCATTTCCCTGCAAAGCCGGAATAACCAGACGTTTGCGCGATTGTGTGGAAATAAGCCGCAAGCCCATGGCACGCATATATTGTTCAACTGCCGCACGGTTAAACGCAACAGTAATATCCCCAAGATAACGGTTGGCCGAGCGTTTTTCATTGGCAATTTCCAAGGCGCGGATCATTTTTGGGGCATCGGTTTCGGACACACCCGCAAAGCCTTTGGCGGCGCGCTCGCTCGCCAAACTCATGCGCTCCACCAACACATTTGCGGCTGCGTGCTGTCCTTGGGCAATGGCTAGGGTTTGTGCCTCCAACGCATTATCTGCGATCGCATCCACATGCACACCGCTCACGGTATAGGGGTCACCAGCCAAAGCACGCACTGAAAAGCTAAAAGCAAACAAAAATATCGCCAAAACACGTAAAAACATAATTACCTCAAATGATTTACCCTACCCTAGCCAAAAATACGGCAAGATAAAGACCCGAATTACATATTGTTGTCTTGAGTTATCTGCAAGCCTGCGTCATTAAGCGGAGGAACAAATAAGGCGAATCATGTCTGAACAGAAAAACTCTCTCAGCTACAAAGAGGCTGGTGTGGATATTGATGCTGGCGAAGCATTGGTTGACCAGATTAAACCCCTCGCCGCCAGTACGCGCAGACCGGGTGCGCAAGCTATGCTGGGGGGGTTTGGTGGTGCCTTTGACCTTAAGGCTGCTGGTTTTGACGACCCTATATTGGTATCTGGCACGGATGGGGTCGGCACAAAATTGCGCATCGCCATTGATAGCGGGCGGCTCGGCACGGTCGGGATTGATTTGGTGGCCATGTGTGTCAATGATGTCTTGGCGCAGGGTGCAGAACCGCTGTTTTTCCTAGATTATTATGCCACGGGTAAGTTAACGCCAGATATTGCCGCCTTGGTTATATCGGGTATCGCCGAAGGCTGTCGCCAATCTGGGTGCGCTCTTATCGGCGGCGAGACGGCGGAAATGCCCGGCATGTATGCAGGGGAAGATTTTGATCTGGCCGGATTTGTGGTCGGCGCAGCAGAGCGCGGCGCTCTCCTGCCCAAGGATGGCAAAATGCAAAGCGGCGATGTTCTGATTGGCCTCCCATCCAGCGGGCCGCATTCTAATGGCTATTCGCTGATCCGTAAAATTGTGGATATATCAGGGCTTGCCTGGGACGCACCCGCCCCCTTTGACCCGGCGCAATCTTTGGCCGAAGCTCTGCTGACCCCGACCAAAATATATGTCAACACGCTGATGCCGCTCGTGCGCCAAGGTCTGATTAAAGGCCTAGCCCATATCACAGGCGGCGGTATTACCGACAATATCCCGCGTATGTTGCCTAAGCATCTTAGCCCGAAGGTAGACTTTAACGCATGGCCACGCCCCGCAGTCTTTACTTGGCTGCAAGAAACTGGCGGTGTCGAAGAGGCGGAACTGCGCCGCGCCTTTAATTGTGGTCTGGGTATGGTGTTGTGTGTCGACAAGGAAAACGCAGTCGACATATTGGGCATGTTGCATACAGAACATGAGCAAGCCTATATAATTGGCGAATTATGTCCCGCCGAAAGCTAAAGACAGCTATCTTAATATCTGGTGGTGGCTCAAATATGGTCGCCTTAGTGAAGGCGGCTATGGCGCCGGATTACCCAGCAGAAATCGTTCTGGTTATTAGCAATAGACCTGATGCAGGCGGTATTGTTAAAGCCGAAGCATTGGGAATACAAACCGTTTGTATCGACCACAAGAACTTTAAAACCCGTAAGGATTTTGAGCAAGAAATGGATAAAGCCCTGCGTGCTTGCGGTACTGAACTTATTTGCAATGCTGGTTTTATGCGCATTCTCAGCCCCTGGTTTGTGCGGCGTTGGCTGGGGCAGATCATAAATATCCACCCCTCCCTTTTGCCGAAATTCAAAGGTCTCAATACACATGCCCGCGCCCTAGAAGCGGGTCAAAAACAACATGGCTGCACAATACACTATGTGGATGAAGGCGTGGATACGGGAAAAATTATTGCGCAAGCCAAAGTAAAGGTTTTGCCCTCTGACACCGCCGATACATTGGCGGCACGCGTATTAGAGCAAGAGCATATCCTTTACCCTCAAGTCCTAAAAACTATAGCCACCCAGTAAATTGGGCCGCATTTCCTGCTATAAAATTCGTTAACCATACCAAGCCTTTTATGTGTTTTAAGACACTGTTAACCGCCTCTATTGAGATGCATGAAAGCTTTTTCCAGTAAATACCGACGCTCAATTATTATTTTTGTGGGAAATAGGGATTAGTTATGACTAAAATTTACAGAGCGAAAAGCATGTTTGCGCGCTTTTTTAAAAACACAGCCGGAAGCATGGCTATGGTGTGGGGTGTAATTGGTGTCGGCATCATCATTACAGTTGGTGCAGCATATGATGTTAACCAAGTTAGCAAAGCGAAAGCAATCGCGCAAATGGCCGCTGATAATATGGCGCTTACTGCTTCGATTGCCGTTGATACAGACAATGAAAACCGATTCGAAGAAGGGCAAACATATAGTTATCGAAATTTGGGCGGCCCGCAGGATGATTTTACGGATTCCATGGAGGGCGTCGTAACATATGATATTCTTGATGAAACCGACCAGAAAAAAGATGAAAATGGCGATCTCGTATTTGATGAGAACGGCAACCCCGTCTATGAAAAACTCTTAGCGAGAGCAACGGTTAGTGGCACTTACACGCCTGCATTTATTGCTGCTCTTGGCATAAATAGCATAGATTTTGAAGCAACGTCAGACGTGGCTTACGCGAAACGCGAAGGTAAGCCTGCCAGTATCTTTTTTGTGACCGACAACTCTGGCTCAATGGGGTCACGAGACAATAATGGTGTCCGCAAAATCAGCAGTCTAAAAACAAGCATGAAAAGTTTTATGAATATTTTAGATCAGATCAAGCGTGGAGATCGGGTTTTCCGTACAGCACTTTTCCCTTACAATAGCAATCTTATCTATGGGAAAATTGTTAACCCAAAATGGGAAACGCTCTCAAATTATAACATCAACTTAATGAGTGCCGCAGGCGGTACGCGCTCAACAGTTGCGCTCCAGCGCGCAAGCAACAAGTTTAGCTTAGAAAATGCTATTCACGAAGCAGAAAATAGCGAAACAAAGCCGTTAAAGTTTCTAATTTTCATGTCTGATGGTGCGAATAATGGCGTAACCACCAGAACAGTTTGCCAAGACGAGCAGGTATGGGTTCCTGAAGGCTCAGAGAGATGGGTTTTACATTATAGAGGTTCAAATTATACCTATTACTCATACCGTTGGTGGTTTAAATTTTATGATGTTACATATTACCCGGCCTCAGATGGAGGCTACCAAACTCAGGAAGTATGCACTGAAGAGTACTACAGTCCTGTCAATGAAGCTTCACTTGAGGTATGTACAGCCATGAAAAATAATGGCGTCCAAATTTACGCGATTGCCTACGATGTATCTGCAAGCGAGCGGGAGATGGCCGAGAACTTTATGAAAACGTGTTCTAGTGGAGAGGATGTCTACTATAAGTACGCATCAACAGGCGCTGACCTTCAAGAAGTCTTTGAAGAAATCGGTGAAGCGGTGGTCAAAGAAGTTATCCGCGTTAAACGTTAAAATAAGGTGGCCGGTTAACGCCGGCCATTTTCATTATGATGCATTGGGCTGCGCAAACATTTAGGAAATATTCCAGAGATATATCCGGCAGTTTCACTGTCTTTTGGGCTTTATCTCTCTCCACAATACTCATGCTCGTGGGCGCAGCTTATGATATGAATGCGGCAACAACCGCTAAGGCCAAGGCGCAAAACTTTGCCGATACTATCGCCCTGACCGCAGCCATAAATGTCAAGGCTAATGACGGCCTGCCACAAACAGATGCGCAAGGCTTTATCCATAACAAAACCTATAATCTATCGGATTTGGGCTTTAATCTTGACCCTTACATAAAAACCGGCGCTAGCCAAGCCCGCGAAAATTGGGCCAAAGTCACATATGACCAAGACGCTGGCCAATTAACCGCCGTCATCACAGGCAATGCCAAAACTCCGTTCATGAGTATTTTCGGAATTAACAAAATTTCGTTCACTTCCAGCGCAACTGTTGATTACGCAGTCGACGACATCAACAATTCCCTTAGCCTAGCCCTAGTACTCGATACATCGGGGTCTATGTGGTATTACGACGAGACCGACACCAAGCGTCAAGACGCTATGGAAGCCGCCGCACTAAAATTGATGACAGACCTCGAAACTCTGGTCGCAGGCCAAGAAGATAATGGCCGTATTTTACGCACTGGCATGATCCCCTATTATTCCTATATTTGGTGGGACAAAGTTGTCAGCATGAAATGGGGACGTGTGTCTGATTATCAGATAAATTCACTATGGGAAGGTGGTGGCACCAATGCTAGCGATTCAATGGAACTGGCAGATACATGGATGCAAAGCGAAGGCGCTTTTCATGAGGCTGAAACCGGACGCACGGACGCAAAAAAATACGTGATTTTGATGACAGACGGTGTAAACAATTACAGTTCTTATGATGCTGATACACTCACCGCCTGCACCAGTATGAAAGATGCTGGAGTTACAATCTATACAATAGGCTATGCACTTAATTTGCAAACCTATGGCTCCGATAATCCTGGAAATACCTACACACCTTCTCAAGCAGAAATCACCCGCGCAACCAATCTGCTTTCAGACTGCGCAACCAGCCCAGATCATTTCAAAACCACAAATAATGATACAAACCTTTCGGAGATTTTCGAAAATATAGGTGCAGAAATTGCCGCACAATTCCTACGCATATCCCATTAACAAGCGAATGCCCATTGCTGTTTTTACATACATTTTCACTAGAAGTGCGAGCGCGATTCGGGCGGATGATGTTGGAGACGATGGTGATTATTCCTCTCGTTGAGCGGCGATTACGTCGATTTCCGCCAAGATTGGATGTGTACCGCAGACAGTGAGCAGTTGGATTAAGCACACGGTAGTCGATAGTGGCACGAGGGTTGGTATTCATCGATGTCGCCGACAAGATGAAGGCTTTGCCTATTTTAAAAACTTGGCCAATGCAATAAAATCCAGTGTTGTTATACGGGATGAAGAAATTGATGACGAAATAAATATGTAAGTTATTTTCATTATTACCCCTCTTTTAAGTCACACACCGCTTGCCCCTCAATCTTAAACCCGCTAAAGGCACTTTATGAATTGGTTATCTAAATTGACGCCGCCGGGCGTAAAGAAAATATTCACCAAGCGCGACACGCCTGACAATCTTTGGGTTAAGTGTCCGAAATCTGGTGAGATGGTGTTTCATGCGGATCTTGAAGCAGCCTTACACGTTACCCCCGCCGGCCACCATATGCGCATTGGGCCTGAGTATCGGTTTTCTTATACTTTTGACGACGGCAAATACGAGACTTTGGAAACGCCCAAGGTTGCCGCAGACCCTCTGAGATTTAAAGACGACCGTAAATATACGGAGCGGTTGAAAACAGCGCGGGCAAAAACCGGTATGGACGATGCTATGGCTTTGGCTGTAGGTCGTATTGAGGGCATTGAAACCGTTGTACTTGTGCAAAACTTTGCCTTTATGGGCGGTTCTCTAGGCATGGCGGCGGGGGACGCATTTATCACCGCTTGTGAGCAAGCCGTAGCCCGCGAACTGCCTTTAGTAGTATTCACCGCAGCGGGCGGCGCACGTATGCAAGAAGGTGCATTATCGCTCATGCAAATGCCGCGCACGACAATCGGCGCCCAGGAACTACGCGAGGCTGGCTTGCCTTATATAGTCGTCCTAACAGACCCGACCACAGGCGGTGTCACGGCCAGTTATGCCATGATTGGCGATGTACATTTGGCCGAACCCGATGCGCTGATTTGTTTTGCAGGGCCGCGTGTTATCGAACAAACCATTCGCGAAAAATTGCCCGAAGGATTCCAGCGTTCAGAATACCTCCAAGCTAAAGGCATGATTGACAAGGTTGTTCATCGCAAAGATATGCGCTCGGCTCTCGGAAAAATCCTTTCGGTACTTATGGACAAGAAACGTACGCCGAGCAAAGCTCTCGAAGAAGCCTAGAACAGAATGCGTAAAGATAGCGAGGCTTTAAAGCAGGTATTGCGGGATCTAGAACACCTGCATCCCAAGAAAATTGATCTTGGCCTAAGCCGCATAGAGCGCGTCCTTAAGAAATTGGGCAATCCGCAACACAGTTTACCGCCAACTATCCACATAGCCGGCACGAATGGTAAAGGGTCGACAACCGCATTTCTTCGCGCCATGGCCGAAGCCCAAGGTTTGCGCGTCCACGTCTATACTTCCCCGCATTTGGTTAGTTTTTGTGAGCGTATTGTGCTGGCCGGGGGCATCATTAGTGAAGCAACATTATTGGATATCCTAGCCCGTATTCAGCGTGTCAATGCGGGGGAACCTCTGTCATTTTTTGAAGCCACAACAGCGGCGGCTTTTCTAGCATTTTCAGAAACCCCGGCAGACTTACTCATTCTCGAAGTCGGACTTGGTGGACGCTATGATGCAACAAATGTCATTGACCATCCCGCAGCGACTGTAATCACCCCAATCGACTATGACCACGCCGAGTTTCTTGGCCGTGACCTAGCGCAAATCGCCCGCGAAAAGGCCGGGGTTTTCAAGCCAAATACCCCCGCATATTCTGCAGAACAGTCCAGTTTAGTACACGCAGTCTTGGACGGAGAAGCTGTAAAAACCCGGTGTAAATTACAAAGTATGGGCGAGCATTTCAGTGCCTATGCGCAGCAAGGTCGCTTAGTGTTCGAAGATGAAAAAAGCCTACTCGATCTTCCCCTACCTACTTTACGCGGTACCCACCAAATACAAAATGCCGGACTAGCCGTGGCCGTTGCCAAATCTCTACTCATCGACGAACGCGCTATCGCCAAGGGCATAGAAACTGCAAGCTGGCCCGCCCGCCTCCAAGCCCTTAGCAAAGGCCCATTAGCTGAAATGGCCAGCAATGCAGGTGCGCAATTATGGCTTGACGGTGGACACAATCCCCATGCAGGCCGGGCATTGGCGAATGCAATGGCCGAGCTTGATGCGGCGGAACCACGCCCCCTCATCCTCATTATGGGTATACTCGCCAATAAAGACGCGCCAGGCTTCCTAAATGCTTTCGCGGGTCTAGCCCAAAGTCTAATCGCCATCCCTATTCCCGACCATAGCAGCCTAGCTGCCGAAAACCTTATGGACATAGCCAAAGGGCGCGGCATTAAAGCTAGCGCCGCTTACAACCTCAACGAAGCAATGAAAGCTGCTATTGATGCAAAGACGCAAACCCCACCTCGAATTTTAATTTGCGGTTCGCTCTATCTTGCAGGGCATGTACTTGCAGAAAGCCTTGATTGAAATATTTAGAGTAAGAATCTAGGCAGTGGTGACCATTTAAAACGGCTTGCCTGAGAAAAATGTTGCTATCATAAACATGGCCTATATAGTTGTGCAAGCAACTACTTTTATTGCACTACAAAAATTCGAAATGGAGATGAAAATGGCTGATTTGTTTGAAAACCCTATGGGGCTAGACGGTTTTGAATTTGTAGAATTTACGGCCAAAGAAGAGGGTATATTAGAACCAGTATTCGCCTTATTGGGTTTTACCAAGGTCGCGCACCATCGCTCCAAAAACGTGTCCTTATGGCGCCAAGGCGATATCAACTTCATCACCAATTACGAGAAGAAATCCCACGCCCAATATTATGCAGATGAACATGGGCCGTCCGCTTGTGGCATGGCCTTTCGGGTCAAAGATGCCCCCGCCGCCTATGCACGCGCCTTAGAAAAAGGCGCCCAACCCGTGCGTGTCGAAACAGGCCCTATGGAACTGCATTTGCCCGCCATCAAAGGCATTGGCGGCGCCAATATTTATTTGATTGACCGCTACCAAAAAGACCGGACAATTTACGATATTGATTTCAGGTGGATTGACGGTGTTGATAAATACCCTGTAGGCCATGGTTTTCACACCTTAGATCATCTAACCCATAACGTTTATAGAGGTCGTATGGCGCATTGGGCCTCTTATTACGAAGATATTTTTAACTTTCGCGAGATCCGGTATTTCGACATTAAAGGCGAATATACAGGCCTGCTATCCAAAGCGATGACAGCTCCAGACGGCAAAATTCGTATACCGCTAAACGAAGAAGCCCATGGCCAAGGCGGGCAAATTGAGGAATTTTTAATGCAATATAACGGCGAAGGCATACAACATATTGCCTTTGCCTGCGACAATTTATTGGAATGTTATGACCGTCTCAAGCAAGCGGGCCTACCGTTTATGACGGCACCGCCCGCTACTTATTACGACATGCTCGAAGAGCGCTTGCCGGGGCACGGAGAACCTGTTTCAGAATTACAAAGCCGGGGCATTTTATTAGACGGTACAACAGCCGGCAAAGCCCCGCGTCTTTTGTTGCAGATTTTTTCTGGAACGCTTCTTGGCCCGATATTTTTCGAATTTATCCAGCGCAAAGATGATGATGGCTTCGGGGAAGGTAATTTCAAAGCCTTATTCGAGAGTATAGAGCGCGAGCAAGTAGAACGCGGTGTTGTCGGCGAACAAACGCCATAGAGTATCGTATCAAACATGTTTGCTTTGCGTACACCAAAAGAAAGTGCATTCATATTGCCATGATGACAGGATTTGTTGGCAATACAAGCGCAACACTAACATGTAACCGCCCTCTATAACCAAGAACCAATGTCGTATTGACCCTAAATTTGTAATAATGGTACGGGCGGCCGGACTTGAACCGGCACTTCCTTACGGAAACAAGATTTTAAGTCTTGCGTGTCTACCGATTCCACCACGCCCGCATAAGCATAGATGTGTTTGCTCGGTTGGCGGCAATATGGCGAAAAATTTGTTTATTACCAGTAAAAAATTGCACTGCGCATAAATATTTCGCATATAGCCGGGATGAAATTTGCCTCTCCCCTTATCCAAGGCCGCTTGGTTCGCCGTTATAAACGGTTCTTCGCCGATATTGAACTGGCGGACGGGCGTATTGTCACGACACATTGCGCCAATACAGGCTCCATGGCTGGCTTGATAGCTGCGGGCAATCAGGTTTGGATAGAGCGGGCGGATAATCCCAAGCGCAAACTGCAATATGATTGGCGGATTGTTGCAGTCAAACAAGGCACACACAAAGCATTGGTCGGTGTCCATACGGCTTGGCCAAACAAGATTGTTGAAGAAGCACTGAACAATAAGAACATTCCCGAGCTGGCGGGCTATGACAATATACGGCGCGAGGTTAAATATGGGGAAAATTCCCGGATTGATTTTTTGCTGGAAAGCCCAGGACGGCGGCCTTGTTATGTGGAGGTCAAGAGCATTACCTTTTCGCGTTTGCAGGGTTTGGCGGAATTTCCAGACAGTCCCAGCATACGTGCGGCCAAACATGTGGCAGAACTGACCCAAATGGTCAAAAGCGGCGCACGGGCGGTAATGCTCTATGTGGTGCAGCGCGACGATTGCGAGCGCTTTAGTATCGCGGCCGATATTGATCCTAAATATAAAGAGGCGGCTGATATAGCCAAAAACATAGGTGTAGAAAGTCTGTGCTATGCCTGTACTATATCACCAAAAGCCATCACCATATCCCATAAAATAAATATATTGGGCAATTAGGATTGCGTATAAATGACAAATTATTGTATAGGGCAAATATGATGAATTATATTGAAGCAGAATTAGCTGGAAGCGCCCGCGACGGGAAGATTAAACTGCACGGCCCCGAAGCCTTTGCGGGCATGCGAAAAGCTGGGCGCTTGGCGGCGGAATGTCTGGATATGCTGGTGCCATTGGTACAGCCTGGCGTCACTACCGAAGCCCTTGATGATGCGGCACGGGAATTTGTGTTGGATAATGGTGCAGTGCCTGCCTGCCTTGGCTATAGGGGTTATCAACACACGGTTTGCACGTCGGTCAATCATGTGGTTTGCCACGGCATCCCTGCCCCCAAACCGCTCAAGAACGGCGATATTGTCAATATTGATGTCACAGTTATCGTGGACGGTTGGCACGGCGATACATCGCGTATGTATCCGGTTGGGCAGATTAACCGCAAAGCCGAACGGTTGATTAACATCACATATGACGCGCTCATGCTCGGGATTTCTCAGGTCAAGCCCGGTAATACGGTCGGTGATATTGGCGCGGCCATACAGAAATTTGCCGAAGGCGAGCGTTGTTCTGTGGTCGATGATTTTTGTGGCCATGGCTTGGGGCGTCTGTTTCACGACGAGCCTAATATTTTACATGTGGGCAATCACGGCGAAGGAGAAGTCCTGAAAGAAGGCATGTTTTTCACTATTGAGCCCATGATAAACTTGGGGCGCCCCCATACCAAAGTCCTTGCAGACGGCTGGACTGCGGTCACACGGGACAAGAAACTGACGGCACAGTTCGAGCATTCCATGGGTGTTACCGCCACAGGCGTAGAGATATTCACTAAATCCCCTGCTGGGTTTGACAGACCACCTTATAGTTAAACGTGTCGGAAAAAGCCAAAAAACCAAGACCTCACTATCACGGTCATAGAGACCGCTTGCGTGGGCGGTTTGCTGAGGGCGGCACCCAAGCCTTGGCAGATTATGAATTGCTGGAATTATATTTATTCAATTCCATCCCACGCCGGGATATAAAGCCCATTGCCAAAGCTTTGATTACCCGCTTTGGGAGTTTCGCAGAAACTATCTCGGCTCCGGTTAAGCATTTATGCGAAGTCAAAGGCATTAGCGAGAAAACCGCGCTGGATTTAAAATTATTACAGGCGGCAGCGCTGAAACTTGGGCAAGAAAGCCTGTTGGGGCGCCCCGTTTTATCGTCATGGTCGGCGCTTCTCGATTATTGTCGCTCGGCCATGCAGTTTGAAACTGAAGAGCAATTTCGGGTGTTATTCTTGGATAAGAAAAACCGCCTCATAGCCGACGAAGTCCTCGGGCAAGGTACGGTAGACCGCGCCCCTGTATACCCACGCGAAGTGGTCAAGCGGGCTTTGGAATTATCATCCACTGCCATCATCCTCGCTCATAATCACCCATCCGGCGACCCAACCCCAAGCCAAAGTGATATAGATATGACCAATAATATTATCGCGGCAGCCAAACCGCTAGGCGTCACCGTCCACGACCATCTCATAATAGGCCGGGACAGTACGGTGAGCTTCAAAACCTTGGGTTTGATGTGATCCCCAAACGCCCTAAGCACAACAAACTGTAGAGATTCCTTGCTGAATAGGGGTTTTTTGGTTATGAAGATGCGTTGGGGAGCGATGTTTCCGGCAATAATGATAAAAGGAGGAACACAATGTACGTAAAAAAAATGTTTTTTGTGACGGCTATAACTATGAGCCTAGGCGTATCAGCTGCATATGCGCAAGAGCAAGCAACTGAAACCGAACAGGTTGCAAATGAAGCCATAGAGGCCGTAGAAATGGCGGCACCAGCAAAAGCCGCTAGCCCTGAGGGCATGTGGGTGCGCAGGAAAAAAGGCCAAGATATCCGCGTAGAGTTTCGTGACGGGCTGATGTATTGTACAATCATCAACCGCAAAAAGAAAAGCGGCAAGCCCAAAAAAGATTTCGAAATGTGCCACGGCATGAAAGCTGAGGGCGACGCCTGGAAGGGCAAAAAAATGAAACACCCAGAGATGCCGAAATTCATGACGTTCAAGGGCACCGTCACCGTCGAGGGTGATGTCCTCAAAATCAAAGGCTGCGCAGGCATTTGTGACAGCGAGAAATGGGATCGCGCAAAACCAGCAGTAGCGGCAAAAACTGAAGAAATGAAATCTGAATAGACTTTTACCATTTTTACAAAACTATCAGCCTGTTCCGTTTACATCGGGGCAGGCTTTTTACTATCCACGTCGTGTTGCTATTGACTGTGTATGGCGAAGCACTAAGAATATTCATATTAAAACAGCAATTTCCGGGGATCTCATGAAAGATAACAAAAATTACCGCACAATGGTGCTTCTACTTTTGACGTTGGTGTATGCATTCAATTTTATTGACCGCCAAATTATCGGGATATTGTCACCTTTCATCCAAGCAGACTTAGATCTTTCAAACACCCAATTAGGGCTTTTAAAAGGTATAGTCTTCGCTTTGTT
>Ga0256839_1003557_pt1 | contig 15977 bp, 18 predicted proteins | sample 354166metaG_FD_185968 | JGI IMG/M metagenome (GOLD analysis project Ga0256839, IMG submission 185968) | Hydrothermal vent microbial communities from Mid Atlantic Ridge, Atlantic Ocean - 354-166 | ecosystem: Environmental > Aquatic > Marine > Hydrothermal vents | place: Atlantic Ocean: Mid... | reverse complement strand
GCCGAGTCGGCGAAGGTGATGGATGAAGTCGTTTCGGCCACAGCCAAAGTCAACAACCAATCGTGGCATCCATCGTTGCACGATGGGGACCGCGTGCTGGCCGTGGTTGGTTGAGCCGTAGGACGAACCGGGGCGAGATGCCAGCTCGACATATTTTCTTCGTTCATGATCCCGTTGTGTGTTGAGTGCGATCGTCATCCCGCACCTCCGGCTGCGAGCAAGTTGAACTTGCGATCGCCATCAGCGGGATCAACGATCTCGATGCAACTCATCGCCTCGAAAATCCACACCGGATTACCCAGTGAATCACGCTCGCAGATGAGTTGAACCGTGATGCCTTCGGGCACGGGCGCGAGCCGTGGTTCGAGCGAACGCGCGGGCGGGCAGTTGTGCAGTACGCCGGGGAGATCGCATACAGGGCCGAGTCCGAGCAAGCCCTCAAACCCAGTGCCGGGTATTGAGTCGTTCCAGTGATGGGCCTCGAATCGATTGATGGCCATGCGTGATGGGTCATTTCCCGAACCGAGTCCGCCGCCAAGCGGAACATATCTCAGGTAGGTTTCGCTGCCTGGGTCGCCGTCGAGTTTGGCTTCGGCCCATTGGTATCGCCAGCGGTTGGCTTCGGTGGGAATCGGTTGCGACGCGCCAAGGATTGCGGTGATGCGGCCAAGCGATGGGCGACCGAGTTCGATCACCGCCCAGCGTTCGCCGGTGCCCGGTTCTTTCCAGAGGATCGGTGCGCCACCGATCGGGCTTGAGACGAGTGCTGTCTCGCCCGCGCGGAGTTCACAGGTTTCATCGCTGGAGTTGAGCACATGGACGCGGGCTGGGGTGGTGCCGCTGATGACGCACAGGCCGAGCTTGCCCGGCTGGATCGGTTGCTGCACAATCACAAACGCCATCGGCGGCGAGCCGATATTGGCGATGTCGCCCTTGATTGGTGTGCGTGATTGAAAGGTGCGTTCATCGTCGTTCGTGTTGGGTTCGATGAGCACGCCGGTGATCGCCAGTGCGTGGTGCGCGGACAGCTCGATGCCAGAGTCATTGCGGACAAGCACCATGCCGCGTTGGTTGAGTTCGCGGTGCGCGTCGGCGATCGTGTTGCGCTCGCGGGATTGATGTGCGATGGCCGTATCGATAAATGCGTTGTACGCGCCCGCTGGAATCTTGAGCGGGTCGCCGGTACGGACTTTGCCCAGTTGATCGCCGTTCATATGCCCATCGTTCCCATGTTGCCTGTGTCGTAGACCCGCTCGACATACGCGGCGACGGGTCGTTTGACGATCGCTTTGGCGGCCGTGTCCTCGGCGTCGGCGTATCGCACCCAGAGGTATTCCCAGCCTTGCTTGTTGATGCCGGTGATCGGGCCGACGGCGAGCCCCGTCACATTCGGGCTGACTGCGAAGCGGAAACTGATCTCCCAGTCGTCTTGCGGATCGGTGCCCCGGCGTGATCCTGACGCGCCAAGAAACAACACTTCGCCCGCAGCGAATCCCTTGAATCCGGCGTTGTTGACCTTGCCGGTGAGTCCGAAGAGCAGGACCTTGTACGCCTCGGTCACTTGGGCGGCTGAGAGGTAATGCGTCTCGGAGAACTGGTAGATGGGCACGGTGATGTCCACGCCGTTGACGCTGTCGGCCGTCACCCCGATCCCGCCTTGGAAGTTTGGAGCCGTTGAACCCGGGGCGGCGTAGGTTCCGATGGTTTGTTTGGATTGGGTGATGTGCTGAGAGCCGCCGCCGGTGTCGAAGTTGAACACACTCTCGCCGGTTTGGGGCGGAGAGGATTGCTGGCTGGGCGCATACCGCACCGTCGCATCCCAATGTTCCGGCCCGACGGGTTCGACGGCCACCGCCTGACGAGGCAGGTTGTCATAGGTCGTCGGGCTTGCGGCTTCAACAGCAGCTCGTGCGGCAAGATCGTCATCAGTTCCACGCACCGTATAGCCGAGTTCAGCCGACGGGTTGTCGCCCGTGGTTGATCGTCGGCTCTCAAACTTTTCATTCACCGTGATGGGCACGAAATACCTCTTTTGTCTGGATATGATGTATCAATGAAACCTGATGATCCTCCTTCAAACTTTGACTGGCTACCTCCTGAAATATCAAAAAATGCGGAATGGATGCCTGCTATTGGAGAACGACCTGAAGGCATGTTCTTGAAGCTTGGAGGCAATGTCGGACGGGTTACCGCAACGCTTCGATTCTTTGGGGTTGATCTCGATCCGGATGAGATCACTCGAATACTGGGGTGCGAACCTTCGGAATCACACAGGAAGGGTGATCCCGTGACGAAGGATGGCCGAGGACAACGCGGTGAAAGTTCTTGGCGGCTTTCATCTCGATTGGAAGACAAATATGGCATTGATGCACATATTGGCGACATATTCAACCGCCTGACAGACGATCCCGCAGTGTGGCGAAAACTAAATAAGTTCAATCCGAACATCTTCTTGGGTCTCTTTCTTTCCGGGTTCAATCAAGGCGATGCGCTCTCGCCTGTATCGTGTGCGAATCTGGCTATCCGTGGCATTTCCTTGGATTTTGACATCTACTCAGCATCTCCTGAAGATTGATCCATCATGCGAAGGTCAAGCCGCCGGTCTGGGCGGCGGTGACGAGTTGTTTGGTGTTCTTGGCGGTTTGTTCGCTGGCTTTGGCGGTGCGTTCGGCGGTTGGATCACTACCTGCCAAGCTCTGGACAGCCAGTGCATTGAAGGTGCCTCGGGTGACCACGCCGGATTGGCGGAGCGTGCCGCCGAGTCCGGCGAGTTGGTTTTGGACGCGTTCGATGAGGTCGTCGATGGAGTTGGTGGATGATTCGCCGGTGTCGCTTCGTTTCTTGGCGGCCTCGGCGATCGCTTCGTCGAGTTGCTTACGAGCTTCTTCCAATGCATTTTGTGTCTCTTCGATCTTGGAGTTGGTGCGATCGTCGAGGGCTTGCTGGGCCTCGTCGAACTGCCGCCCGATCTCGGCGAGCGTGGCTTCGTTTTCGTTTGATGATCGATCCCGTTGACGATTGCGGCTTTGTTCACGATTGGCGAGTGCCTGTTTGGTTTGCGATTCGATCTCGCTGAGCCGGGCTTCGAGTTGGTCATCGATGCCCTGCTTGGCAGCATTCACATCGAGCGTTGAATCGAACAGCCCTTGGATTTCTAGCATCCGCTTAGCCACGAACGAAGTCGCGGTCTCCCAGATCTTCTTGAAGCCGCTGGCGAAGTTGGTCCAGGTCTTGGAGAGGAACGCCGTCGTCTCGATCCATGCAACCTCGATGGCGTGGAACCCGATCTGAGCAGCAGCCAATGCTCCGAACCACATTTGCTGGGCAGTGCTGATGAAGAATCGTTTGGCTTTGAGCCATGCCTGATTGATCGCGGCGATGCCTTGCTCCCACGCGAGTTTGAGCGAGAGCCAAAGGATTTGGGCTGCAAGTGCGATATCCCCGGCCGCCAACGCATCAGACATCCCGCCGACGATCTTGGTCACGGTGGCTTTGAGTGTGTTGAACTGTTCGCCAAGCCATGACAATGCTTCGCCGCCAGCACCGCTGGTGGTCAAGATGGCGGCACCGATACCGATCACCGCGACGGCAACCAGCCCGATCGGCGAGAGCAATGCGGCAAGCACCGTACCCATGACACCGATCGCAGCGCCAACGCCGGTGATGATCGCGGCGAGTGAACCGAACACCGCGCCGATGGCGACGATCGCAACCCCGGCGATGACCAACGCAATGCCGATCCCGATTACGGCGACGGTCACCTTGAGGATGGTGACCACGAGTTGACGATTCTGGTTGATGAGATTGGTGATCCAACCCGAAATCTTGGTGATCGCATCGGCTGCTCGGCGGACTGGTTTCTGGATCGCCTCGCCGATGGCAATCGCGACGCCTTCGACCGCCGAGAGCAACTTACGGAACGAGCCGCCGATTCCTGCGTCCATTTCCTCGGCTGTCTTGACCGCCAGCCCAGCGGAGTTGGTGATCTTGTCACGGAGTTCATCGAACGCCTCGGCGGATGATGCGAGCTTGAGGGCAGCCGCCTGACCGCGTCCGAATAGAGTCTCGAAGATCGATAATCGTTGTGCCGACCCAAGCCCCTTGGTCGCCTTGGCCAGGTCATTGAGAATGTCGGCGAGCGGGCGAAGGTTGCCCTGCGCATCGACGGCTTCGATACCAATCTTCCGCAGATCGGCTTGCTTGGATTCATTGGAGAGGTTTTTGTAGGCACGAGCCAGTGCGTTGCCCGCGAGTGAACCCTTGATGCCGTTGTTGGCAAGCACCGCGATCGCGGCGGCGGTTTCTTCGATACTCGCGCCCGCTTCGTTGGCGATCGGGGCGACGGGTTTCATGGCCTCGAACAGATCTTCGAGCGTCTGGGCGCTGCCGTTGGCGGTGGCCGTGAGCACATCCGTCACGCGGGCCATCTGGGCGACGGGAAGATTGAACCCACGCAAGGCAGCGCCTGCGATCTCGGTGGCTCGGGGAAGGTCGGTGCTCGTTGCGCGGGCCAATGCCAAGACCGCCTCGGTGTTTGCCAAGATCGCTTCGGGCTTGAACCCGGCTCGTCCAAGTTCGGTCATTGCCTCGGCGACTTGGCCCGCCGTGAACGAGGTCGTCCGCCCGAGGCGTTTGGCTTCCTCGCGGAGTGACTGGAACTGTGCTTCAGTCGCCCCGGTGACCGCTCGTACCTGACGCATCCGGTCGTCGAACCCCGCGAACACACGCGTCGAGATCGCAAAGCCCGCCGCGAGCCCGGTGCCGATACCGGTCAAGCGAGCGCCGATCCGCTGAACCGATGACCCGAACGCCTTGAGCCGTTTCTGGGCGCGGTTGAGCCCTCGCACCAGGCGATTGTCGTTGGCGTAGAGCTCGATGTAGGCCGCCCCTGCTCGGATGCCGCGTGCAGATGCCATGCGATTCTCCGATCAGGTGTTGATGGTGCCCGATGGTGGAGTAGGGTTGGTCGGCGGAGCGACACGCCCTTCCTTCATCCCCTTGTTGAACGACGATTCCTTCTCCTTGCGAAGGCGACCGGTGCCGAGGAAGAGGCCGACGAGGCCGGTCATCGCGGGGAGTGCTGGACCGAGCATGGGTATGCCTGCAACGGTTGGGCCTATCTGGTCAAGGGCCGAGAGTGTGAGTTGACTGAAGATGCCACGAATCTCACTGGCGCGTTCGATGTTGGACTTCCACTGCGAGCCGGTGCGTTGGGTTTCCTCGAACCATGCCCGGTATTCATCCTCGGCTTCATTGAGCGAAGTCGTCGCCGCCAACCCAGTTGATTGCTGGACGCGATTCGGTGTCTTGACGCGGACAATATCGCCGAGATCAAACCCGGAGCAGGCCCCGAGCGAAAGGGTGATCATGATGAGTGCGAAGCCGTAGGCGTAATGTCGGTGTTGCATGGGTGCGCCTCCTTGCGCTGGTGGGTTTGCTTGTACTTGCCGTCGATGAAGATGTCCTTGAGGATGCTCACATCGACCTTCTGTTTGGGGTGATTCGTTACGGCGAACGGATCGAAATCGTTCGGCCTGAACGCCCGGTGCTTCTTGGGATCGCGGTTGGCGTTGGCGATCAGGGCCATGAGCGAACTGGTGCGTGCCCACTCGTCGCGTTGCTTCGCTTCGGCCATTGCAGCCAGTTCACGCAGCGTCAGGGTGGCGGGATCGACGCCGACGATACCGGCGAGTTGCCAGATGAATCGCCAACACCCCCCATCCCCCCCACATGATCTTGCAACGCTTCCTCGGCTATCCGATCCAGTTCGCCGCTCTCGATCCGCTGTTCGATCAGATCCCTTGCCTTGTCCATCACTCGATGGGTCGTTTCGAGGACTCGTTTCAGATTCGACCGGTCCCTCGGGCTCGGGGAAAAAGACACGAGTTCTTCAAGCAAAGCCGTCGTGGCGTGCTCGATCGCATCGCCCGCCATTGCTTTGCCGAAGTCTTCATCGCTAACACCTTGCGCGTCGGCCTCGGGTTTGCATACGGCGTAGACAATATCGCACAGCAGCACCGGGTCGGTGATGAGCCGGTCGATCAGCTTGCCGCCAACGACTTCGAGCAGATCCACATCGAGCAAGCCCCGGACGCGTTTGATCGCGTCGATGGTGATGCTCACTGTCCAGGTGCGTCCGGCGTTGTCTTGAAAAGTTTTCATTATTCATGTCTCCAATCAGATCCAAATCGGCGCGGTGCCGTCGTAGGTGACCTTGGCGGTGATCGACACCGTGAGTGCCTCTTCGAGTTGCTCGCTTCGGCTGAAGTTGGTGATCGAGAAATCCGCTTCGAGCCCCTCGCCCGCGGGTCCGTCGAGCACCTGCAACCCGATGACGGCGTTGTTGAAGAATGCGTCCTTGATGGCCGTGAATCCCGCGTCGGCGGTGTCCCACACCATCTCGAACTCAACGCTCGCTTCTTTGAGCGTGCCGACGGTCGCCCGCCAGCCCGCATTGGCGCGGGTCGTGATGTCGGCTTCACCCGTTTCGAGCGAGAGCGTCACATCCTTGACATTGGCGAGTTCGGTCCATGCACCGGCCCCGCCGACGCCTCCGGATTTGAAGTTGAGCACGGCGTCCATGCCGAGTTTGATGGCCATGATGATCTCCTATCTGATCGATCCTGCCCAGTGCTTGGGCAGGCGGTCTTTGGTCTTGGTGAGTGCCGGTCCCATGAACGGCCGCTTTGGGTATCGCTGTCGCTTGTATCGTCCGCCGAACTCGTGCGCTCGCGCCGACTGACCGACGATGCGGTGGTCGGGGCCGATGACGACGCGCTGCCTGTTCTTCTCGACGGCGAAGCGGATCGCGCTGCGGAGTTGTCCACGCCTTGTCTTGGGTGGCTTGCCCGGCTCGGCCGGGTTGGCACTCTTGCGGATGCTGCGTTTGGCGGTGAGCCGGATCGATGCGCCCGCGTGTCCGAGACTCTCGATATTCGCCCGCCGCACCTTGCGGAGCACCTTGGGGATGTCCGAACGGGTCTTGACTTGCATACCAATCGCTGCGTTCATCTGAGCACCCGGAATGTCAAAGTGATGATGCTGGTGAACAAACGCTTTTCGGTGAGGTGCTCGGGTGCGAAGACTGGTTCGGTCGCCACCTTGAGCACTGGCACGCTGCCGATACCGGTGACTTGCACACGCCCAAGCCGGAAGTGATCGGCGATCTCCTCGGCCAATGTCATGAGCGCATCGGCCTCGGTGTCGTCAGCCACCTTCTGCTGCACGCCGATATCGATCGTGTAGTCGTGCTGGTTCTGGTTCCGGCTTGATGCCAGGACTTCGATCCCCTTGGGAACGACAGACACATGCAGATCCGCCATCTCGGGCAGGTCGAACACCGGCTGGTAGTGCCGCTCGGCGGTGAGTGGCTGGTTCAAGCTTGCCGCATTGAGTGATTCTACAACCGCGTCGGCAATGGCGATGAGTGTGCTCATGGTTCACCTCCGGCAACATGAGGCCGACCGTTGAATCGACCTTCGAGATACGACACCCGGCGTTCGATCGAAACCAGATCGCTTCGCATACTGCGAATTTCAATGGTGAGCGTGTCGAGTTGCCGACCGACCTGCTCAAGTTTGGTTGTGACGACGCCCCATTGGACGGTCAAGGCGAGGACGCCGATCAAGGCGGTCAAACCGATCCCGGCCCAGCGAACCCGTCCATTATTTGGTTGATGATGTGTGCTGATCTGGCTCATGGGTTTGTTTCCGTGGCGATGTGCTTGGTGTGGATGCGGAGGGCTTTGCGGTATGGGTCGGAATAGCGAAACACGGGTTCGTCGCCGGGTGAGAGAACTTCATAGACGACGGTGGTGCTGCCATCGGTCTCGCGGATCAGATCGCCGCGTTTGGGCAGTGTGGTTTGTCCGTCGAGCACAAGGTCAGCCGTGCGGATCAGGTAATCCCGGCTCTCGGTCTTGTGCATGATGCCGAAGTCATCCGCCTGCTCGAACTCGGTTCGGCCAACCGTCGCTTGGATAGCCAAGGTGCTGACCCCACGCGCATACGACACCGATCGCGTCATGTGCTGGTGTCGCTGGTCATCGAACCAACTTGCGCCTTGTTCGAGCATGTCCGCCATTACTGGTTCATCCGAATACGCACAACGGCGTCGTTGTCACCAGCCGCCGCGATGGTTCGCCCGATGCGTTTGTTCGCGCCGGTGTCGCTGTTCGCCGTGGCCTCGTTGGTCGCGTCGTCCCAGTACACATCGAGGCCCTGGGCGATTGCCGTGCTCGCCCCGGTTGCTTTGGGGAAGTCGAATACACCGGTGACGGCCAACGCGCCGAGCGTATTGGCTTTGATGTCAATCTTGGCCACGCCGACGAGTTCGCCTTGGACGACGACTTGACCCGCAACGACATCTGCCGTTGGGGTGTAGTCGATCGAGTTGCCTTCATGGATGTATGTTGCGGTCATGATTGGGTTCTCCTCATCGATGAGCTGATGGCTATCGATCTGGTTGTCTTGTGGAAACTGGGACATGGGTCAATCCTGCTTTGCTTCATGGCTTACACCTCGCCCTTGCTCTTGACGGCTGCGCGGTGATCTTGCATTGCCACGCCGAAGTCGAAGTAGCCACGCCACTGCATGCCCAGCGTGTTGAAATCGGTCTCACCGGATTCGATCGTGGGCGTGCGCTTGCCACGCAGGTACGCGATCTCGATGGCCGCGACATCCGCTGGGTTAGCCAGCAGGTACCACGCCTTGGGGCTGCCTCCGTTGATGCCTTGGGCGTTGAGGTACGGCGATGCGACCGGATTCCACTTGCCCGCATGCGGATTGACCGCTGGCTTGGGCTTGTTGGTGTCGGTGACTTCGTTGACCCGGGTTTCGGTCATCAGCACCTGCGCCGAGACCTTGAGCGACGAAGGCACCAGCAGCACCGATGGCGAGAGCAAGACGGGCTTGCCTTCCGAATCGGTCTGGTCAAGGAACACCTGCTCGGCCTTGGTCAGCGCGTCGATCGACAACGCGGTGTCCGCGCCAGCGAGGAAGTTCTTGTTGGCCGCATCGAAGAAGTTCGAAGGGTTGGAGAGCAGCAGCTCGAAGACGGCTTCCTCACGCTTGAGCGCCGACATCCGCCCGATCAAACGCGGAATCTGAAGGAACGCACCCAGATCGTCGTTGATCATCATCTGGCGGGTGAGCGAGATCATCCGCCCGAAGGTTTCGACCTTATTGGTGAATGCTTGTTCGCTCAAACCAGCGTGCTTGAGTTCGCCGTCGGGGCCGACCTTCTCAAAGACGCCGTTTCCGGTGAGCCGATAGCGGGTCACTTCTTTGAAATCGTTCACATCCGTCTCGGCGCTGAACTGGGCGACCACACTCTCGACCGCGTTGTACGCCGCGAGCATGGTCTTGTTGGCGACATTGGATAGGATGCCCGAGAGCGAAACCGTGCTGAACCCGCCGCCACCCGCCGCCTGGAGCAAGCGTCCGTTGGCTGCGAAGGCTGCCCGGATTGTCTCGTTATCAATGCGTCCTGGTCGGACATGATCGCCCGCTGCGTGGATCGTCTCATAGATCAGCGTGTGGAGCCCGGCCCCTTGCAGATCGCGTGCGACCGCCGCGTTCATGGTCTTCTCGTCGTACCACTTGCCGACCTGTGATTCGGGCAACCCCGCCGACAGGCACATGGCCGCTTCGATGGCTCGGCCCGATTGTGCTTGATCCGCGTCTTTGCGAACACCGCCACGGGTCAGGGTCGGTCGCTGGGCTCGGAGGACTTCGAGTTCGGTGTGGTTGGTATCCCAGCCCTCAGCGATAGCATTCGCTTCGATCACATCGTGCTTTCCAGCACAAATACGCCGAACCGCCGAGATGCGTGTGGTTTCCGCAGCGGTCTCAGCCCGGAGGCGGGCGATGACATCCGTGTCACCCCCCGCCCCCCCCAAACCACCTCCACCATCTCCACCATCGGCATCCTTGCCGGTTGGTAGGGCCTGCTCGGCTTTGAACATCGCCTCAAGATTGGTCGTCTGTGTTTCGGTGAGCGTCTCGGGATCGAACCCCTTTGCCTCGAGCCATTGAGTGAATGTCATGTCGTCCTCCTTGACGATGTGTGCTGATTTGCTGTTGATTTGATTTGATCGAGCAGCGGCGACGCTCGCGCTCGTGTTGTCGTCTGCACCCAGTGCGACGAAGCTCACTTCGCCAAGCATTGATTTGCGTGCAATATGAACCGGCCCGGCGAACTCTCGTCCGTTGGCCATCGCTTTCTTGCCCTTGGGCACGAACTCCATCTGTCCGGACACCGCGCCAAGCGATGCCTGCCAGGGGAACCCGTTTCGGCTGCTCTCGATGATCTCTTTGGCAACCGCCCCGGCCCCAGAGATCACACCCGAAACGAGCAGTTGGTTGCCCTCGATGCGGATTGATTCGGTATGCCCAACGATCAGCGATCGGTTGTGATCTTTGAGAATCGGGCGGCTCTTGATCTGCCCGCCCGCGATCTCCATCCCAGCCAGATCGACCACGACTGGATGTGCCCAACCCGCGAGGATCATCGGCCCGCCGGTGTAGGCAACCATCGAGAACCGGCGCAAGCTCGGCGCGTTGTCCGAGTTTGCACCACTCGCTTCAGTCCATTGCTCGATCGGAGCTGCCAGATTGAGCAGGTGCTTAGTCTTCATCGTTGTTCTCCCCGTTTGTTCTGTTGGCCGCCGGGGTCAACCGCTCGATGCGTTCGTCCTGCAATCCGAGTTCCTGCATAAACGCCACTTCCTTGGCCCGCTGGCGGAGTTCGGTTTCCCAGTCGCGCCCTTGACGGGCGTATTCGTTGGCAATCGTTGTGGTGTGGGAGGACAACCGTGTTGCCTGCGCATTGGCTTCCTTGGCCGGATCGACATGCTCGGTCCCGTCCCAGAACCATTGGTGCGACACACCCACGCCCGAGGCGATCTGTGTTCGCAGCCGGAGCGGCATCAAGTCAGAAACAAGCACGGCTTCATCGAGCCACGCCGATAGAATACGATCGAGCACCGAGCACGCAAGGTGCTCCTGTTCGACACGGATGTTCTTGAAATATCCTTGATGGTCGAGCCGACCCGAGGCGTAGTTGTATCCGCTGCTGTTCCCCGCCGCGATGTTGAACGGCATGTTGAGACACCGGGCGATCTCGTTGAGAATCTCCCGCTTGAACTCGGCGTAGGTGGTCGCTGGTTGCTCGGCATGAAGCTGCGACATCTTCCAGCCACCGGGCATCGTGAGCAATGATCGTGCTTCAAGTTCGATCGCGTCCATCGGTTCGACGGATTCCGCCTCGCCGTTGGCGGGTGTGTCGGTATAGAGAATGCCCGCAAAGTCCGCCGCAGTCTCGGCAGCACCGAGCACGGCGAGTGTGAATCGACGGAGTTGTGAAAAGAGTGGCAGCGCAGGCGTAATGTCCGGAATCCCACGACTCTGTCCTGCGCGATCCGCGCGGAAATAGTGAATCACAGACTCAGCAGGCACACGGTCGTATTCGATCCCGAGGAACCCGGTGCGTGCATCGCCCGGATGCCCCTTGAGCATGTGGTATTCGACCGGATTGCCGAACGAGTCGAAGACAATTCCATCAACGGCTCCATCATCAAGGATCGAGAGGTCGGGCGTGGTCACCTGATCGGCTTCGATGAGCCGAAGGTCGAGTTTGATCGGTGATCGAAGATTGGGATTGCTGGTGAGGACAACGAACATCTCGCCATCGGTGGCATGAGCCATGCGCATGGTGCGGAGTTTTTCGGGCAGCCCGATCTCTTTGCTCCAAGCAGCGAAGGCCTGTTCGAGCCGGGCGTTGCCGAGTTCGTCATCGGTGAGCAATTGCAGCCGAGGCCCGGTGCCGACGACATCGTTTGCGAGCGTGAGCACAATCCCTTTGGCGTACGAGTTGTTGGCGGTTTCGTATCGAGCACGGTTCCGCAGGATGCGTCGCACCTCAGGCGATGCGGCCGCGTCGGCACTCAAGCCGTCGGCATGCATCCAGTGACGACGATTGCCGTCGTTGGTCGCTGCAGAATCAAATCCAGCACGGATCATCCGACGGATGACGCCGCCCTTGGTCTGGGTCAGTGGCCTCGAATCAGCAGAAGCAGCTTTGGCACGAAACACCCACCGCATCACGCACCCCCCGCGCCGGGAGGAATCAGCCGAGTGAACCGTACTGCCTTGGCAGGATTCGATGCGACTTCTTTGCTTGAGATATACCGATCGGCTTCGATCTGATCCTTGAGCGAGTGCTGCTCAACACTCCCAGCATCACCCTGCGCCCGCTTTGGGCCAGCAGCGTTGTCTTTGATGTTTTGTTCGAGATCATCGGGCATGGGGCCTACTCCGAGCCAGCCGACACGCTGACTACAAGTTGATTACCCGCTCGCGCCTGATTCTCGCCGATGTCATATGCAGCGCGACCAAATCATTACGCATGTAGAACCTGTGTCAGTTTTGGGCCGTCGTGCTCTCGTAAGTTGTGATCCGTTTGCCACAATGTCGGCACTCTCGCCTACGCAGCAGTCGCTGCCCAAGAGCACCTCGCGTGTAGAGCACACGCCAATGTCCGCATCCGCAATTCGGACAGCGAATACCTCGCTCTTCTTTCTTCGATTTCATCGTGTGCGTCCCCGAAGTTCAGAAAGCCGCAGCCGAGGCTTCGTTGCAACCTTTCGATCGGTTCCAAAGAGCATCGCCCCTTGCATCGACGCGGCGACCGCAGCCCCGACGATGCAATCGAGCCAGTGGTTGTCGAGGCCGGGTTGGCGAATTTTCCATTCATCGACGGTTCGACCTCGTCCCTCGGTCTTCACCCGATACTCGGCCGTCAGATGCTCGGCGAGGAGCCGGTGCAGGTCGGGCTTCCGGCCGAACAATGCCAAGCATCCCGGATCGCCCATCGGGACAGCGAGTCGGGATTGAATGAAAGACTTCCAGTAGTTTGTATCGAAGACCACATGCCGAACGGCTCGTTTGCCCGCGACATTGGGAATCCGCCAGTTATGCCCGACGCGATCGCCGCGCTTGCGTTTGTACTCGCTGAACGGGATGCTGCTCGCGCCAACATATCGCCCGTGACTCGGCAACAACACATTGGCGAACTTGCTCTGTCGGCAAAACTGGTAGACAACATCGGTCGATGCACCCCAGTTGGCATCGATCAGGCAGCGATCGATCCGCACCATTGCTCCGTCGTCGCGTCGCCATTCTTTGGTGAGCATCGCCTCGGTGAGGCATTCGAGCCCAGCGTAGATCGCGCCTTCTTGCCCGGCTCGTGGCGATGCCGTCAAGAGTGTTCGCTTCATCCCACGGAGCGTGAAGTATTGCTGCTTCTGGTCTGGCTCGGTGCCGTAGTCGATGATGTGCCCTGTGAAATCATCTGCCCACGCTGCGATCAACCAGTACAACGCCTTGCCCTGCACATCGATGAACATGGTCAGGTGCGAACAGCCGATCGGGACTTCGCCGCGTTTCATGCCACTGGTTTTGCCCGCAATCTGCTCGGCGGTGAGCAACTCATCGTCGGGCTCGTTCTCGGGGAGTGGCTCGTTCTGATACTCCGCCCAGAACGCCGCTTCGTTCTGGTATTTCAGGTTCATCGCGTGTTGGATGGCCGACAACTCGTCGTGGTTGAACCGCTCGGGCCACGCGATGATCGCGCCTTCGTCCATCTCCTCGCGGTGCTTGCCATAGAAGGCTGTCGCGGATTTGAGCCCTGCATCGTTGCGTAATCCATCCGCTCTGATCTCGGCGTATTTTGCCCACAACGCCTCGTTGGTCGGGAACGCATACACCATCTTCGTCCGCTCGCCCTGCCATTGCGGATGCACATCACGATCGAGCAATCGGTCGGCCATATCATCGGGACGCACGACGGTGATCGTCATCAACCCCGCGATCTTCTTGCCCGGCCCGCCAAGCCCGAGAATCGCACCAGCAAGAATCCGCTCACGCGTGGCGCACTGCGAAGGCGACCGAGCGGACTCATCTGTTTGCGGATCGTCGATCAATACCAACGATGGGCGGACTGATTGCCCGTCGGGCCGCTTGTGCTTCATGCCTCGGATGCGCCCGGTGATCCCGGCGACCCGGATAATCGCACCCGATGCCTTCGAGCCAGGCATCGTTGGCAGCACGATTTCCTTGGCTGTCCAACCGATATGCGTCTGCGTGCCCTGATACAGCTGCCCGCTGGCGCGTTGATGGATGCCTTCAAGTTGATGGATCGGGTACACCGCTTCGGGAAAGTCGCCGAGCAGCAGCTCGTTGTTCTCGAGTTCGGCCTTGATCGAATCGAGCATGTTGGCGGCGTGATCTTCATCCGCCCCGATCAACGCAACAAACCCACGAGCCCCGATCAAGATCGCCCATAAACACGCGATCTCGCACAGCGTTGTCTTGCCGCTTCCTCTAGGCATCGCCATCGCAAACAACCCGCCCTCAAGCACCGCCTGCTCGATCTTGGCGATGACTTTCAAGTGGTCGTCCGACCACGCCATCGTGAAGGTCTGCTTGAAGTAGGTTTCGCAGAAGAACTGAAAACTGGTTTGAGCCATCGCCTTGCGATCAGGATCGACGACCTCGGGCAGATCACCAATGTCCCGTCCCGAGAGCGACTGGGCCTTGCTCCGCGCCAACGCCCGCTCACGCTGCGCGTCGTAGCCCGTCAATCCTTCGGGTTCTGGCTTGGGCTTGTGGCGTTCATTGATGAGCCACGCGACATAGCGCAGCAGATCAACCCGCTGCGGCTCATTGTTCGCCGCGATGCGCAACCCCGCCCGCGTGCGATGCCGACGCAGCTGCCGCTCGCCGATCACCTCGCCGATCGGCGTCGAGTTGAGCAACTGACACAACTCGCTGGGTCTGAGTTGACGCGGATCAATCGCCAATGATCGCCCCTCCCGTCGCCATCTCACGCACCAACCACGCGGCGTAGTGCACGAGGTTGACCGTGCCGTCGGCGTTTGTTGGCGCATCAGCTTCGATATCCATGCGGATCTGCGCTTCGGAAATGCGTACACCTCCCGCTTTGGTGAGCAGTTTGACCGCGTCTTCGACCGTCATGGCGGCCGGGTTCAATCGAGGCGTCCCATCGGAACTAGGCGCATGTTCGGGAGTCATGTCGCACCTCCTAGCATGACTTGCCCACATGTCGCCCAGAGTGTGCCAGAATCTCGAAAACATCTGCAAATAAAGGCCCAACGGCCTTCCATTCTGGTCGTTTTCATGGCTTCATGTGTCACACGGAAGGCGAATGTACGCCAGCCAAGGAGAACCGAACGATGACGACCAACCCCACACGCAGCCTCGACGCGATTGCCAAACAAGACGCGATGGACAAAGCCATCGAAACCGCTCGCAAGGCGATGTTCCGCGACTCGCTTGATACGACTAACACCGGCGACGACTTCTTCGAGACCAGCGTGTGGGGCATCCGGGAACTCGTCGAAGCGGTATTCGAAGCCGCGTACCACGAAGGCCTGCACACCGGATACCGCCAAGGACGCACGCACGCCTGCAAAGAAGCCAACCGTCAGCCCGCTCCGAGTTCGCCAACCAATCCGACCATTCACACCAACCGGGCGTAACCGGTTGACCATCCCAACTCGAAAGGAAATGACATGACGAAGCAAGCAAAGAAAACATCCGCAAAGAAGACCACGGCCAAGAAGCCCGCACGGGCCAACACGGCCGCGACTGTCGCCAAAGTCACGCCCAAGGCAAGCACCAAGGCCAAGCCCGCCAAGAACGCGACACGGCCCAACGACGCGGCCACCCCACACAAGCCCAAACGCATCAGCGGACTCGACCTGGCCGCCAAGGTGCTCGCCGAGGCGAAGGAGCCGTTGCAAGCCAAGGCTATCGCCGATCGCGCGATCGCCGCGGGCTGGCAAACCACCGGCAAGACCCCGCATGCCACGCTCTACGCCGCGATGATCCGCGAGATCGCCAAGAAGGGCAAGGGCAGCCGGTTCGTCAAGACCGATCGCGGGCTCTTCGCTGCGA
>Ga0256839_1003556_pt1 | contig 15980 bp, 16 predicted proteins | sample 354166metaG_FD_185968 | JGI IMG/M metagenome (GOLD analysis project Ga0256839, IMG submission 185968) | Hydrothermal vent microbial communities from Mid Atlantic Ridge, Atlantic Ocean - 354-166 | ecosystem: Environmental > Aquatic > Marine > Hydrothermal vents | place: Atlantic Ocean: Mid... | reverse complement strand
GTATTTCTTTAACTGTAAGATTTCCTTTCTTCCCGGTAATATCCAGATAAGGATTTATCAGTCAACGGGGCCTATGGGATTTGCAAGATCCCTGCTGAACTTATTCGCGTTCTTCGTTACTTTCGCCGCAGGATTCCGAACTGGCAGCGAAAGGAGCATCATAAGAGCAATCACCACCGGCGCGCCATCCATGTATTATTAACCCTGTATTTTGGTTTCAATCTGTCAGGGACTTCAGGCCTGCGCCGGCACGGCGTTGCGGCGCTTGCCAATGGAATCACCATTGCCTGCGCACCGCGCCTTGTTCCAGCGCAGGCCTGAAGTCCTGAATACGATATATATGGTTGCCGGGTTAATGATTACAACGGCCGCACAGTGATGCCGAGAGAAACGGCCGGCACCGTTTCTCTACCGTCATCATGGGGCGGAATTGACGGCTGGTATGAAAAGTAATCCAGCCCTCCATGAATGCCGATGACTTTATTCAGATCATATGTCAGACCGACCCCCGCTGAGATGCCCCGGTCGTCATCCTTGCGATTGGTAACGACACCCGGGAAGGCGCTCGATTCGAGTTCATAGAAAACGCTCCACAGGGAAAGCCCCAGCCTTCCCTGCACGGACAAGCGCCTTCCCAGTGGATAGGTCCCCAGAACAGACAGGCTGAAGACACCACCATCCTTGATTCTCATATCGACGACATCGCCGGCATCGTTATTGAAACGATTCCTCATATCGAAGAATGCCAGTTGCCCGATCTCTAGCGCATAATATCGGGATGGCCGAATACCCACCCGCGCCAGATATGCAGGCGTGTCATCCTCAAACTCCGTGAACCAGACGTGACTGGCATCCACGCCCACATAGAAAATATCCTTCTCCAGGGCCAGCACGGATGCTGGCAAGCTGGACAAAAGCGACGCAAACATTACAAAACGGAGCGGACAGAACATCGACATATTCATGACTATATCAATATAACATATGGTCTCATACGGAAAAATCGGTGCAGACAAGCGCCTTGCATTGGGCGTCTATTGGGTGAAATAATAGCGTTCGGCACATCTCTCAACTCCCGCAAGGTGAAACCATGCCCAAGACGGCTTTTATCTCAGGCCTGTTGGCCACCGCCAGCCTTATCCTTCTCGCCTCGTGTGCCAATACTCAGGTAACAGGGTCCTGGAAGGATGCAGCCTATAATGAAAAATTATCCAACGTACTAGTGATAGGCATTTCGGACAACATTACCACCCGGCGCATGTTTGAAGACACCATCGTAAAGAAGTTCACGGAACACGGCATCGAAGCCACCTCCTCCGCCACGCTTGCCCCGCAAGACAAACAACTCGACAAGGCCGCCATCGAAAAGATCATCGAGGAAAATGACTTTGGCGCCGTTATCATCACCCGCATGGTGGGTCTGAAAAACGAAACCCAGTACGTGCCCGCCACCAACTACGTCACGGCCCCCTACTACAGCTCTATGTACGGCTTCTACAATCACGCCTACGGGCTGGCCTACGACCCGGGGTACATGGTGGACATCACCATTGCCTCCCTGGAAACCAATATCTATGAAACAGCGGACAAGCAACTCATCTGGAGCATGACGACCGAGAGCTTCGCGCCGAACCAGATCGCCCAGACCATCTCGGAACTGGAATCCGTCATCTTCCGGCAATTGGCCAAAGACGGGCTGATCTGAGAACAGCACTCGCATTGCCGCCCATCATCTGATGCGGCGGCGCAGGCTCCTTTTTGAAAAATCCTTGTCCTTCAGCCCCACATTGACATGGGGTTCCGTGAACTGGTAGGTGATGACGATTATATCCGTATCCTTGTGCAGCTTTTTCTTCTCCGGAAACTTCTCGTCGCTCTGTCTCTCGATGGTAATAACGATGGCATCATAGACCCAAGCATCATCCACCTTTTGCCATGAGAAAGCCGCTTTTTTGATCAACCTGCCCTTCTTGTCATAATATTCCCTGCCACTCAGGGCGCAATCATCCCACGAGTCCTGTTTTTCGAAATAGGAAATGATCTTGCCATAACTCGAACTCTCTACTATGGGCACGCTCTTGACCTTGTAGACCGTGTGACCCGTCCCTTCCTCCACGTCCAGCAGGCTGTGCGTGTCTTCGTTGACCTGGCGGATGGTGAGATCTTCGGAATTCAGCCCCCAATTGAGATTATCCTCCTCGCGCACGGAAAGGCGGGAGACGGACTGCAGTTTCTTGATATAGATCCACAACTCGGGCGGTTTTCTTGATTCCAGGGTATAGGTGGTGCGCAACAGGTTGTTGCCGGCATATTCCGGTGGCCCGGTGGTAAACAACATCAACTTGCTCACCAGATCACCCTCACCGCGGTAGTCCTTCCAGAAACGCACATAACTGCGCCGCTTGGTGACCTTGCCGGCCTTGTTGCGCATGGTAAATTCCAGATTGGTACGCTGGTCCTCACCCCAGTATTTGTAATAGCATTGCTCAACCACCGCCAAGCCGTCCACCTCCTCGGCATACCCACTCATGGGCGCAAATAGCATCACAATGCCGATAAGGATAAGAAAACTGGAAGTTTTTGACATAACCGCAGGCTCTCCGTGATTGGCTCGTTCAGGCAATACTTTGGCCCTCAGCCATGGGCCCAACTAGGCTATATCATACCTTTTCCAGGGGAAGGGTGACAGTCCGGCACCGCGCCGGAGGCGGCGCTCAGGCAAACAGATCACTCAGGCGGGCACCAGGATCTGAAACCCGCATAAAGGCCTCCCCCACCAAAAAGGCATTGACCTGATGCTTGCGCATGGTCTGCACATCCTCACGTGACAAAATGCCGCTTTCCGTCACCACGATGCGGCCCGGTGGAATCAACGGCAACAGCTCCAGCGTCGTCTCAAGGCAGGTTTCGAAGGTGCGCAGGTTGCGATTGTTGATGCCGATGAGCTCGAGATCCAGAGACAGGGCGCGCTCCAGTTCCGCCCGGTCATGGACCTCAACCAGCACGTCCATACCCAGCCGCCCCGCCAGCCGGGCCAAGTCCGCCAGCCGCGCATCATCCAGCGCGGCGACGATCAGGAGAATACAATCAGCGCCGATATGGCGCGCCTCGTAGACCTGGTAGGGGTCGACAATAAAATCCTTGCGTAATACGGGAAGGGAACAGGCGGCGCGCGCCTGGCGCAGATAATCCTCGCTTCCCTGGAAGAAATCCCGGTCGGTCAATACAGAAAGACAGGCGGCGCCACCCTTCTCATAGGAAACCGCAATCTCCGCCGCGTGAAAATCCTCACGCAACACCCCTTTGCTGGGCGAGGCCTTTTTGATCTCCGCAATGACGGCGGCCCGCCCCTCATCGATACGATCCTTGAGGGCGCTTGCAAAGGGACGCACGGGGGGAGCGGCACCGACAAGGCGTGTCAATTCATCGAGAGACGTCTGCCTGCTGCGTTCGGCAACCTCCTCCTCTTTGCGCTGCAGAATCCGTTTCAGGATATCAGACGTTCCAGTCATTGCGGTAATCTGTTGGTGCGGCAGCAGGCTTACTGCCGCCTGAGTGATTGGGATAACTCGACCAGCGCCTCCAGCCGGGCGCCCGCCCCGCCACTGTCCAGCACCTCCTGCGCCCGGGCCACGCCGGCTTCCAGGGTCTCCGCCAAATCCGCAGCATAGATGGCGGCGCCGGCATTGAGCGCCACGATGTCCCGCGCGGGCCCCCTGTCACCAGAAAACACCGCCTTGATCAGCGCCAAGCTTTGCCCGGCGCTGTCTACTTTCAGTTGGGCGAGATCAGCACGCTGCATGCCAAAGCCCTCCGGCTCGACAGTGTAGGTATGGATATCGCCATCACGCAGCTCCGCCACCTGCGTGGGTGACGTGATACTGATCTCGTCCATGCCATCCCGGGCATGCACGATCAGCACGTGCCGGCTGCCCAGCTTGCGCAGAACCTGGGCCATGGGTTCCAACCACCTGTCGCTGAAGACACCGATGACCTGATGAGGCGCGCCGGCAGGATTGGTCATGGGTCCGAGAATATTGAAGAGAGTGCGCACCCCCATTTCGCGGCGCGGCCCGATGGCGTGCTTCATGGCGCCATGATGCAGCGGGGCAAACATGAAACCCACCCCAAGGCGGGACACACATGCGGCCACCTGGTCAGGTGCCAGATCGATACAAACCCCCGCCGCCTCCAATACATCGGCGCTGCCGGAGCTGCTGGAAACGGAACGGTTGCCATGTTTGGCCACCTTGCCACCCGCCGCCGCGACCACGAAGGCGCTGGCGGTGGATATATTGAAGGTAGAAGCAGCGTCTCCGCCAGTGCCACAGGTATCAACGAGATGGGTCTTGTCCACTTCCACATGCGCGGCGAGTTCACGCATCACCTGTACCGCGGCGGCAATTTCATCCACTGTCTCCCCCTTCATGCGCAGACCGATAAGGAACCCGCCGATCTGGGCCGGTGTGGCCTGGCCGCTCATGATGGCTCTCATGACACTCGTCATTTCCCGCGCCGAAAGATTGCGCCCCTCGGTTACGGCCCGAATTGCCGCGGGCATGTCCATGGTCATTATATCTGCCCTCCTGAAACGCCAGGCGCCTGCGTCGGCCGCCCCTCAACCAGGAAATTCTTCAGCATGTCATGGCCATGCCGGGTCAAAATGGATTCAGGATGAAACTGCACCCCCTCCAAAACAAACGCTTGGTGCCGGACCCCCATAATCTCATCCATAGTACCGTCTTCATTCTCTGTCCAGGCTGTCACAACCAGGCAGCCGGGCAAACTGTCCTTCTCGATCACCAGGGAGTGATAGCGCGTTGCCTCGAAGGGGCTGGGCAAACCATGAAACACTCCTTCTCCCCGGTGATGAATCATGGATGTCTTGCCATGCATGATATGCCGAGCGCGGACGATGCGCCCTCCCAGAGCCTGGGCGATGCTTTGATGCCCCAGGCACACCCCCAGGATTGGGATGGCGCCTGCAAAGGTCTTGATGACATCGATGGAAATACCTGCCTCGTTGGGTGTGCAGGGTCCAGGAGAAATAACGATATGATCGGGCGTCAACGCCCTGATCTCATCAAGGCTGATCTCATCGTTACGGCAAACCCTGACTTCCGCCCCCAGCTCTCCCAGGTATTGCACTAGGTTATAGGTGAATGAGTCATAGTTGTCGATCATCAGGACCATGGGCACGCCTGTTAATAAAATCAGTAAGTAAAAAGTCATAAAACAAAGGTTCACCGCCATCCCTATACCGGGAATCAGGCGACATTATCACCCATCTGCCCGGCGAGAACCAGCCTGCAGACTTCTCTGTGTCAGCCCACATTTTTTCACCGGAATGGGGAGATGATCACGCGGAGATTTGGATTTACCCCAAGGGCACTTCCTTCGGGCTCACAAGGCATTTTACGAAGGAGCGGAATAACAGCGTATTTTCTGACTGAATATTAACCCGGCAACAATATATTTGTTGCCGGGTTAATCTTATGGGCAGGTCATGCATGCCGTATCATCCGGCAGAATCGGCGCCCCCCGTTTTTTTCATCACCGTATTGCTTGGGATTACAACATCATCAGTCAATAAGTTGGCATTAACATCCAGCAATTCCTTTATTTGCTCTATCAGCATGGCCAACCCTACAAAACCGGATTTGCGGAGATAAACATCTTCATGATGCCTTATAATTATCTCGACCACTTCAATCAACGCGACAGCGTCTATCAACTGATCAAGAAAGTGGCCTTTGAAAGACACGATCTGATCAGCTTTCACAACATCTTGGGCACTTCCTGGCGTCACATCCCTTTTATTCTCAACTATCATTCCCTTCTCCCTGCATTCCGGTATCAAGAGCACCTAACCATATGAATCAATGCCTGAAAATACTTCCAGGATTTGTTGGGTTGCCACTATTGTTGCAACCAGGATGAAATTTTTTTAATCGATCACGGACTCATGGTCTTCATAATTTTCGATTAAATAGCGAATATCGAACGCAGTGGCGAGCCTGTTCATGATGTTCATGCAAACCATCCCGCCATCACGGAAATTCGCTAGATGTGTCCGGCTGACATGTATTTTCATGGATAATTTATTGATGGAATCAATACCGTCCTTGCGTTTATTGATATCCGCCAGTTCTTTCCGCAAGCGCTTTACAAGATTCTCCATCCCGATAACATCATACTTGGGCAGACTCTGGATAATTTCCGCCGCCTTGGTCAGCGCGTCGATCGTTTCCTGGTATGATATTTTTTTGCCGGATTCCAGCTCATGGGTGAGCTGTTCCACAGAGCGCAGACCGCTACCGTTGCTGAATAGCTGTATGACAGATGCTGTTTTTCTCATTGATCAGATACCTCCCTATATCCCAACTGAAACAATAGTGACAATAACCCCATCTGTCAACACCACTAACACCTGGGTTGGGGTTTTCTGCCAACCCAGGTGGGTGTCGGCTATCGTATGTGGTTAGTACTTAAACAGCAACAGTTTCCGGGTACTGTTCCATTCTGGGAGACCGACCCGCCCTTCCCACCCCCTGGGCAAACAAACCGTGCCAAAAAGAGTGTCCCAAAGCGTCACCGTACCGTAGTTCCAACGATGCAGTCCCCTTTCGTGATGGACCAGGTGCTGCTCTGGCAGCTGCATAAAATAGCCAATCCATCGCAAGCGGACAGGAGTGTGAATATTGGAATGATGGAAAATCTCCAGCATGGACTCGACTAGCAGAACGCAGAAAATAATTTCTGCGCTGACACCCAGGATCTTCCCGACAAACAATATCACCAGCGAATCAATGACCATTTCAATTGGATGGCGCCAGAATGTCACCCGCGTATCCATATGTGACGGCGCATGGTGCATATAATGAACATAGCGCCACAGGAAACGATTGACATGGCGAAGACGGTGGTACCAATAAGCAACGAATGAATAGGCCAGATATGCTGTCAGTACCTGCCCCCAAAATGGCAAATCATCCAAATATTGCCATATTGAAGGGACGTGGGGCCAGATTGACAGCAGCCCGGTCAGCCAGACAGTCGCGAATAACATCAGCCCGCACCAATGTATAAACCACGTTTTCAGAATCGGGAACTGACGAGCGGGAGTTATGCGCTCAAGTGAAAACAAGCTCAAAAACAACACTATTTCCAGTATGCTTAATTCGTACATTACGACCTCCTTGCGTTGTACGTCGACAGGAGGCTTAAGAATACGTTTTCTCAATGAGCCTGGTATAGCTGGAATAAACGAACTGATCGTTCACTTTCAATAACAGCAAGCGATTCAGTGCGTCAGTGAACGAACCTCTGCGGTGCCTGCGGGACACCTCCTCAAAAGGAACGTCATTGTTTTGGATTGATATCATAGGTTCACCAAAAGGTCTCGGCCTTTCTCCTTCACAGCCCCTTCACCCTCTGCCACCCCATCGGCTCAAACATCAAAATCCTGGTCCTCTGCGATGCGATTTCCAACCCGAATTAGCCCGAGCCGCCGCTCCATCTCGATGCGGAAGCACCTGGCATCCGCTTCTCTCTTGAAGCAAACCACATAATCATCCGCATACCAGCGGACCAGCATGCAATAGCTGAATACGATATATATTATTGCCGGGTTAATAATACCAAGCGGGGCGATGTTTATCTGCGTATCTCGCTGGTTCTTGGCGTGCGCGGTGATGCGCCATCTGGCGCGGGATGCGGATTACCAGCCGCTGGCGAGATGAAGGTGTAACACACATAGAGCGATTGTTAAGAAAGGGACTATCACCGATTGCAATGACAGTGGCATGATGGCAAGACAGGCTGGACCGACGCCGGGAGAACCTGAAATCTGAGGGTGCCTTCTGAGGCCGGTCAGGAAATGAGGCACCGGCGTGCGGATTTCCATCAGAGTCCGGGCCTAAAGAAGATGGGCTCACACAGAGACCGGATATAAACATGCAATCGAACCTGGCTGCCGTCAACCATTGTCTTGCAAAACGAGGGAGTCCATATAAGGTCTGATTAATTCAAAAATCATCATCCCGGCCCGCGCCGGGATGATGGGTTAATCAGAACTGCCATAAATATTGCTATATTTATGGAGAAGATACAGTTTATCTTACCTGGTAGGGATGAGTGGTGAGATCTCAGGTTCAATTTCCGTTGCCTGGCTCGGCCCATTTATGTATATGATAGCGTGTGTGGGATGTGTTGCGGAATGAGGGCACTAAGTGAGGGGAGGAAAATAACGGGCCTAAGAGTGGATGAGCCAACGAATATAAAGGCGGGCGGCCTGGTTGCGGTCAGGCCGCCCGACGACCCGGAGTGGATCGGGTCGTTCCCTGGCCCGGTTTTCGCAAGCAAATGATGAGCTTACGGCTATTTGTCAAAATGGCGCGCCCGGAAGGATTCGAACCTCCGACCGCCTGGTTCGTAGCCAGGTACTCTATCCAGCTGAGCTACGGGCGCAAAATTGAAGCGGGATTATCACGGTAGTCGACCCCGATGTCAATCGATGACCGTGAACGTCGCTAAATGGCGGAGAGAGAGGGATTCGAACCCTCGATGGAGTTTTAGCCCCATACTCCCTTAGCAGGGGAGCGCCTTCAGCCACTCGGCCATCTCTCCGCATACCCGGCGCGCGCCTCAGACACGCTTGCCGGCCCGCCCTACGGCGAATGCGAAAGGATACCGAATATGCTCATTTGACGCAAAATAATATTGCGGGGGAAATCAGATCTGGGCGCGGCCCGGTATTTGACTCTTTTCTTTCTGGATGCGGTCGTAGATTTCTTCACGGTGCACGCTCACTTCCTTAGGAGCATTCACGCCAATGCGCACCTGATTGCCCCGTACACCCAGAACGGTCACCGTCACGTCATCACCTATTATCAATGTCTCGCCTACCCGGCGTGTCAGAATCAGCATTGCAAGTCTCCTTACCCAAAACGTCCTTTTCAATAAGGACCTTTTGTCATTATTTCCATGACGCCCATGATTCTTCATCGGCCGGTAAAGAGGGAAACTATAGGAAAAAGTTACCACAAGACGCGTTGCCGGCAAATCCCATCATGCCACAAACAAGAATATAAGCACTTGTTTCATAAGAGAAAACAACCGCACAAGGAAGGAATGAACAGAAAATATCGTGGCTTCAGCCTTCGAGCCCGAAGGCCTCGTGCAGGGCGCGCACGCCCAGTTCCAGGTACTTCTCGTCCACCACCACGGAAATCTTGATTTCGGAGGTGGAAATCATGCGGATATTGATTTTCTCTTCGGCCAGGGTGCGGAACATCTTGCTGGCGATGCCGGCATGGGAGCGCATCCCCACCCCCACCAGGGAAATCTTCACGATGCGGTCATCACCATTTACCTCGCGTGCGCCGAGGCTGTCAGCCGTCTCTTGCAGGACTTTCATGGCGCGCGCGAAGTCGTTGCGGTGTACGGTGAAGGTGAAGTCCGTGGTGGCGTCTTCCGCCACATTCTGCACGATCATGTCCACCTCGATGTCCGCATCGGCGATGGGCCCCAGGATGTGGCCCGCCACACCGGGCTGGTCGGGTACGCCCAATACGGTCAGCTTCGCCTCGTCACGGTTGAAAGCAATCCCGGAAATCTGTGCCTGTTCCATTCCCTCTTCCTCTTTGATAATCAATGTCCCCGGCCCTTCCTCGAAACTGGACAACACGCGCAGGGGCACATTGTACTTGCTGGCAAACTCCACCGAACGTATCTGCAGCACCTTGGCGCCCAGGCTGGCCATTTCCAGCATTTCCTCATAGGTAATGAGGGACAGGCGGCGCGCCTCCGGCACCACACGGGGATCGGTGGTGTAGACGCCGTCGACGTCCGTATAGATCTGGCACTCGTCGGCCTGCAAGGCCGCCGCCAGGGCGACCGCCGTGGTATCGGAGCCGCCCCGCCCCAGCGTCGTGATGTTGCCGTGCTCGTCCACGCCCTGGAAACCGGCCACCACGACGACACGGCCAGCGGCCAGATCGTTGCGGATGCGCTGCGCATCGATATCCTTGATGCGCGCCTTGTTGTGTGTGCTGTCGGTGAGGATGTGGACCTGGGCGCCCGTATAGGAACAGGCCGGGCAATCCCGCGCCTGCAGGGCCATGCTGAGCAAGGCGATGGTCACCTGTTCCCCCGTGGCCAGAATCACGTCCAGTTCCCGCGCGGGAGGGGTGGGCGTGATGGCCCGCGCCAGTTCCAGCAGGCGGTTGGTCTCGCCGCTCATGGCGGACACCACCACCACGATGTCGTCACCTTGCCGGCGGCGCGCGAGCACCCTCTCCGCCACGCTGACGATGCGCTCCGGCGATCCCACCGAAGTGCCGCCGTATTTCTGTACGATCAATGCCATGTTTTTTCGTGAAGGGTGAGGCGTGAGGCCTGAGGCGGAAAACGCCGCACCCCGAAACCACACCTCTCCCATGTCATCTCACGCCTCATCCTTCACGTTCCAGTGTCTGACGCACCCATTCCGGCACCGCCGCCAGGGCCCCTTCCAGGGCGGCAGGATTGTTGCCGCCCGCCTGCGCCATGTCCGCCCGGCCTCCGCCCTTGCCGCCCACCTGCTGCGCCACGAAATTCACCAGGTCCGAGGCCTTGAGCCGGTCGACCCGGTCCTTGCTCACACCGGCCACCAGGCTCACCTTGTCGCCCGAGACGGTAGCCAAGACAATGACGCCCGCGTCCAGCTTGTCCTTGAGTTGATCCAGGGTCTGGCGCAGGGTCTTGGCGTCGGCCCCGTCCAGCCTGGCCGCCAGCACCTTGCAGCCACAGACGATCTGCGCCTTGGCGGCGAGATCCCCGCCGGCGCTGCTGGCCAGCCTGGACTTCAGGGCCTCCAGCTCTTTTTCAAGTTCCCGGTTGCGCGCCAGCACCTGCCGCACCCGCTCCAGCACATTGTCGCGGCCGGCCTTGACGAGACCCGCCAGGCGCTGCAACTGGCGCTCTTCCTCCTCCACCCATTCCAGGGCGCGCTGCCCCGTCAGGGCCTCGATGCGCCGCACGCCCGAGGCGATGCCGGTCTCGCTGACGATCTTGAACAGACCGATGTCACCGCTGCGCGACACGTGGGTGCCGCCGCACAATTCAATGGAGAAATCCCCCATGCGCAACACCCGCACCTGGTCGCTGTATTTCTCGCCGAACAGGGCCATGGCGCCGCTCTCCACCGCCTCATCGTAATCCATGATTCGGGTCTCCACGGGCAGATTGGCGCGCACCTGGGCGTTGACCAGTTGCTCCACGGCCTCGATCTGCTGCGGCGTCATGGCCTCGAAATGGGAAAAATCGAAACGCAGCCGTTCGGGATCCACCAGCGAGCCCTTCTGGGTGACATGCCTGCCCAGGACTTCGCGCAGGGCCGCATGCAACAAATGAGTGGCCGAATGGTTGAGTTCCGTGGCGTGGCGCAACGCTGCATCGACCCGTGCAGTCACCACATCGCCTTTGTGCAAGGCGGCCGTGGCCTTGCCAATATGGACGTTGGCCTCACCGGCCTTTTGGGTGTCGCTCACCTCGAAGGCCACTTCACCATTCAGCAACAGTTGACCCGTATCACCCACCTGGCCGCCGGACTCGGCATAGAAAGGCGTCTCGTCCAGCACCACGCGGCCCTCCGCACCCGCCTCCAGCGCATCCACCGGCCGGTTGTCGCCGTCGAAAAGGGCCGCAATACGCGACTGCCCGGAGGTGTGCCCGTAACCGGTAAATTCGCTCCCGCCGTCCACCCGCAGTTCCTGGGTATAGTCCCGCCCGAACTGGCTGGCGGCGCGCGCCCGCTCCCGCTGTGCCGCCATCTCGCGCTCGAAACCTTCCATATCCAGTCGCAGCCCCCTTTCACGGGCGATATCCGCCGTCAGATCCACGGGGAAACCGTAGGTGTCGTAGAGCTTGAACACCACGTCGCCAGGGATAACGGCGCCGCGCAACTGCGCAATGGCCTGTTCGAGAATATGCATGCCCTGCTCCAGGGTCTCGGCGAAACGCACCTCCTCCTGCCTGAGCACCTGCTCCACCTGTTCGGCGGCGCGGGTGAGTTCCGGATAGGCTGCGCCCATCTCCCTCACCAGGGGTTGCACCAGGCGGTAGAAAAAGACCTCCTTGATGCCCAGCATATAGCCGTGGCGGATGGCGCGGCGGATGATGCGCCGCAGCACATAACCGCGCCCTTCATTGGAGGGGATGACCCCGTCGACGATGAGAAAGGCGCAGGAGCGGATATGGTCGGCGATGACCCGCAGGGACGACTGGCCCGCATCCTCCACGCCCGCCAGCTGCGCGGCGGCCGTGATGAGCTTGCGGAAGAGGTCGATATCGTAATTGCTGTGCACGCCCTGCATGACGGCGGCCAGGCGCTCCAGTCCCATGCCCGTATCCACCGAGGGGTGCGGCAGGGGCGTCATGGCGCCCGTGTTGTCGCGGTTGTACTGCATGAACACCAGGTTCCAGATCTCCACGTAACGGTCGCCGTCGGCGTCCGGGGAACCGGGCGGACCGCCCGCCACCTCCGGGCCGTGGTCGTAGAAGATCTCCGAGCAGGGCCCGCACGGCCCGGTGTCGCCCATGGACCAGAAGTTGTCGGCCGCCCCGATGCGCCCGAAGCGCGCCGGATCCACGCCCACCTCCTTGAGCCAGATGTCGGCCGCCTCGTCGTCCTCCTCGTACACCGTGACCCACAGCTTCTCCGGCGGCAGCCCGCACTCCCGGGTGAGGAATTCCCAGGCATAGTGAATGGCCTCGCGCTTGAAGTAGTCGCCGAAACTGAAATTGCCCAGCATCTCGAAAAAGGTATGATGGCGCGCCGTATACCCCACGTTCTCCAGGTCGTTGTGCTTGCCACCGGCGCGCACGCAACGCTGGGAGCTGACGGCGCGCTTGTAGGGGCGGCTCTCCTGGCCGGTAAAGACCTCCTTGAACTGCACCATGCCCGCGTTGGTGAACAACAGGGTGGGATCGTTGCCGGGCACCAGGGAGCTGCTGGGCACCAGCGTATGGCCATGGCGCTGGAAATAGTCCAGAAACAATTGTCGTATGGCTGCGCTCGTCATCATAATGTCTTCATCTACTCTCCCCTGAACAACAGCGCGCCGATCTGTTCCATGGTAAAGCCACGCTGTTGTAAAAAACGCGCCTGGCGGGCGCGTTCCTTGTGATCCTGCGGATATTCTCCGGCAAAGCGTTTGCGCCATGCCTCCCTGATGAGAACCTGCCAGTCGGCCCGGTCATCATCCACCACCTCTGCGATCAGTTCGTCGCTCACCCCCTTCTCCCTGAGCGCCGCGCGGATGCGCACGGGCCCTTCCCCCCGCGCCACGCGCGCGGCCACGTAGGACTCGGCAAAGCGCGCGTCACTGAGCAGCCCGTCGGCGGCAAGCCGCGCCAGCACCTCATCGACCAGCGTTTCATCGAAGCCCTTGTGGCACAGCTTGCGCCGCAGCTCCAGGCGGGTATGCTCGCGCCGCGCCAGCAGGTCCATGGCCCTGAGGCGCGCCGCCCCAGGCGTCGGCGGCGCCTGCTCCTCAGACCTCCGCTTCAACGAGCTCCGCTTCGCCCTGCGCTACGCCGCCCAGCAGCCTGGCGCGGATCTGGTCCTCGATCTCGCGGGCGATGTCCGGCGACTCCTTCAGGAAGGTGCGCACGTTGTCCTTGCCCTGGCCGATGCGGTCGCCATTGTAGCTGTACCAGGCCCCGGACTTGTTGATGATGCCTTCCTTGACGCCGAGGGTGATGATCTCCCCCTCGCGGGAGATGCCTTCGCCGTAGAGGATGTCGAATTCCGTCTGGCGGAAGGGGGGCGCCACCTTGTTCTTGACCACCTTGACGCGGGTCTCGTTGCCGACGATCTCGTCGCCCTTCTTGATGGCGCCGATGCGGCGGATGTCGAGGCGCACCGAGGCGTAGAACTTGAGGGCGTTGCCGCCGGTGGTGGTCTCCGGGTTGCCGAACATGACACCGATCTTCATGCGGATCTGGTTGATGAAGATCACCAGGGTGTTGGAGCGCTTGATGTTGGCCGTCAGCTTGCGCAGGGCCTGGGACATGAGGCGCGCCTGCAGACCCATGTGGGAGTCGCCCATGTCGCCTTCGATCTCGGCCTTGGGGGTCAGGGCCGCCACCGAATCCACCACCACGATGTCCACGGCGCCGGAGCGCACCAGCATGTCCGTGATCTCCAGGGCCTGCTCGCCGGTGTCCGGCTGGGAGACCAGCAGGTCGTCGATATTAACGCCGATCTTCTCGGCGTAGACGGGGTCGAGGGCATGCTCGGCATCCACGAAGGCCGCCGTGCCGCCCAGCTTCTGAACCTCGGCGATCACCTGTAAAGTGAGCGTGGTCTTGCCCGAGGACTCCGGACCATAGATCTCCACGACGCGCCCGCGCGGCAGCCCGCCGATGCCCAGCGCCACGTCCAGCCCCAGGGAACCGGTGGACACCGCCTCCACGTCGCGCACCATGCCGGGATCGCCCATGCGCATGACGGATCCCTTGCCGAACTGGCGCTCGATCTGCGACAGCGCCGCGTCCAAAGCCTTTCTCTTGTTCTCTTCCATTCTTCCCCCTGTGAAGCCTCAGTAAATGATCTGCCTGTCACCTGCCCGCAGTCCCTGTCGCCCGGATATCGGCTGGCCCCAATTATCACATAGAACACGGCCTCCGTCATAGTGCTACCCGCCTTCCCGCAAGGCCCATGAGTGAAGCGCATGATAGCGCACCCCCCGAGCCCCGGAAACCGATTCCATGAGGGAAAAGTCTGTCACATCCCACGCCAGCGGCGGCGTCTCCCCCACCGCGGGCGCCCGCCCCACCTTGCGCATCACGGTCATGTGGGCCTGGTAGGGGCGCGGGTCCAGGGGTATGCCGCAGGGCTGCAGGTGTTGCCTGAGGCCGCCCACCAGGGTGAACAGTTGCGGCGGCGTGTGGCGCGGACCCAGCCACAGGATGCGGGGCCGGGACCAGTAATCCAGGCGACCCAGTTCCAGGCGAAAGGGCGGGCAGCGCACCGCGTCGCCCGCCGCCACGATACAGTCGGTAACTGGCATTTCCACCTGGCCGAGAAACACCAGGGTGATGTGAAGATTGTCCACGGGCACGGCGCGGCCCGCGCCGCGCGGCAGCACCTTGCGCAATTGTTGCTTCAACCGCGCCCGCAGCGCGTCATCGGGACACAAAGCAAAGAACAGACGGCGGGCGGCGGGCGCCTTCTTCTCAGGCGTCGCCATCACCGCGCCCGATCAGGCTCGCCATCCCCTGCAGGGCCGCCAGGGCGGCGCGGCGGCGCACCTGGTGGCGCCCGCCGGCGAAGCGCAGGGTACAGGCGCGGGCGGCCACGCCCTGCCCGTCCCAGGCGAAACACACCATGCCCACGGGCTTGCCGGGCACGGCGCCGCCCGGCCCGGCAATGCCGCTCACCGCCAGGCTGACCTGGGCATGACTGCGGCGCAGGGCGCCCGCCGCCATCTCCCGCGCCACCGCCTCGCTGACCGCGCCATGTGCCTCCAGGGTCTGCGCCGCCACGCCCAGCATTTCTTCCTTGGCGCGATTGGCGTAGGTGACGAAGCCGCGCTCGAACCACTGCGAGCTGCCGGGCACGGCGGTGATGGCGGCGGCGATGAGCCCGCCCGTGCAGGACTCGGCGACGGCCAGCATCTGGCCGCGCCGCCGCAACAGCTCACCCAGCGCCGCGGCGTGGCGCACCAGTTCATCGTCCGGCAGGTCCGCCTTATCCACCATGCCCCGCTCCACTCAGCCAGGTCCGCCACATGTCGCGATAGGCTGTCTCCAGGGCCTGCGCCAGCCCGCGCCCGTCGCACAGGGGCGACGCCGCCATGCGCTCACGCTGGGTGGCGCGCAGGGTGCGGCGCCGCGCCACATCACGGGCCAGGGCCACGGCTTTGTCCACATAGTCCTGAGGCGATGTGGCGATCAGCTCATCCAGACCGACGGCCCTGAGCAGGCTCACCCCC
>Ga0256839_1003555_pt1 | contig 15981 bp, 12 predicted proteins | sample 354166metaG_FD_185968 | JGI IMG/M metagenome (GOLD analysis project Ga0256839, IMG submission 185968) | Hydrothermal vent microbial communities from Mid Atlantic Ridge, Atlantic Ocean - 354-166 | ecosystem: Environmental > Aquatic > Marine > Hydrothermal vents | place: Atlantic Ocean: Mid... | reverse complement strand
GCGATAATGTTGAGATTAATGTTGAATTGATCTACCCCATTGCCATGGACGAAGGTCTGCGTTTTGCGATCCGCGAAGGCGGCCGCACCGTCGGCGCCGGCGTCGTTGCAAGCATCATTGAATAATTGAAAGTCAAAATTTTTTGCGGGCAGGGCGGATATTTTATCCGCCCTGCTTGTATAGATAACAAAGCCTTAAAATGATTAATTCTTTTGATTGATCATTTTCACATTGAATAAGATAAGGTGCGGCTTTATATAAAGCAGGCATATGATGCGAAGGAGTGTAGCTCAGTTGGTAGAGCACCGGTCTCCAAAACCGGGTGTCGTGAGTTCGAGTCTCTCCACTCCTGCCAAATCATATGGCCAAATCATTTGGGGAAAAGCTTGATTGATTTGCTTTTTATAGGTATTGATTTTTTGGAAGCATAGGTGGAGCTGATAAGGATCAGGTTCAAAAAAATATAACGGATTGTTAAAATGGCGAAAACGAACCCAGCAGAATTTGTCCGGCAGGTCCGGCAGGAAATATCGAAGGTCGTATGGCCGACGCGTAAAGAAACCATGGTAACAACGATTATGGTATTTATCATGGCGACCATTATGGCAATTTTCTTTTTGGGCGTGGATCAGGTATTGTCTTTCGTCATCAAACTCATATTAGGATAACTGAATATGGCATCCCGTGCACGCTGGTATATTGTTCAAGCCCATTCCGGTTTTGAAAAAAAGGTTTCTCAAAGTATCAAGGATCAGGCCGTGCTTCAGGGCCTTGATAGTTATGTGGAAGAAATCCTTGTGCCGATTGAAGAAATCCTCGAGGTGAAAAAAGGCAAAAAAGTAACAACAGAGCGAAAATTTTTCCCAGGCTATGTTCTGGCGAAAATGGTTATGAATGATGTGACCTACCATCTTATCAAGAATACACCAAAAGTATCCGGTTTTCTGGGCCAGTCAGGCAAGCCGTTCCCTATTAGCCAGAAAGAGGTTGACAGAATTCTGCATCAGGTGCAGGAGGGCGTGGAGCGTCCCAAGGCTGCAATTGTTTACGAGGTAGGCGAAGAGGTTAAGGTCATTGATGGCCCGTTTGATTCATTCATCGGTATTGTGGACGGGGTTGACGAAGAGCGCGAGCGCCTGAAGGTTTCTGTCTCTATTTTTGGCCGCGCGACACCGGTCGAGCTTGAGTATGCGCAGGTTGAAAAGACCTGATAATTCTGGTCAAAATTTTTACCTAAAATTTTAACTGGCAATTCTATTTATGGGCTGTTATAAGCCGCCCTTACGATGGTCAGGTGATTCTTTGTCTTCTGGCGATCTTTTGATATGGGCATGTTGCCTCTGTTGAAATGTGTGGAAGGTTAGCCATAACCGCACCACGCCCCTTAAAGCCGGGAATTGTCCCGCAGGTTTGATAGTTAATTAATAAAGGGTCTGTAATGGCGAAGAAAATAAGTGGATATATCAATTTGCATGTGCCTGCGGGTGCGGCGAATCCTTCACCTCCGATTGGTCCGGCCTTGGGTCAGCGCGGCGTGAATATCATGGAATTCTGTAAAGCATTTAATGCAAAAACCCAGGAAATGGAGAAAAACACACCAATTCCGACGAAAATAACGGTTTATGTGGATAAAAGCTTTACATTCAGTATTAAAACACCACCAGCATCTTATCTGTTGATAAAAGCCGCCGGTCTGAAGGGTGGGTCAGCAACCCCCGGGCGTGAGACTGTTGCGACGGTTTCCCTCGCCAAAGTTCAGGAGATAGCCGAGCTTAAGATGGTCGACTTGAATGCGATTGACATGGATGGCGCAATTCAGATCATCAAAGGAACCGCAAGTTCTATGGGTATCGAGGTTGAAGGATAAGATTATGGCACGTGTATCAAAACGTTATAAAGAAGTTCGCGAAGGTCTTGACCAGAATATTGAATATTCTCTGGAAGAGGCGCTTAAGCAAGTTAAGGCCCGCGCAAAGGCAAAATTTGATGAAACCGTCGAAGTCACCATGAATCTTGGTGTTGACCCGCGTCATGCAGACCAGATGGTGCGCGGCGTTGTCAGTTTGCCGCATGGTACAGGCAAAACCGTTCGCGTTGCGGTATTCGCACGCGGCGATAAGGCAGAAGAAGCCAAAAAGGCCGGCGCTGAACTTGTTGGTGCAGAAGACTTGATGGAAGCTATTATGAAGGGTGAAATGAATTTTGATCGCTGTATCGCGACGCCCGATATGATGGCTGTTGTTGGTCGCCTTGGTAAAATTCTCGGCCCCCGCGGTTTGATGCCAAACCCGAAATTGGGTACGGTAACGCCAAATGTTGTTGCGGCGATTGAGGCCGTAAAGGGCGGACAAGTGGAGTATCGGGTGGAAAAAGCCGGTATCATCCATGCGGGCGTTGGAAAAGTAAGCTTTGATGAGGCGGCTATTGTCGAAAATGCGCGTACATTAATTGATGCGGTGTTCAAGGCGCGGCCCTCTACGACCAAAGGGGCTTATGTAAAAGGAATTACTGTAAGTTCGACCATGGGGCCGAGCTTGCGCATCGCGATTTCTTCTGTGGCTGCTGGATAGGCTACAGAAATAAAAGAATTCCGTTGGGTTTGCCTGACGGGAACAGGGTTTTTAAAGAAATTTAAAAATCCGCCTGTCCAAAACTATAGGTGTTCAGTGATTTTTCTGGATTTAAACGATGATAAGTCGGCCTGTAATAGATGGGGTTGCAAATTTAGGATTTCCAGCTTTTGGTTTTCCGGGGTTTGCGGTTTCCGATTTGACCCTGGGTTGGGTTGAACGGCAGGCATTCATGGTATGACCGCATGGTGTGGTTATGCTTTACTCAACCGGTGAATATAATGTTGTATTTGCCATATAATATCGGAGACGAGAATGGATCGGGTCCAAAAAAAGGAAGCGGTAGCCTTCTTGAAGGATGTTTTCGCAAATGCCAATTCCATCGTTGTGGTACGCAACGCGGGGCTGGATGTTGGCGAAATGACTTCATTGCGCAATGAAATGCGCGAAGCAGGTGCCAGCCTTAAAGTGGCTAAAAACCGGCTCGCTCGTCTTGCTCTCGAAGGTACTGATATTGAGTCATTGGGCGATTATCTTAAAGGTCCGTCGGTTCTCGGTTATTCCGATGACCCTGTTGCGGCCGCAAGGATACTCGTTAAGTTTGCCAAGAAAAACGATAAAATCGAAGTTCTTGGTGGTGCTATGGGATCAACTATGCTTGACCTGAGCGGTGTTAAGGCGTTGGCTGCGTTGCCATCCCTTGATGAGCTGCGGGGTAAGCTGGTTGGTCTTCTTCAGGCACCTGCGGGCAAGCTTGCAAATATTACGCAAGCGCCTGCCGGACAATTGGCTCGCGTGTTTGGTGCCTACGGATCGCAGGGCGATGCCGCGTAGGTTTCTGGTAAGATATTAATTTTAGACTTAAGGAAATATGAAAATGGCTGATCTTAACAAGATTGCTGACGAACTATCTAGCTTAACTGTAATGGAAGCCGCTGAGCTTTCTAAAATTCTTGAAGAAAAATGGGGCGTATCTGCTGCGGCCCCTGTTGCTGCTGCGGCCGCTGCTGCGCCTGCGGAAGCTGCTGAAGTAAAGGACGAATTTGATGTTGTGATGACGTCTTTTGGCGAGAAGAAAATCAACGTCATTAAAGAAGTTCGTGCGATTACAGCTCTTGGCTTGAAAGAAGCCAAGGAAATGGTTGAAGCTGTTCCTTCGACAATTAAAGAAGGCGCGTCTAAATCTGAAGCTGAAGAAGTTAAAGCCAAGCTTGAAGCTGCTGGTGCGACAGTAGAGCTTAAATAGTTCTTTTGGTTTGGGTGGCGCGCGCTTGATTTGGTGCGTGCCATCTTTCCCGTTTTGGGAAAAATAGAATGTTTTTGATAGGTGCAGAGATATAGTGAATACAGTTCGTTACCTAAAATGTGAATTGTTATGAATAGTATGAATGACCGTTTTCAGGATTTTTTCTGAAGCGGTTTCTGGCGTATTGAGAGCGTGCGTTTTTATAACGTATAATTAGGGGTTATTCTGAGATGAAAAATAGAGATATTTCATCAAGGGTAACAGAGTCTGATCAAGGCAAAGTGACGAGGATAAAACATGGCGACTTCCTATTCCAGTCGTAAAAAAGTTCGTAAAAATTTCGGTCGAATCAAAGAAGTGGCTGAAATGCCTAATCTGATCAAGGTTCAGAGAAGCTCATACGACCAATTCTTACAAACGGATGTTCTGGCAGCGGATCGTACAAACGATGGCTTGCAGGGTGTTTTTAAATCTGTTTTCCCAATTTCTGATTTTGCCGCCACGGCATCTCTGGAATTTGTTTCCTATGATTTGGAAGCACCAAAGTATGATACTGAGGAGTGTCAGCAACGGGATATGACATATGCTGCGCCGCTGCGCGTAACATTGCGTCTGATCGTTTTTGATGTTGACGAGGAAACAGAGGCCAGGTCGGTCCTGGATATCAAGGAACAAGATGTTTATATGGGGGATCTGCCCCTGATGACGGACCGGGGAACCTTTGTTGTGAATGGTACCGAGCGCGTTATCGTGTCTCAGATGCACAGATCTCCGGGCGTATTCTTTGATCATGATAAGGGCAAGACCCATGCGTCTGGTAAATTTCTGTTTGCCGCGCGTATTATCCCGTATCGCGGTTCCTGGCTTGACTTTGAATTTGACGCGAAAGATACCGTTTTTGTACGTATTGACCGCCGGCGCAAGCTGCCGGTTACGACCTTGCTTTATGCTTTGGGCATGAAGTCGGAAGAAATTCTGGACACCTTTTATGACCGGGTGACCTACAAAAGGAAAAAAGGCGGATGGAGCGTACCATTCGTAAGTGAAGCATGGCGCGGCGTAAAGCCGACGTTTGACCTTGTCGATGCGGCCAATGGTGAGATTGTTGCCGAAATGGGCAAGAAAGTCACGCCTCGGGTGGCGAACAAGCTTGTCAAAGAGGGACTTAAGGATCTTCTGGTTCCCGATGAAGAATTATTGACGCGTTTTGCTGCGGAAGATGTGGTGAATGCAAAAACCGGCGAGATTTATATTGAAGCCGGGGAAGAAATTTCAGCAGAGCATCTGGAAAAACTTGAAGCTGCCGGTTATAAAACCATTGAAACCCTCGATGTTGACCATATTAAAGTTGGCCCCCATATTCGCAATACCCTGATGGGCGATAAGGTGGAAAACTGGGAAATGGCCATGTCCGAGATTTATCGGGTTATGCGTCCGGGTGAGCCGCCAACGAAAGAAACGGCAGAAGCCCTGTTCGATGGCCTGTTCTTTGATGCGGAACGTTATGATTTGAGCGCAGTTGGCCGGGTAAAAATGAATATGCGCCTTGGCCTTGATGCGCCGGATGATTTCAGGGTTCTGCGCAAGGAAGATATTCTTGCGGTTCTGAAAAACCTTGTTGATCTGAAGGACGGCAAGGGTGTGGTTGATGATATTGACCATCTTGGCAATCGCCGGGTACGTTCGGTTGGTGAATTGATGGAAAACCAGTATCGTATTGGTTTGCTTCGTATGGAGCGTGCCATACGTGAGCGCATGAGCAGTATTGATATTGATACTGTGATGCCTCATGATCTGGTAAATGCCAAGCCGGCTGTCGCGGCCGTTCGCGAATTTTTCGGATCCTCACAGCTTAGCCAGTTTATGGATCAGACAAATCCCCTGTCTGAAATTACCCATAAGCGCCGCCTGTCAGCGCTTGGCCCTGGCGGCCTGACGCGGGAACGTGCGGGTTTTGAAGTGCGCGATGTGCATACGACCCATTATGGCCGTATCTGTCCCATTGAAACACCTGAGGGACCAAATATTGGTCTGATTAACTCCCTGTCTATTTTTGCCAAGGTGAATAAATATGGTTTCATCGAAGCGCCTTACCGCAAGGTGAACAAGGGTATCGTATCTGACGAAGTGATTTATCTGTCGGCAATGGAGGAAGAAAAATACACCATTGCCCAGGCCAATACCGAATTGAATGAGGATGGCAGCTTCGCTGGCGACCTGATTGACTGCCGCGAGGCGGGAGAACATCATGTTATCAAGCCGGAAAATATCACCCTGATGGATGTGTCGCCCAAGCAGGTGGTATCCGTTGCGGCGGCGTTGATTCCCTTCCTTGAGAATGATGATGCGAACCGCGCGTTGATGGGGTCAAACATGCAGCGTCAGGCCGTGCCTCTTCTAAAAGCGGAATCACCGTTTGTCGGGACAGGCATGGAACGGGTTGTGGCGCGCGATTCCGGCGCGTCTATTGTGGCGGACCGGGCCGGCATCATTGATCAGGTCGATGCCCGCCGTATTGTTATCCGGGTGAGCGAAGATGTGGAAGATGGTACGTCCGGTGTGGATATCTACACCTTGCGCAAATTCCAGCGTTCCAACCAGAATACCTGTATTAATCAACGCCCCCTTGTGAAGGTGGGCGATATTGTCAAGCGCGGCGATGTGCTGGCTGACGGCCCGTCAACGGATATGGGCGAGCTTGCCCTTGGCCGCAACGTCCTCGTGGCCTTCATGCCGTGGAATGGCTATAACTTCGAAGATAGTATCCTCATTTCAGAACGGATTGTGAAAGACGACGTCTTTACCTCTATTCATATTGAGGAATTGCAGGTGATGGCACGGGATACCAAGCTTGGCCCCGAAGACATCACCCGCGATATTCCCAATGTGGGCGAAGAGGGTCTGAAAAATCTGGATGAAGCGGGTATCGTTTATATCGGTGCCGAAGTTCATCCCGGTGATATTCTGGTGGGCAAGATCACGCCAAAAGGCGAAAGCCCGATGACACCGGAAGAAAAACTTCTGCGGGCAATTTTTGGCGAGAAAGCGGCTGACGTACGTGATACGTCAATGCGGTTGTCGCCGGGCGTCGCCGGTACCGTTGTTGAGGTTCGCGTCTTTAACCGTCATGGCATTGACAAGGACGAACGTTCTGTCGCTATCGAGCGGGAAGAAATTGAGCGTCTCAGCAAAGACCGTGAAGACGAACAGGCTATTCTGGATCGCAGTATCTATGTGCGCCTTCGTCCAATGCTGCTCGGCAATGTGGTTGCCAAGGGGCCCAATGATGTGACCAAAGGCGAAAAAATCACAGATGACCTGCTGGATAATCTTGGTAAGGGATTATGGTGGCAGATTGCGGTCGATGATGAAGCCATCATGGAAAAAATTGATGCGTTACATCAAAAATTCCAGGAAGACCGCGATCGTCTCAGAGCCCGCTTTGAAGAGAAAATCGGCAAATTGCAACGCGGTGATGAACTGCTTCCGGGCGTTCTGAAAATGGTTAAAGTCTTTGTTGCTGTGAAACGTAAATTGCAACCGGGCGACAAAATGGCCGGACGCCATGGTAACAAAGGGGTGATTTCCCGGATCATGCCACAAGAAGACATGCCGTTCCTCGAAGATGGCACGCCGGTTGATATCGTGCTTAACCCCCTTGGTGTGCCGTCACGTATGAACGTGGGGCAGATTCTGGAAACCCATCTTGGCTGGGCATCACGCTCACTGGGGGTTCAGGTATCTGCATTATTGGATAATTACAGCGCGAATGAGAAACAAAAAGCGGATGGTTTGCGGGATAAATTCAAAAAAGTTTATTCCAAAGAGCAGTATGATGCTGAAATCGCGCCGCTGAATGACGAAGATACCATTGAAATGTCAGGCAACCTGCGGGACGGTATTCCCATGGCAACGCCGGTTTTTGATGGGGCCAATGAGGCAAGTATCTGTGACATGCTGGAAATGGCCGATGTGGATCGTTCGGGTCAGGTTGATCTTTATGATGGCCGTACGGGTGAAATGTTTGACCGTAAAGTGACTGTTGGTTACATCTATATGCTGAAACTCCATCATCTGGTTGATGATAAAATTCATGCGCGGTCAATTGGTCCTTACTCACTCGTGACGCAGCAGCCTCTGGGCGGCAAGGCCCAGTTTGGTGGTCAAAGATTTGGGGAGATGGAGGTATGGGCGCTTCAGGCTTATGGCGCGGCTTATACCTTGCAGGAAATGCTGACCGTCAAATCTGACGATGTGAATGGCCGGACAAAGGTTTATGAAGCCATTGTTCGCGGTGATGACAGTTTCGAAGCTGGTATTCCAGAATCATTCAATGTTCTGGTGAAAGAGATGAAATCTCTTTGTCTGAATGTTGAACTTTTGACTATCAACGATTAAACCGGAACTGAACAGGAGATAAAGGCTATGCGCCAAGAAGTTATGAATTTCTTCAACCCGGTTTCAAAACCGGAGACTTTTGATACGATCAAAATTACCATTGCCAGTGCCGAGCATATCAGGTCATGGTCTTTTGGAGAGATCAAAAAGCCTGAAACCATCAATTACCGGACGTTCAAGCCGGAAAAAGATGGCCTTTTTTGCGCCCGTATTTTCGGCCCGATGAAGGATTACGAATGTCTGTGCGGCAAATATAAGCGCATGAAATATCGCGGGATTACCTGCGAGAAATGCGGCGTGGAAGTGACCTTGAGCAAAGTCCGCCGCGACCGTATGGGGCATATCGACCTTGCGGCGCCTGTGGCGCATATCTGGTTTCTGAAATCTTTGCCGAGCCGGATCGGCCTCGTGCTTGACATGACGTTGAAAGATTTGGAGCGGGTGCTCTATTTCGAATATTTCATTGTGACAGAGCCCGGGCTGACAAGTTTGAAGATGAACCAGCTTCTGTCTGAAGATGAATATGTCCGCGCTCAGGAAGAATTCGGCGATGACAGCTTTACCGCCGCCATTGGCGCGGAAGCCATCAAATTTTTGCTGGAGAATGTTGACCTGGAACAGGCGCAGGCCGACCTGCGTAAAGAATTGGCGGAAACCAAATCTGAACTGAAACCCAAGAAAATCGTCAAGCGTTTGAAAGTGATCGAAGGATTTCTTGAATCTGACAATCGTCCTGAATGGATGATCCTTGATATTCTGCCGGTTATTCCGCCGGAGCTGCGGCCTTTGGTGCCGCTGGACGGGGGGCGGTTTGCCACGTCTGACCTTAATGATCTTTATCGCCGCGTGATTAACCGGAACAATCGTCTGAAACGTCTGATTGAACTGCGCGCGCCGGATATTATTGTGCGTAACGAAAAACGTATGTTGCAAGAAGCGGTTGATGCCTTGTTTGACAATGGTCGCCGGGGCCGGGTTATTACGGGCGGCAACAAGCGTCCCTTGAAATCCCTGTCTGACATGCTGAAAGGCAAGCAGGGGCGTTTCCGTCAAAATCTTCTGGGAAAACGCGTTGATTATTCAGGTCGTTCCGTGATCGTTGTGGGGCCTGACCTGATGCTTCATCAATGCGGCTTGCCAAAGAAAATGGCGCTTGAGCTATTCAAGCCGTTTATTTATGCGCGTCTTGACAAGCTGGGTATTGCGACGACCATTAAGCAGGCCAAGAAACTTGTGGAAAAAGAACGCCGCGAAGTATGGGACGTGCTGGATGTGGTCATTCGTGAGCATCCGATTTTGCTTAACCGTGCGCCGACACTCCACAGGCTTGGCATTCAGGCGTTCGAACCTGTGCTGATTGAGGGCAAAGCCATACAGCTTCACCCTCTGGTTTGCGCGGCTTTTAATGCGGACTTTGACGGTGACCAGATGGCGGTTCATGTGCCGCTCAGTCTGGAAGCGCAGCTCGAAGCCCGTGTTTTGATGATGTCCACCAACAATATCCTGAGCCCCTCAAACGGCAAGCCCATCATTGTGCCGTCACAGGATATTATTCTGGGTCTCTATTATATCACCCTCGATAAAGTGGGGGAGCCGGGCGAAGGTATGGTTTTCGCTGATATGGAGGAAATTGAACAGGCGCTGTTTAACAAGGTTATTACCCTGCACAGTAAAATTACCGCCCGTTACCATACTGTGGATGAAAATTTTAATCCCATTACGGTGCGTGTGGAAAGCACGCCGGGCCGTATGTTACTGGCCAGTCATCTGCCAAAACATCCGAATATTCCGTTTGATCTGATTAATCATAATCTGACAAAAAAGGATATTTCTGCCATCATTGATACGGTTTATCGTCATGCGGGTCAGAAAGAGACAGTGTTATTTGCTGATGCTATTATGCGCCTTGGTTTCCGGGAAGCCTGTAATGCGGGTATCTCCTTTGGTAAGGATGATATGATCATACCGGATGCCAAAGTTGGCATGATCGATGAAACAGCAGCGGCTGTGAAGGAATTCGAAGCCCAATATAATCAGGGCCTGATCACCCAAGGCGAGAAATATAACAAAGTGGTTGATGCCTGGTCGCAATGTACCGACCGTGTGGCCGATGCCATGATGGCGGAAATCTCGAAAACCGGTGTTGACGAGAATGGCCGGACATTGGACATCAACTCCATCTATATGATGGCTGATTCCGGTGCGCGTGGTTCTGCGGCGCAGATGAAACAGCTTGCGGGTATGCGCGGTTTGATGGCCAAGCCCTCTGGCGAGATTATTGAAAAGCCGATTATTTCCAACTTTAAAGAAGGCCTTAGCGTTCTTGAATATTTCAACTCCACCCATGGGGCGCGTAAGGGTCTTGCGGATACGGCGTTGAAAACCGCGAACTCCGGATATCTTACCCGCCGCCTGGTGGATGTGTCGCAGGATTGTGTCACGGTTGAAGAAGATTGCGGCACGCAGGAAGGTATCGACATTAATGAAGTCGCGGACGGCGGTGACGTGATTGTATCTTTGGGCGATCGTATTCTGGGTCGCTGCGCGGCTGTGGATATTAAGGACCCTGTGAGCGGCGACGTTATCGTTGAAGCCGGCACGCATTTGGAAGAAGAGACGGTCGAAATCGTTGAAAGATCCGGCGTTGCCATCGTCAAGGTTCGCTCCGGATTGACCTGCGCAACACGCGGCGGCATCTGTTGTAAATGTTATGGCCGTGATTTGGCACGGGGTATCCCGGTGAATTTGGGCGAATCAGTTGGCGTTATCGCGGCCCAGTCTATTGGGGAGCCGGGGACTCAGTTGACCATGCGGACCTTCCATATTGGCGGGACGGCGTCCTCTGTGTCTGAACAGTCAACCCATGAAGCCTCGCATGACGGTAAAATCAAACTCTTGAACCGTAATGTGGTTAAGGATTCAAAAGGCCGTCTGGTTGTCATGAGCCGTAACATGGAAGTTGTCATCGTTGATGAAGAAGGCCGTGAGCGGGTCACCTATAAAGTGCCCTTTGGCGCGCATCTGTCCAAAGATGATGGCGAGACCGTCGTTCATGGTGACAAGCTTGTGGAATGGGATCCCTATACCCTGCCCATCATCACAGAGCGCGGCGGGCTTGTCCGCTACGTTGATTTGATGGAAGGTGTTTCCATCAGCGAAAATGTTGATGAAGCCACGGGTATTGCCAGTAAGGTTGTTATTGACTGGCGTTCACAGCCCAAGGGTTCTGACCTGCGCCCCCGCATTACATTGCGGGATGACAATGATGAAGTCGTTGAGCTGACCAATGGTACCGAGGCGCGTTATTTCATGTCCGTTGGCGCCATTTTATCTGTCAATGATGGTGATGAGGTTCATGCGGGTGATGTGGTTGCGCGTATTCCGCGTGAAGCTTCCAAAACCAAGGATATCACCGGTGGTCTGCCCCGGGTTGCGGAGCTGTTTGAAGCACGCCGGCCTAAAGACCATGCTATTATCGCGGATATTGATGGTTATGTTGAATTTGGCCGTGACTATAAGAATAAACGCCGGATCAGCATTCGTCCGAAGGATGAAGAGGCGAGCCCGGCGGAATATTTGATTGCCAAGGGCAAGCATATTTCTGTTCAGGAAGGTGACTTTATCCGGCGCGGCGAATATCTGATCGATGGCAATCCTGCGCCCCATGATATTTTGAAGACGATGGGTGTTGAGGCACTGGCCAATTATCTGGTTGATGAGGTTCAGGATGTTTACCGCCTTCAAGGCGTGGGCATCAATGACAAGCATATCGAAGTGATTGTGCGTCAGATGTTGCAGAAGGTCGAGATTACCTCTTCTGGCGAATCAACCTTCTTGCTGGGTGAACAGGTGGACCGTGAGGAATTCGAAGAAGCCAACATCAAGGCCGAAGCCGCTGGCAGGATGCCGGCCAAGGGGGAGCCGATTCTTCTGGGAATCACAAAAGCTTCACTTCAGACGCGCTCCTTCATCTCTGCGGCATCTTTCCAGGAAACTACGCGGGTTCTGACCGAGGCTGCGGTCGCGGGCAAGAGCGATCATCTGGTTGGCTTGAAAGAGAATGTGATCGTGGGTCGTTTGATCCCGGCTGGTACGGGCTCAAAAATGCAGGAATTCCGCCAATTGGCCAAGGATCGTGATGACCTGATTAAGGCAGAAGGCAAACCAGTGGCTGATATTCTGGATACCGTGGATACGGCTCCGGCAGAATCAGCTTGATATAGGTAAATATCGTGAGCTGGTCCCAGACTAAGGGGGCTTCTCGGTAAAATCGTGAAAATTTTAGGCCGGAGGGACAGTTTATGCTGTTTTTCCGGCCTTTTTTCATAAAATGAACTGTTCGATCAAAGGATGAAATATTTTGCTTGACTGTTCATATCTCCCTACATAGTATGCGCTCACTCTTTGAGGTCAGGTGGTAGACAAAACAGTCTAAACGCTGTGCCTAAAAGCTCAGAGAACGAAAAAATAGAGATTCTGTGAATGGCCGGGACGGGCTCGACCTGTTCTGTTGTTTTTTTTATGTGAAAAGCATGCCGTTCACTTTGTTGTATGCATTGTGATAAGACTTAAGGAATTAAGATGCCGACAATCAACCAGTTGGTTCGTAAACCACGCAAAGACAAGCCCGCACGTACCAAGGTGCCGGCATTGGAAGCCTGCCCGCAAAAACGCGGTGTATGTACGCGGGTTTATACGACAACGCCTAAAAAGCCTAACTCTGCTCTTCGCAAGGTTGCCCGCGTGCGCCTGACGAATGGTTTTGAAGTTACAAGTTACATTCCGGGTGAAGGTCATAACCTCCAGGAGCATAGTGTTGTGCTCATACGTGGTGGCCGCGTAAAAGATTTACCGGGTGTTCGTTATCATGTACTTCGGGGTGTTCTGGATACGCAAGGTGTATCTGATCGCCGTCAAAGTCGCTCTAAATATGGTACAAAACGGCCGAAATAAGGGCCTGAGACCAAAAGTGTTCGAGACCAGAAGGATTTAAGATATGTCGCGTCGTCACGCTGCTGAAAAACGTAAAGTACTTCCAGACCCAAAATTTGGTGATCTGGTTTTGACTAAATTTATCAATAACCTCATGGTTGATGGTAAGAAGTCTACGGCTGAGGGTATCGTATATGGTGCCCTTGAAATGGTTAAATCCAAGTCCGGTCAGGATCCGATTGAGGTGTTTCATCAGTCGTTGATTAACATCAAGCCAGCTGTTGAGGTCAAGTCTCGTCGCGTGGGCGGGGCAACCTATCAGGTTCCGATCGAAGTGCGCGCGGATCGTGCGCAGGCTCTGGCAATCCGTTGGTTGATTGATATGTCACGCAAACGCAATGAAAACACCATGACAGAGCGTCTGGCGGGTGAATTGCTTGACGCGCTGAATAATCGCGGCGCTTCTGTAAAGAAACGCGAAGATACACATAAGATGGCAGATGCGAATAAAGCATTCTCTCATTATCGCTGGTAGTAGAAGGTTTAAAGGTTAATAAAAGATGGCACGTACTACTCCCCTTGAGGATTATCGCAATATCGGCATTATGGCCCATATTGATGCGGGTAAGACGACAACGACTGAGCGGATATTATATTATACCGGCGTCAGTCATAAAATAGGTGAAGTTCATGATGGCGCAGCCACTATGGACTGGATGGAGCAAGAGCAAGAGCGCGGTATAACCATTACTTCTGCGGCAACGACTTGTTTCTGGGATGATCACCGCATTAATATTATTGATACCCCGGGCCATGTTGACTTTACCATTGAGGTTGAGCGTTCGCTGCGCGTGCTTGATGGCGCCGTCGCGGTTTTCGATTCTGTGGCCGGTGTTGAGCCACAATCAGAAACGGTATGGCGTCAGGCGGATAAATATGATGTGCCGCGTATGTGTTTCGTGAATAAAATGGACCGGATGGGCGCTGACTTTTTCCGCTGCGTTGATATGATCAAGGAGCGGCTTGGTTCAAATGCGCTCGTATTGCAGTATCCCATAGGTTCTGAGGCGGAATATAAAGGTCATGTGGATCTGGTGAAAAATATTGGCATCATCTGGGAAGATGAAGCTATGGGCGCAAATTATTCCGAAGTGGAGATTCCGGCGGATATCGCCGATGATGTTGCCGCGTATCGTACCGAAATGCTGGATATGGTTGTTGAGCAGGACGAAGCCGTTATGGAGGCCTATCTGGAAGGTGAAGAGCCTTCTGTTGAGACGCTGAAGGCCTTGATCCGCAAGGGAACGATCGCGGGTGACTTTGTTCCGGTTTTGACAGGGACGGCCTTTAAAAACAAGGGCGTTCAAACGCTTTTGGATGCTGTCGTTGATTTTATGCCCTCGCCGCTTGATATTAAAGACGTTGAAGGTGTCGCTGTTGATAGTGACGAGCCTATGACTCGTCCCCCATCTGATGACGCGCCTTTCTCTGCCTTGGCTTTTAAGGTGATGACGGATCCATTCGTAGGTACCCTGACGTTTGCGCGCATCTATTCCGGAACTTTGGAAGCGGGGACGATGGTCGTCAATTCTGTCAAGGGCCGTAAAGAGAAGGTTGGCCGTATGCTGCAAATGCATTCCAACTCTCGCGAAGATATCAAAGAAGCAAGAACGGGCGATATTGTGGCGCTTTGTGGGCTTAAGCAGACGACAACGGGTGACACGCTATGTGACAGCCTCAAGCAGATCGTGCTGGAGCGCATGGAATTTCCAGATCCGGTTATTTCTGTTGCGGTTGAGCCAAAGACCAAAGTGGATCAGGAAAAAATGGGTATTGCGCTGAACCGTTTGGCTCAGGAAGATCCAAGTTTCCGGGTCAGGTCAGATGAAGAAAGCGGCCAGACCGTGATTTCCGGAATGGGTGAGCTTCACCTTGATATTCTGGTTGATCGTATGAAGCGCGAATTTGGTGTCGAAGCGAATGTTGGCGCGCCGCAAGTGGCTTATCGCGAATCAATCGCGCGGGAAGCTCATATTGATTATACTCATAAAAAGCAATCGGGTGGTTCTGGTCAATTTGGCCGTATTAAATTTACCATCACGCCAGGTGAGCGTGGCTCGGGCATTCTTTTTCATGACGAAATCAAGGGCGGTAATATTCCAAAAGAATATATCCCCGGTGTTGAAAAGGGTATTAGAGATATCGCCGCGACGGGTGCTTTGATCGGCTTTCCGATTATTGACTTTAGCATTCGCCTGACCGACGGGGCCTACCATGATGTTGATAGTTCTGTGATGGCGTTTGAAATTGCTGGCCGGGCGGGTATGCGTGAAGCAGCGAGACAAGCCGGCATTAAAATTCTGGAACCAATGATGGAAGTCGAGGTTGTGACTCCTGAAGATTATATGGGTGATGTGATTGGTGACATTTCATCTCGTCGTGGCCAGATTTCAGGATCTGAAACACGCGGACCAAATACCGTAATTTCCGCGAAAGTGCCGCTGGCCAATATGTTTGGTTATGTGAATCAATTGCGGTCTTTCAGCCAGGGGCGTGCGACATATTCCATGCAGTTCGACCATTATGCTGAGGTGCCTCAAAGTGAGGTAGATAAGATTAAAGAGCAATTTGCGTAAGTAAATATTAAAATGAAACTAACTTTTCTCGTGAGGAAAAAGCGAGACGCTTGAATATAAGTGAGAAGGACTAGAAAAATGGCTAAAGAGAAGTTTGAACGGAATAAGCCGCATTGTAACATTGGGACAATCGGTCATGTTGACCACGGCAAGACGACCTTGACGGCGGCGATCACGAAAGTGCTTGCGGAAACCGGCG
>Ga0256839_1003554_pt1 | contig 15986 bp, 15 predicted proteins | sample 354166metaG_FD_185968 | JGI IMG/M metagenome (GOLD analysis project Ga0256839, IMG submission 185968) | Hydrothermal vent microbial communities from Mid Atlantic Ridge, Atlantic Ocean - 354-166 | ecosystem: Environmental > Aquatic > Marine > Hydrothermal vents | place: Atlantic Ocean: Mid... | reverse complement strand
AAGCACAGACCATGCGCCTGCCCCGGCCCGTGATAGGGGTCCTGGCCAATAATAACTACCTTTACTTCCGCAACCGGGCAACTGTTAAAGGCATTGAAAATAAGTTTTGCCGGAGGGTATATCTTATGGTGGGCATATTCCGCCCGCACAAATGCGGCCAGCTCCTGAAAATACGGCTTGGCAAACTCATCCTGCAGGGCAGTTTTCCAGCTCTCTTCAATTTTTACATCCATTGGGCAAGCATATTCGGTAAAAAACAATTTTACATAAAATTCGTTTATAAATTTATACCCGGGAAATACAATTGGCTTTCGCCTTCGCAGGGGCTGGGGTGGCACAGCCCGGCCAGACGATGAAAAAGTGATCCCGGCCCATGAAAGCAAAATACCGCGCCCGCATGGGGTGCGGCCTGCCGCCACCATAAATTAGCGGATACTATTTTGCAATCATCAGGGTAAATACACTAATTTTGAACCATGGTTACTGAAATTACCGAAGGCGTACGTGTATCCGTAGAAGTTGAGTACCAGCCGGACTACTCAAGTCCGAGCCAGTACCATTATGTGTTCACGTACCGGGTAACCATCGAAAACAACAGCAACCGCACCATCCAGGTGCTGCGCAGGCACTGGCACATCCGTGATATCGGCTACGCCCACCGCGAGGTTGCCGGGGAAGGCGTTGTGGGCCGCCAGCCGGTTATTGAGCCGGGGCATGCCCATCAGTATGTTTCGGGGTGTAACCTTAAATCGGGCATCGGCAGCATGCACGGCACCTATGTGGTGGAGCGTGTGATGGACGGCAAACTGTTTAATGTTTCTATCCCCAGGTTTCAGATGATTGCCCCTTTCCGGCTTAATTAAACTTGTGCATGCCATTTTAAGCTATATCCGGCACTGGCTTACAGCCGTAAACGGGCACTCGCTGCACACCCCTTTTATGTTTGATTTTTATACCCGGGCCCTCAAAGGCAAAGAGGATGCAGGGGCATTTGCGCCTATCGAGAAAATCAGGGAAGGCCTCCTCACCAGCCGGGAAAAAATAACCGTCTGCCAACTGGGGGCTGCCTCCAAAGTAAATAACCAGCAAGTAAGGCCCGTGGCCGCTATTGCCGCCAGAGGGATGACCCCGGCCGCCACCAGCCGGTTATTCACCCGCATAATCCGCCATTATAATTACCAAACCATCGTAGAACTGGGCACTTCCTTTGGCCTCAACACCCTTTACCTGGCCGCTACCCCTGCAACCCGGGTTTACACGTTTGAGGGTTGCCCCAATACCGCCAAAATAGCCCGGCACAATTTTGCCGCAACAGGCGTTGGCAATATAGAATTGATTGCCGGGAATATCGACCAAACCCTGCCGGATTTTTGCCAAAAATCTACCGAAAAAATTGACCTGGTTTTTCTTGATGCCAACCACAACTATACCCCCACCCTGCAGTACGTAGAATGGCTTTTGCCCCGGTGCCACAAAAACAGCATGATGATTATTGATGATATCCACTGGTCGCCTGCCATGACCCGGGCCTGGCAAAAACTACAGGCACACCCGCAGGTAACCACCACCATCGACCTCTACCAACTGGGCATCCTGCTCTTTCGGCCGGGCCTGAAAAAAGCACATTACCGGTTACAAGGGTAGTTGGGGTTACGGTTGCTTGCGCAGCTTAATGAACAACTCATTGCCGGCCCGTGGTTTAATGGAATTATAACAGGGGGCGAACACCTCAAACGTAAACTTACCGGCAAAATACCGCCCATACTCCTCCTGCGAACCTCCGAAAGGCGGCTGGGTATCCCCCAAAGGAATAGTAAACAGCACCCCCACCAGCTTACCGCCCGGGGCCAGCAGGGCATGCATTTTATCGGCATATTGCTGCCGTAACCCCGGTTCCAGGGCGCAAAAAAAGGTTTGCTCAATAATCAAATCATATTCCCCCTGGTGGTCGAAAAAATCACCCACAATAAACCGCCCGTCCGGCCAGTCCGGGCACTTTGGCCGCAGCGTTTTATACGGTTCGGCCGAGAGATCGATTACCGTAACCTGCTTAAACCCCTGGCTATACAGGTAGTGCACTTCATGGCCATGGCCACAACCGGGCACCAGAATACGCAGGTCCTTGTCCGTCAACTGATCAATATACTCTTTAATTGGGGTGGTAATGCTACCCGCATCCCAACCCGTTTGGTTTTGCAAATATTTGCCCGACCAATACTGTTCATCAAACTTCATCGCAGTTCACTATACTGTATTATACAAAGAAAAGCTATTTTTGCGTTCTTAACCTGTACACCGAATAAATATGGCTGACAAAAAACAACCCACCGTAGTAGCCGACAAGGAACCAAAAGCAAAGAAAAGCCTGCTTTTCATCATTTTAGGGGTAGTGGTCGTCCTGCTGGCCGTAAAAGTTTTTCTCGACCACCGGGAGAAACAAGAACTGGAGGCCTTTTACCAAACGGAACTGGAAGCGGCCCGGGGAAAATTGGATAAAATTGAGGCTGAACTTACCCGTAAGATTACCGAGATAGATTCTCTTGGCGGCAGTATTGTTGACCTGCTGGCAATGCAGGAACAAATCACCGCAGAGCGCAACCAGCTACAACGTACACGCAAGGCCAACCGGCAACTGATTGCCCGCCTGCGCAGAAAAACCGATGGCTATGAAGAGCTGCTGCGCGAAAAAGACAAAGAGATCATCAAACTTAAAGAAATAAATGCCGCCCTGGCCAATGAAAACACCACCCTGAAAGTTGAAACCAATAAGCTCAACCGCTCGTTGGTGGAACTTAACCAGGATAAACAAAAGCTGGAAGAAAAAGTAAGCATTGCCTCACGGCTGAAGGCCGAAGACCTTAAAATCTATGCCATCACCAAAAGTGGCAAAGAAAAAACCGGTAAAGTGCTGAAAAACCGCCAGTTAGCCAAACTAAAAGTAACCTTTACCATCGGCAAAAACGATGTCGCCCCCTTAGAAGCCAAAGAGATCATGATCCGGCTGATAGATGAGAATGGCCAGGTTATTTTTGATGTAAACCGCGGTAGTGGTTCCTTTATGCTTGACGGCAAAGAAACCTTTTACACGGCTTCCCAGGATATTCTTTTTGATAACTCAGGCCAACAACTTGCATTTATTTACGAGAAGGGCACACCCTACGACCCGGGCACTTATACCCTGGAAGTTTACACCGATGGTTACCGGATGGGCGCCACCAGTTTTACGGTAAAATAACCGGGAAATTTGGAGTTTGCCACGGGAAGGGTTAAATTAAGCGATTAATTAACCCTTACTATGATGAAAGCCTTTCTTTTATTATTCTTGTTTAGCCTTATGTTAACCGCTTATAGCCAGGTACCCCCGGCTGCCGAGCAAATTGCCATGGCAGTGCTGGCAGCCTCCCCCGAACAACGCGATGGCGCCACAGTTTACGGCTATGATGCCAACGGCAACCTGATTGAACTGCGCAAAGGCACCAACGAGTTAATCTGCCTCACCGACAACCCCTTTACCAAGGGCTTTGAAGTGGACTGTTACCACAAAGACCTGGAGCCCTTTATGGCCCGTAGCCGCGAGCTCCGCGCCCAGGGAAAAACCAACCCCGAAATATTCGACATCAAGGAAAAAGAGGTGCGCGAAGGCAAACTGAAAATGCCGGACCGCCCCACTACGCTGCAGGTACTTTCCGGGCCCGAAGGCCACTATAACCCCACCACCGGGGAAGTTGAAAATGCCGAGTACCGCTATGTGGTCTATGTGCCTTTTGCCACCCAGGAAACCACCGGCCTGCCTATAAAACCCGTGGTTTATGGCGGTGCCTGGTTAATGAACCCCGGCACCCACCGGGCCCATATTATGATTGGCCCGCCCCCTAACACCAGGCGCTATGAGATGAAGAGACAATAAAAAAGGCCTGTGTCCCACATCCCTCCGTGACGCATCCACAGGATCAACACAGGGGCCAGGAAATTAGCCTATAGGGTGCCCCCCCACAGACCGGCTGGCGGCAGTAGGCAAAACAAAAGGTAACGCTCAATGCGGACGGTAATACGGCCGGGCTTCCGCCTGCCATTTGTTTAAATCGGCAATGCGCCTTTCATGCGAAGGATGGGTGGAAAGAAATTCCGGGGGTTGCGGCCCATCCGCCATAGCGGCCATGCGCTGCCAGAACTCCGGGGCGGCAGCCGGGTCATAACCGGCCATGGCCATAAAAATAAGCCCCATACGGTCAGCCTCGCTTTCCTGGTCGCGGCTGAATTTGAGCATACCCAGCGGGCTGGCAATACCTACAGCCTGCAAAAAAATATCATCGAGGGTATTTTCGGTAGTAGCCGTGGTGGCCGCACCAATACTCAGTATGCCGTTTAAGGCCATCTGCTGGCTCATACGTTCACGGCTGTGGTTGGCAATGGCATGGGCCACTTCATGCCCCATAACCACCGCCACGCCACTTTCATCCTTACACACCGGCATAATGCCGGCATAAAAGGCCACCTTGCCCCCCGGCATACACCAGGCATTAACGGTTTCATCGTCCAGCAGGTTAAATTCCCAGGCAAAGCCCTCAAGTTGCTGCTGAAGGCCGTTTTGCTTCATATAATCCTCCACGGCCTGCCGAATCCGTTGGCCAACCTTTTTTACCATAGCCGTCTGCACAGTGTTAGCGGATAACTTTCCCTCACTAATCACCTGCCGGTAATTCTCAAAACTAAGCGGGATAAGCTCGGCATTGGAAACCAGTGACAACTGCTGACGGTTGGTAACCGGCACCGTGGCACAGGCCCAGATAAAAAGGAAACCAAGGATGGAAAATAGGCTATTTGGTAAAATTCTCATAGGTATTGGGGTTAATCTTTCTCCTGCCACAAAGAACGTAAATATTCGCCAACCATATATATAATCTTATGGCTGAAAACAGCCATAAGCCCTTATCTTTGCCCTAAAGGCAGGATATTTTTTGTCTTATTGACAATTTTTTCGTTATTATTAACAAAGGGTTAGTCTATGAAAATCTTTGGTATCGGCAGAAATTATGCCGCCCATATAGCAGAGTTAAACAATGAACGGCCGGACGAGCCGGTCATCTTTACCATGCCGGAAACAGCCTTATTATTGAAAAACAGGCCTTTTTACTATCCCTCGTTTACCAACGACATTCACTACGAGGTAGAAATTGTGCTGAAAATAAGCAAGGTTGGCAAAAATATTGATGTGAAATTTGCCGGAAACTATTATGATGAAATAGCTGTGGGCATAGATTTAACCGCCCGCGACCTGCAACAAAAGGCTAAAGAAAAAGGCCTGCCCTGGGCTATCGCCAAAGGGTTTAACGATGCGGCCCCGCTTTCGGGCTTTGTACCAAAAAAGGACTATGATCTGCAAAACCTGAACTTTACACTTACCGTTGACGGGGAAACCCGGCAGCAGGGCAATACCGGGCTTATGCTTTTTAATTTTGATTACATTATTAGTTATTTGTCGAAATTTTTCATGCTAAAAAAAGGCGACCTCATTTTCACCGGTACCCCGCAGGGGGTGGGGCCGGTAAAGATTGGCAACCGGTTAGAAGCTTTTCTGGAAGATAAAAAAATGCTGCATGTGGATATCAAATAAAAAATACCGGGCCTTCCTTATCCTGCTGCTGGTTGCCCTGGGCAGCTATGGCCAACCCATGGCATCAACAGAAGCGGAGTACGGCTATTTTATCTTTCCGGTAAACCCGGGGGTACGCAACACCCTGGCCGGCACCATGGGGGAATTGCGTTCATCGCATTTTCATACCGGTATTGATATCCGGACCGGGGGGCGCGAAGGGCTGGCCGTACTGGCTGCTGCCGATGGTTATGTGTCGCGCATAAAAGTATCACCGGCAGGCTATGGCAATACGGTATATGTAAAACACCCTAATGGTAAAACCACCGTATATGCGCACCTAAAGTCTTTTCGGCCTGATCTATCTGCTTACGTAAAAGAGGCCCAGTATAAAAAACAGTCTTTTGAAGTAAACCTTTTTCCCAAAGTAAACCAGTTTAAAGTTTCCCGGGGCGACACCCTGGCCTTGTCAGGTAATTCGGGCTCCAGTGGCGGGCCGCACCTGCATTTTGATATCCGGGACGAAAACCAGCACCTGCTGAACCCGCTTAACTATGGCTTTCAGGAAGTGGTGGACACCCGCACCCCCTACGCCAAAGCCATTGCCCTGACCACTTTTGCCAAAGACGCCCGGATTGGTGGCGAATTTGGCCGCCAGGAATTTGCCCTGGTTGCCCATGGCAACGAGTACCGCTTACCCGATACCCTTGAAGCCTTTGGCCAACTGGGGATGGAACTTTATGCCTGGGACCGGATGAACGGCACCCGCTTTAAGACCGGCATCAATAAAATTACGTTTACCCTCAACGGTAAAGAAATCTTTGGCCAGCATATTAACTCCTGGTCGTTTGCCCGCGCCCGCTCATTTTACCAGCACATCAATTATCCTGCCCTGGTAACCACCGGCCAGCGCTATCATAAACTTTATATTGATAACGGCAATACCCTGCAGTTTTATGACCGCCTGCCGTCACGCGGGCAGTTTACAGTTGAAAAGGGGAAATTATATCAGGCCGAAATCACCTTGTCGGATTCATACGGCAACACCAGCAAAGTGCGGTTTGTTATCCGGGGCAGCGGGGCCACGGCAAAAAACAGCACCAACCTTCCCAACAGCACCACTATCATTAAAAACACCTTGAAAATAGTAGGCGACAGCACCGCCCCCCCTGTTGCCCGCCTGGTAAGCCAGGATAAAGTTACCCGGTTGCCGGCCAGCTACCACGATGCCCGGGGTTATCCGGTATTTTTATGGGACCTGCGGCAAGCCCTTCCCGAAGCCGTTGGCCTGGCCGATACCACCCTGATGCTTGACCTCATCAGCATGGTGCCCCCGGGCCGGGAGTATAAGGTATTCAGCCCGTATGCCGATATTATTTTTACCCAACGCAGCTTGTTCGACACCCTTTATTTTACCTTGGCCTACAAGTTTGATTCGGTATCAAATACCGGCCAGATCAGCATTGGCAATTCGCAAATACCACTTAAGGGCAGTGTTAAAGCGGTGTTAAAATTTGCCGGCCACACAGTTGACAAAGAACATGCGGCCGTGTACCAGGTAACCGGCAAAAATAATTATGCCTTTGCCGGGGGAACCTGGAAAGAGAACCGTATTGAAGTGAAGCTGCGTAATTTTGGCACTTATACTATCATCGAAGACAGTATTGCCCCTGCCATTAAACCCCTGATCATCAAAAATGAAAAAATAGTTTTCAAGCTTGATGATAAACTTTCGGGTATCAAAGAAGTGAGGGCTACACTGGATGATAAATGGCTGCTTATCGCCAAAGACCCCAAGAAAAAGTTGTATTGGGCGGAAAGCCGCTACCCTGGTGAGAAATTTACCGGCAAACTGGTGCTGGAAGTAACCGACAATGCCAACAATACCAAAACATATACCACTAAAATCAACTGACTATGACCTTAACCATTGGCGACAAAGCGCCCGATTTTACAGTTAACGACCAACACGGCAACCCGGTAAAGTTGTCGGACTACCGGGGCAAAAAAGTTATCCTCTATTTCTACCCCAAAGACCAGACCCCCGGCTGTACCGCTCAGGCCTGCAACCTGCGCGACCACTATGCCGCGCTACAGCAGGCCGGCTACGAGGTACTGGGCATCTCTTCCGATTCGGAGAAGTCGCACCAGCGCTTCATTGAGAAACAGAACCTGCCTTTTACCCTGCTGGCCGATGAAGACAAGACCGTGCATAACCTCTACGGCACCTGGGTAGAGAAAAAGCTTTACGGCCGCACCTATATGGGTACCGCCCGCACCACCTTTGTAATTGATGAACAAGGTATCATCACCAATATCATTACCAAGGTAAAAACCAAAGACCATACTGCCCAAATATTGACCTGATACCCTTGTTGGATGGATAGCACAAAAGGTAAGGAAGCTTATCGCCAGGGAATAATCTCTATCCTGGTGAATACCTTGCTGTTTATTGCCAAGTATTATGTGGGCATTGTCAGCGGCTCGGTGGCCCTGGTTACCGATGCCTGGCATACCATCTCCGATTCGGCCAGTTCGCTGGTGCTGATTATCGGCACCCGCCTGTCAAACAAACCGGCCGATGATGAACACCCTTACGGCCACGGCCGCATAGAACTGATTACGGCCCTGGTCATTGGTATCCTGCTGGCCCTGGTGGGCTTTAATTTTCTTACCAGCGCTATCAACAAACTTATCCATCAGCAAGCAGCCTCCTTTGGCCCGCTGGCCATTGGCGTAACCATAGCCTCGGTGCTGCTCAACGAGGGCTTGGCGCAATATGCTTTTTACCTCGGCCGTAAAACCAACAACGCCTCCATTAAAGCCGATGGCTGGCACCACCGCAGCGATGCCCTCTCTTCGCTGATTATTTTGGCGGGTATTCTATTCGGCCAGCAATGGTGGTGGATAGACGGTGTGCTGGGCATCATCATGGCCGCCTTCATCTTCCATGCCGGCTACGGCATATTTAAGGAGGTCATCAGCCCCTTAATCGGCCAGCAGCCGGAAAAACGGATGGTAGATGACGTAAGAAAAATCTGCCTGCGCCTGGCCGGCAAGGACGTGTTTCCCCATCATTTTCATATTCACCAGTATGGCGGGCATACCGAGCTCACTTTTCATATTGTACTCGAGGGTAACCTTAGCCTCACCGAAGCGCATACCCTGGCCGATAAAATAGAAAAAGAAATTAACCAGGCCCTGGCCTGCGAAACGACCATCCACGTTGACCCGGAGGGAGAGGCAGACACCCTGAAAGATATTGCCACCGACAAGTTTAACCCTGGTGTTATTAATTGATAAGCAAACGTTTATCAATTAATTTATGTCATTCTTCACGACCTTCGTAAATAATCCGGGTTAAATAATCCCCCTTCTGCTATCTTTGGGGAATAAACCCTGTGGCATTTTGGAAATAGCACAAAATCATTCGTTAAAAACCCTCAACACCTTTGGTATTGCGGCCCGGGCAGCTTTTTTCGCCCGGGTTGAAACGGTGAGGCAACTTCGGCAAGTGCTGACCAGTAATATAGCCAGGACCAGGCCGATATTGGTGTTGGGTGGTGGTAGTAATGTGGTTTTTACGGGCACTTTTGCCGGTTTGGTTATCCACAATCTGATTGGAGGTATTGACATCATTAAAGAGGACGGACAGCAGGTACTGGTGGCAGCCGGAGGCGGAATGGTTTGGCATTCACTGGTAGAATTTGCCCTCGACAAAAACCTGGGGGGCATAGAAAACCTGTCGCTGATACCCGGCTCGGTGGGGGCCGCCCCCATCCAGAATATCGGGGCCTACGGGGCAGAGTTGAAAGACGTGTTTGCGTACCTCGAAGCAGTTGACCTGGCCTCCGGCCGGCAACGGCTTTTCACCCGGGAGGAGTGTGCCTTTGGCTACCGGAACAGTATCTTTAAAAACGAACTGAAAGACCGGTTTATGATCACCAAAGTCGTCCTGCGGCTGGCAAAAAAACCACAGGTAAACATTTCCTATGGCGCTATTGGCGAAGTTCTGACAGCCAGCGGCATTACCACGCCCACTATCCGCGAGGTGAGCGAAGCGGTGATCGCCATCAGGCAAAGTAAACTGCCCGATCCGGCCAGAATTGGCAATGCCGGTAGTTTCTTTAAGAACCCGGTGCTGGATAAAATTGATTATGAGGGCCTGAAGCTGGAGTTCAGCGGTATTCCCGGCTTCCCGGATAACGGCAGCGTAAAAGTGCCGGCTGCCTGGCTGATTGAACAATGTGGCTGGAAGGGCAAACGGCTGGGCAATGTAGGCGTGCATGACAAACAGCCGTTGGTACTGGTGAATTACGGTGGTGGTACAGGCACCGAAATTGTTAACCTGGCCGCAGACATCAAAGCCAGTGTGGCCACTAAATTTGGTATTGAGCTGGAGCCCGAGCCCAGGATAATTTAAATCATTTCCGTGGCATGTGCAACACGGCCCTGGTACTGCTCACAAGCCACCCCAAACTTAACCAGAAAATCAATTCCTTCATCTTTGGGCAGGCCCTTATATTCGGCATACGAACGCAGGTAAACCACCCGGGTAATCCCCATGGTAAAAATAATGCGGGCACAGGCCAGGCAGGGCGACAAAGTTACATACAGCGTTGAACCTTCAACCCTGGCATTATTGCGCGTAGCGTAGAGTATAGCGTTTTGCTCGGCATGGATAGCCAGCGAACAACTGCCTTTGGAATCCACGGCACAACCGGTTTCGGGGAACTCTTCATCGCAGTTGTGGGTGCCGGCCGGGGGGCCGTTATACCCTACCGAAATAATGCGGGTGTCTTTGGCCAGCACCGCCCCCACATGCCGCTTAATACAATGCGAACGCTGGGCAATTTTGGCCGCCAGGTCCATATAAATATCATCAAATGCCGGTTTTGTCATGGGTTCTGCCATTGCCAGGGTAAATGTAGCCAATTTTTAGGTTACAACAGGTTGCCCGGTGGCCGATAAAGGATATTTTGTGCTATATTTAGCGGGATTTACTTTCTGTACCTATGTTGAAGAAGATAGCCAGGTTTTTTTTTGCCGGAGTAGTGATTTTAGGCGTGGTGGTTTATTTTTCGTATGATTATTGGCTGGAACAACAACTGAAACACAAGCTGTCCGAAATTATCAGCAAAGACCCCAATAATCTTTATACATATTCTTTCACCAAACTAAATATACACCTTCTTGAAGGCTCAGTAGAGTTAAAAGGGATCAGCATCAAACCCAAGGCCAATGCCTTTGACAGCCTGGCCCGGTTAGCCAGCGGTATGCGCTACCTCATAGAACTGAACCTGGCAAAAATTGAACTTGAAAATTTTGCGATAAAGGAGTTTCTCCTCACCGGCAAGATGTTTATCCGGTCGTTGGCAATAGAACAGCCGGAATTTAAATATTATTTCCATCCGCGCAAGAAAAATACCGGCAAAGGCATACAACTCGGGTCCGTCTTCAGCGATAAGTTCAGCGAAGCCAATATTGAACTGTTAAGCGTTGAGGGGGCTACCATTGAGGTGGTGGACTACACCAAATCCGGGCCGGCCTTTACCATTGAAAACCTAACTATTGCCTTAACCAAAGCCCATATCGACAGTGCCACACTGAAGCAGTTTACCCCGATTACATATACGGATATCCGGGCCAAAGCAGCCGGGGTACGCATAGCCGCGATGAAGGATTTTGAGATAAATTCCGATTCCCTGATTTTTAAGATAGAAAAGCAGACCATTGAGGTAAACAACTTCCAGGTCAACCCTAAATACAGCCAGAAGAATTTTGCCAGGGCCTTTCCGGTACAAAAACAATGGTTCGCCCTGCAGTTGGATAAACTGGTGCTGAGCCGGATCAATTTTCCTGAGTTTGTACATTCCGGCAAGGTAGAAGTAGGCCACGTGGCTGTAATAGCACCCAATATTGGCTTGTACAAAGATAAAAGTAAGCCCATGCCCCCGTTCCGGAAGAAAAAATTACTTGCTTCCGCCATCCGGGCCATACCCTGGAGTATTTCGGTTGACAGCGTGAGCCTCACCAATGGTAACATTACCATAAACGAAACCAGCGCTTTAACGGGCCGTGACAGCCATCTGACCATTACTGCGTTAAATGCCCTGGTGCTGAATTTCACCAACGACAGCATGCATACCTCAGCCAACCATTTTTTAACCTTAACAGCCTCGGCCCGGGTGATGAGCGAGGCCCTTACCCAATTAACTATGCGCTTTGACTTAACCAGCGAAGCAGATAAATTTACCGCTACGGGCCATGCCGGTAAGGTGAAGGCCAGCGTTTTTAACCCGGTGCTGGAGCCCTTAATGGGCGTAAAAGTTACGAATGGCACCATTTATAACCTGGATTTTAACTTTTCGGCCATGGATACACTGAGTACCGGCACACTTGACATCGAATATGAGGCCCTGAAGCTGCAAATAATGCGCACCGACACTACAGCAAAAAAGAAAAGCAATAAAAAAGGTTTTGTCTCGCTGGCGGCCAACACTGTGGTAAAGACCAATAACCTGAAAACCCAGGGCAACTACCTGCAAGGAATCATTAACACCGAACGGGTGTTGGAAAAAGACGTCTGGCCTTTTTTATGGCATTCTATCCAGTCGGGGCTGGTATCTACTCTGGTGCCCATAACCAACAACAAAGCTGCCAAACAACAACAAAAAGGCGTGCGGCAAAAGTTGCGCGAAAAGAAAAAAAAGGGCAAGCGTTAGTCAAGGTGTAACCTGGCCAGCAGCTTAAAAAGCATATAGGTGCCGGCAGCCGAAACGATAGCCAACACCGTACCCTGCCCCATATTACCATAAACAAAGCCACCAATGGCAAACAGGGCTGCGTATATTACCACGGCCCCAATAAACACCATCAGCAGTTGGCGTGGCATTTGCCAGGCTACTCCCTGGCCCTTGTCCACCGGCTTGCCTTCCTCCCGGGCTTTATCCACCACTTGCCGCCATCCCGGGCCACCGGGTTGGGTAAGGGCATAAAACCTGCGTAGCACGTTGTCCTCTTCAGGCCTGGTAAGTAAAGTGGTCAGCAACCAGGAAACGGTAACCAGGCCAACGGTGATCAACAGTTTAACGGTAAAGCCATCGAGGACAGCCGTTTTTACCGTTTCGTCCTCAATAAACAAAACCAACACAACTGCCACCAGGGTAGCCACGGCCATGGCCACAATTTCGGTAAGGGCATTAATTCGCCACCAGAACCAGCGGAGCAGGTAAATGGCCCCGGAACCGGCCCCCGACAACAACAATATATTAAAGGCATCGGTGGCGTTATCCAGCAAGGTGAGGGACAAAAAACCGGCAATGACCATCAGCAGCACAGTAGTGATACGGCCCATACGCACCATTTCTTTTTCCGTGGCGTCAGGCTTGAGGAAACGCTTGTAAAAATCATTGACCACGTAAGAAGACCCCCAGTTGAGGTGAGTGCCGATAGTTGACATATAAGCCGCTATGATTGAGGCCACTACCAGGCCGATCCAACCTGTACCCAGTTTTGACAACATTACCGGGTAGGCAATATCATCTTTCAAATAGGTGGGGTCAATATGCGGGAAATCTGCCTGAATAGAAGCCAGGTCAGGATAAATCACCAATGAGGCCAGGGCTACGATAATCCAGGGCCAGGGCCGCAAGGCATAATGGGCAAAATTGAACAACAAAGTGGCGCCAACAGCATTTTTTTCATTCTTTGCCGATAGCATCCGCTGGGCAATATAACCTCCCCCACCCGGCTCAGCCCCGGGGTACCACACAGCCCACCACTGCACGGCTACAGGAATGAGTATCAGGGGGATCCACACCGATGGATCACTAAAATCGGGCAGCACCCCAAGTTTATCCTGGATTACCGGATTGGCGATAAGGTTGGCCAGGCCCCCGACTTCGGGCTGACTGACAGCCACATAAGCCGCATACACTGCGCCAAACATAGCTATGCTGTACTGAAAAAAATCGGCCCATACCACACCCTTAATGCCCCCGAGGGCTGCATATAATACGACCACCACCGAAGCACCAACCACCACCACCCAGGGCTGCAAACCCAACATTACCCCGCCAATTTTTATTGCCGCCAGGGTCACCGAACCCATAATCAGCGTATTGAAAAATACCCCGAGGTAAAGGGCCCGGAACCCCCGTAAAAAGGAAGCCATTTTACCCCCATACCGGATCTCATAAAACTCCAGATCGGTCATTACATTAGACTTGCGCCATAAGCGGGCATAGATAAATACGGTAACCATGCCGGTAATCAGAAACGCCCACCAGGCCCAGTTTTTGGCTACCCCGTTCTCACGCACAAAACCGGTTACAAGATTGGGCGTATCGGCCGAAAAGGTACAGGCTACCATAGAAATCCCCAGCAGCCACCAGGGCATGGAACGGCCTCCCAAAAAGAAATCGCTGCTACTTTTACCGGCCGTGCGGGATGCCACCCAGCCAATACCGATGACAATGATAAAAAAGATACCGATAATGGTCCAGTCGATAGGTTGTAGTAATATTTTGTCCATTTCTGTCAAATCAAATTATTCACCAGGTTCCGGGGAGAAAAGCTTTACGCTGGGCCGGGTAGTCATCAAAATAACGCTTATACCACTTATGGTGGGCCAGTGCCCGCGGAATAAGGTTGGCCAGTGTCCACACCGCAAAAGACAAGGCTGGCAGGTTAAAACTCATCAAGGCGTAACCCATCCATTCCACCATCTCCCCTAAGTGGTTTGGACAGGAGACTTTTTCAAACAGGAAACCCCGCGGGATTTTATATTCCTGATTGCCGCCATTGCGCAGGTTGATCAGCATAGTATCGGCACGCCAGTTGATGTAGGCGCCAAGAGCAAAAACTACTAAGCCGGCTATAAAGGGCAGGCTGTAAAGCCAACTTAACGTATAGCTGGCAAAATTTCCCAGATAGTAGCCAATAAAAAAACCATTGCATAAATTAAAAACAATGGCCAGCGTCACTACCCCCAAAGGCATTTTTTTTCCCTTCCCTTTTAATCGGAAGGGGAAAATAAAGGTGCGGTGTACATAATGGGTCAGAAACAGAAAGGCCAGAATCCAGGTTACATAATTTTGTTTGCCAGCGTTCTTCAGCACAAAGTACAGCACCAAAAACAATACCGGGCTTTCCATGATCACCCATGCCAGCCGGTTATTCATAAGTGGCCCCCAGGCACTCGAGGCGTGGCGCCCGTACGGGGCAATGATTTTGAGGTTCGCCAAAAAAACAACCACCCCCAGGAATATCCAGGCAATAACAATCTTGTTAAACAGGGGTTCGGCCATTTCGTGCTGCTAATATATGTCGCTAATTAACGTAAATTTTGCAAGAAACCATAAGCAAAAATATTTATCACCGGGCATTGCAAATGGTGGGGCAATAATGCTATATTTGCACTCCCAAACGGCTAAAGCGCTGTTTTGGCAGATAATTTGGCGAGTTGGGTGAGTACCTGCCTGTCGGCAGACAAGGCTGAGACCGGCTACAGTTACAAAGGTAGAGGGCTCAGCAGGTGGGGACTTGCGTTGCGTTGAAGTATATAGTATTGGAGAGGTGGGTGAGTGGCTGAAACCAGCAGTTTGCTAAACTGTCGTACCTGGAAACGGGTACCGGGGGTTCGAATCCCCCTCTCTCCGCAAGTGCTTGGCGGGTTCGAAAGTGAATTCCGCAAGCAGTTCAACATAAAGCTTGATTTATGTTGAAGGGCAGAGGAATAAAAGTGAGCGAAGCGAAACTTAACAAGCACTTTCGAATCCCTCACCAAGGATCATGTGAATAATCCCCCTCTCTCCGCAAAACCATGTCAGGGCTTTCAATAGCAGGCAACACACAGCATAAAACCAGCTGATTGATTGACAAAATAAACACCGTTCGGGGTGTAGTAACCCCTTTGGTGTCACAGGCTCCGCACGGTTATCGCGCCACGCCCCGGGCGTGAAGGTCGCAGGTGAACGAACCTGCTTTTAGGGTAGTTAATTGTTTTATTCTTCGGGGTGTAGTAACGCCTTTGGCGTCACAGGCTCCGCACGGTTATCGCGTCACGCCCCAGGCGTGAAGGTCGCAGGTGAACGAACCTGCTTTTAGAGTAGTTAATTGTTTTATTCTTCGGGGTGTAGTAACGCCTTTGGCGTCACAGGCTCCGCACGGTTATCGTGTCACGCCCCGGGCGTGAAGGTCGCAGGTGAACGAACCTGCTTTTAGGGTAGTTAATTGTTTTATTCTTCGGGGTGTAGCGTAGCCCGGTTATCGCGCCTGCTTTGGGAGCAGGAGGTCGCAGGTTCGAATCCTGCCACCCCGACAATAATATCTGCTCACCGTAGCTGTATTGATTGAATTGATTGATTAGTTTGAAATGGCGTCCGTTTAC
>Ga0256839_1003553_pt1 | contig 15987 bp, 13 predicted proteins | sample 354166metaG_FD_185968 | JGI IMG/M metagenome (GOLD analysis project Ga0256839, IMG submission 185968) | Hydrothermal vent microbial communities from Mid Atlantic Ridge, Atlantic Ocean - 354-166 | ecosystem: Environmental > Aquatic > Marine > Hydrothermal vents | place: Atlantic Ocean: Mid... | reverse complement strand
ACTATTACCTTTTAAACAATTACCGCTTAATCAAAAAGAGAATACTCTTCTTTAATCTTAGGTAACATGCTTCTGTCTAAGGCATAGACAAAGGCATAGTTAAAATAGGCATTTTTCAAAATATCTCGGGCTTCATCAATATCTAAGTACCAGTTTGGTCTATCAACCCCATCTACTTTGGTTTTAGGAGGAGTAAGTACAATGGTTTTAACCCATGCCCCATTGTAACGGACATACTCACGTGCTTTGTAGATGTCTTGTAAATTGTCGGTAAAAATCGCCACTTTGTCACTCTTACTAGGTACCATAACATTTAAAAAGCCATCAATAAAGACAGGTACAAAGTGCTTGGTATATTTAACTCGGTCTAAATCATACGGCAAATGATGCAAGTCACAAAACTCAACCACACGCTGTAAGATGTCCACATGAAAAGGAACAATGTCTTTCTCTTGATAGATGTAGCTGTTGATTTTAAACGTCGTTTTAAAAAGCGTATCGGTGATAATCTCACAACTTGCCTCTTTGTTTAAAATGCTTACATCTGGCTTGATGGTCTTCATAAGCTTCTCATCTGTTCCTATGAACATCTTAGCCTCAGAGTTTAAAATCTTCTCAAACATCTTACGCCAATCATTAGGGAGTACTTCAATGTTAGACTTTTTAGTGACAATCATACGCATAAAAGAGAGTTCATGTTCACTAAACAGATAAAAACTTGCTTCTCTTGAAATCAACACATATCTTATGAGTTTAAAAGATGCATTTTCAATCTCTTTGACTTGAATCCAAGCTACTTCTGCATCGGTAATCTTAATAGAACTGTCAGAAAAAACAATTGCATACGCACCATTTTCAATGGCTGTGGCTATCTCCTCGGCATCATTGGAGATAAACAAGTCCCCCTGCTCCACTTTAGAGGGGTAAACCGTTACCGAATTAATAGCTGTTACTGTGGGTTCAGAGATTATCTCTCCCCCTGTTAAATTTAATAAATCTTCTATTTTCATTTTTGTCAAGCCCTAACCTATTGGTGTTCCATTAGTTTTTGGTTGCTCTGGACGAACCATACACAAACCATTTTCATCTTTAGCTGCTAAAAGCATTCCTTGACTTATCATGCCCATAAGTTTTGCAGGTTTTAAATTGGCAACCACACAAACTTGGGTATTTAGCATCTCTTCAGCACTATACCACTCTTTAATTCCTGCTACTACTTGTCGTGGTTCATCTTCGCCTAAATCAACTTGTAATAAAAGAAGTTTTTTACTTTTTGGTACTTCTTCTGCTTTGACAACTGTTCCCACTTTAAGAGAAGTCGCAAAAAACTGGTCAATGCCAATGAGTGCCACCCCTTCAGCTTGGGCTTTTTCTTTGCCCTCTTTTTGAGCTTTCTTTTTGGCTTCTGCTTCTTCTTGTTCTTTTTTTAAAGCTTCTAAACGTGCATCAACTAAGAGTTCTTCTTCAATTCTTGGAAAAAGTGGTTCTCGCTTTTGGGTAACAAATGCTTCTAAAATAGCCCCGTTTCGAATGATGTTTTTAAAACTTTCTGGCGTAATCTCAAATCCTAATGCTTCACAAACGGTTGCAGTAGTTTGAGGCATCACAGCATGAAGCATGAGCGAAACTTTGGCTAAAATGGTCGCGATGAGTCCATTAAGTGCCATGGTCTCTTCTGTTTTCCCCTCTTTTATCATCGTCCATGGTTGATACTTGTCAATGGCACGATTCGCTACAGTTAGTGGTCGCCAAAGTTCTTCTAAGAAACGGTGAAGTTGTAGTTCAAAAAACATCGGTTCTAGCTTATCGAGAGAAGTTTGCATCTCATCAAGTTCAGCTTGATAATATTTAGAAACCAAATCACACTCAACACGTCCTTCAAAATACTTTCCACTCATTCCAATTAAACGATTAAGTAAGTTTCCAAGGTCATTTCCAAGGTCGGAGTTTATTCGGTCAATTAAGGCTCTTTGAGAGAAGTCACCATCGCCCCCAAAAGGTACTTCACGAAGCATAAAGTAACGGAAATTCTCTAAACCATACGCATCTGCTACCTCTTTAGGATTTACCACATTGCCTTTAGATTTAGACATTTTTTCGCCATTTCGTGTCCACCAACCGTGTGCCCCAATGTGTTTTGGTAAAGGCATATCAAGGCTCATTAAAAAGGCAGGCCAATAGATAGCATGAAAACGCAAAATGTCTTTACCAATTAGATGCACCCGTGCAGGGTACTTGTCCATATTGGCTTCATCTGTTCCATAGCCAAGTGCAGTAAGATAGTTCATAAGGGCATCCAACCAAACATACATAACGTGTTTTGGGTCATTGAAATCATTTGGTAATTTAACCCCCCAATCAAACGAAGTTCTAGTAATAGAGAGGTCATTAAGCCCACCCTCAACAAAACGAATCACTTCATTTCTTTTACTCTTTGGCAAGATGCAATCAGGATTGTTTTCATACCACGCCAAAAGTTTATCTTCATAAGCAGAGAGCTTAAAAAAGTAACTCTCCTCTTCAACAATGGAGGTACTTTTGCCACAATCTGGACAGAACTCATCATCTACGAGTTGCGTCTCTGGGAAAAAGGTCTCACAAGAGATACAGTAGTGACCAGAATAGGTATCTTTATAGATGTCACCTTTTTCATGCATTTTTGTAAATGCTTTTTGAACGCCTAGTTTATGTGCTTCATCGGTTGTTCGTATGAATTTATCATAAGAGATGTCAAAATCATCCCAAAGGTCTTTAAAGGTTTTTGAAATTTTATCAGCATAAGCTTGGGTATCTTCACCACGCTTCTTTGCAGCCTCTTCAATCTTTTGACCGTGTTCATCGGTTCCTGTAAGGAAAAAAGTATCTTCACCAATAAGTCGTGAATATCGAGCCAAGGTATCGGCAATAATAGTAGTATAAGCGTGACCAATATGAGCCACATCATTAACGTAATAAATAGGGGTAGTAATATATGATTTTTTACAAGACATTTGTAGTAGTTTCCTTAAACAGATGAGTTTATTTCTCGCATTTTACCTAAATTCTTCTTCTATCATAATAATTAGTGCATCTTTTAGCTTTAATCGCTATGATACGAAATATATTAATGAGGAATTTAAAACATGGCACAAACAATTTATCAACTCAAAGAAGACCAACTACGCTCAAAAATTATGCTCTTTGATTTAGACGGCACACTTATTGACTCTACTGAAGCAATTTTAGAGAGTTTTGCAAAAGCCTATGCAAAATGTGGAGGCGATGTTCCTGCTGATGAGAACATCAAAAAGCTTATTGGTTTACCACTAGAACTCATGTTTGTAAAATTAGGAGTAGATGAAGCAAACGCAATGGCGTATGTAACAGCTTATAAAGAGCATTACCGAACCATTCACACGCAAAAGACAACCCTACTTCCCAATGTACAAGAGGCAATCACCATAGCACACAAATGTGCAAGACTCGGTGTGGTTACAACAAAAACAAGTAAATATTCGCGTGAACTACTTGAACATTTTGACCTCATGAAATACTTCGATGTATTGATAGGAAGTGAAGATGTCACCCACTTCAAACCACACCCTGAACCTATTCTCAAAGCCCTAGATTTATTAGGCTACTCTTATGGTACAGTTACTTATATGATTGGTGATACCATTTCAGACATACTAGCCGCCCAAGAGGCTGACATTGCGAGTATTGGCGTGTTGTGTGGCTATGGAGATGCCGATGAGCTAGAAGAAGATGCCGATTTTGTCACCAATGATGTCATGGGTGCAGTTAAAATTGTTGGGGATATTTAGCTTAAGATGAGTGTCGTTAAACTAAACTACACTCAAAAAACACTACCATACATCCATGAAAAATAAGAAAAAAATCCTAATAACCAACGATGATGGCTTCGACTCCCCTGCTCTTTTAGCACTTATAGAGGCTTTAAAACCTCTAGCTGACATTATCACCGTTGCTCCTACTTTAGAAAAATCTGCTTGTGGACATTCACTTACTCTCACTAAACCTTTACGTTTTGTAGAACTTAAAAAAAACTTCTATAAGCTAGATGATGGAACACCTACAGATTGTGTTTTTTTGGCATTACATAAACTCTACCCTAAAGATGCCCAGCCTGACCTAGTGATTTCGGGCATTAATATTGGGGCGAATATGGGTGAGGACATTACCTACTCTGGCACGGCATCTGGAGCGATGGAGGCTGTACTTCAAGGCGTTCCTGCCATTGCCATTTCACAAGACTTTTCTGATGATATGCGTGAAAAAGAGGGCTTTGATTATGCCTTGGCAAAAGAGAGTATCGCCATGCTTGTGCAAAAAATCTTTAATGGCTCTTTTCCCCTAAATCCTAGAAAATTTTTAAATGTCAACATTCCAGCTGTTACACCCAAAGCATCACAAGGATTTAAAGTGACTAAGACAGGTAGCCGTGTCTATTCTAACGATGCAGATGCTCACATTAACCCAAGAGGGCAAGAGTATTTTTGGATAGGCTTGGTGAACCATGAATGGCGAGAAAGTGAGGGGCAAATGACAGATGTTAAAGCTGTTAAAAGTGGCTATGTTTCCATAACACCCATTCATTTAGATATGACATCCCATAAGGATTTAGAGGACTTAGAAAAATGGATTTAAGATTTCAACGATGCGAACTACTTTTTGGCAAAGAAGATTTCGCCAAAATTCAAAAAGCTAAGATACTCATTTTAGGTGTAGGTGGTGTTGGCTCTTACGCACTTGACTGTTTGTATCGTTCAGGAGTTTCAGACATTACCATTTTGGACTATGATGTTTATGATGAGACCAACCAAAACCGACAAATTGGTTCTGAAGCTGTAGGGGAATACAAAGTAGAAGCCCTTAAAAAACTCTACCCTTGCATTAAGACCATTAATCAACAGATGGACATGGCATGGGTGGCTGAGTTTGATTTTGAGCCTTATGATTTGGTACTTGACTGTGCTGACACCACCAAAGTGAAGATTGAAGTGGCTAAAAAATGTTACAAAAAGCTCATTATGTCTTTTGGTTCAGCGAAACGTTATGATGCCTCTAAGATTGAAGTCGCTTCCATTTGGAAAAGTCATGGGGATGCTTTGGGACGAAAAATAAGAAATGAGTTGAAAAAAGCGAAGTTTGATAGAAATTTTACGGTGGTCTTCTCACCTGAAGAAGATAAATGTAAAGAGAAAGGTTCATGTGTGGCTGTCACAGGAGCAACGGGATTAACCGTTTGCTCTGAAACCATTAAGAGAATTTTAAAAAGCTAAATAATATTGAATAATGTTAAAATTTATAGCTAATGGTATTAAATGCTACTCTTCTGTTTACGCGAACTTGTGGTCTAACTTTTCTTTCAAGGCTTGAAAGGTGTGCCATAGCAGTTCTATGACCTGCTTTGGCTGCTAACTTAAACCAATATCTTGCCAGTTGTGTTTGCTTTCTTACCCCTTTACCCTCTGCAAAACTAAGCCCCATATAGAATTTTGCCTCTACATGGTTTTTTCTTGCAGCTTTATGAAAGTAGCTAAAAGCAAGTTGTTCATTTTTTCTTACACCATCACCCTTAAGATACATCATCCCTAAATCAAATTGAGCCTGTACATTCCCCTGTGCCACTGCTCTCTTAGCAAAGATAACTTTTTGAGAAGTTACTGTTGGCTTAACTACGTGTTGAACATTCACACGTTTTGCAAAATTATTTTCTGATGCTCTTGTAAACCAAGTTAAAGCCAATGCTTCATTTTTCTCAACACCATCTCCTGTAGCGTACATTAATCCTAAATCATATTGTGCTTGTGCATTTCCTTGTAATGCTGCTCTTTTAGCATAAAAATATTTTTGTGACGCTTGTGTTTTAATGGTAGGGTTATTCGCCATAGTATTTGTAAAAGGATTTGCTGTAAGTGTTAGAGTTGAAGCCAATGTTAATAATAAAATAGTTTTTTTCATTTTTAGTTCCTTAATGTTTTGTTAAAATTATTATATAACTATTTATGTTATTAATTACTTAATTAATTAAAAAATAATAAAAAAAAATATTAATATTATTTTTTAATATTATGGATATAAGAGTAACTTATTATAATACGATAAAAATAGAAATAAAAAAGGCTCTATAGATGAAAGAGAACTTATTTGAAATGGGTAGTAATTTTTCTGATGCTTGGTCATCGGACAACAAAAAAGAAGCTAAAGAAGAAATAGCACAAGAGATAAAAGAGCCACAAGAGCATCTTTTACATTTTTCAAAAGAGAAACGACGTGGCAAAGTCGTTACCATTGTGAAGCCATTTTATTTAGAAAAACAAGCATTACAAACACTCTTAAAACTACTTAAGAAAAAACTTGGCACAGGTGGCACACTCAAAGAGAATACTTTAGAATTTCAAGGAGAAGTCAAAGAGAATCTCAAAGTCCAATTGAAAAAATTGGACTATAAACTTAAATAGGTTAAGAATAGACCTCAACATGTTTTTTATTGGGGCGAGTATTAATATACTCCATTAAAGAGATTCCCTCATGGTTTAAAGCAGCTTTTACTAAATCTTTTTGAAATTGAGACATTTCTTCATGTGCAAAAAATTCATCAAGTGGCATCCAAAGAGCAAACGCTATCTCATGCGTATCTATGACGTTAATCTCTTCACTCAATGCTTCTAATTGAAAAACGATGTACATATTGGATTTGTTAAAGGTAAAAGGGTGAGAGTTTAAAAGTGAGACCATTTTAATGAGTTTGGCTTTAATCCCTGTCTCTTCCCAAACTTCTCTAATTACTCCCTCTTCTAAGCTTTGTGTTGGTTCTAACATTCCCCCAGGGAGTTTGTAGATAGAGTTTGAAGTGTGTATTCGGTCACGTACCATGAGCAGTTCATTGTTTTGGTTAATGACCACAGCCCCTACCCCAATGGTATGAGTTGGAGCGACAGGAATGTAAGCATCTTTGGTCACTTGAAAAGTAAGCGTTGTTCTTTTGGCTTCACAGTTATGAAACTCAAATCCTAAAGCCAGTGCCACAGCAATATGTTCATATTGTTTGGTCGTTAAATCTAACCATAAAAGGGCTATGTTTTCTTTTTGAGATTGTATAAGTAAAATTTGAAGAGAATTTTTAAAAGTAGAAACAGAAGCATCAATACTCTCTGTTTCTATAATAAGACCATTATAGAGGTCTTTTTTTGTTCTTAACATCTTAATATTTTAGCATAAAGAGTAATCCTGCTACCCACAAGATGAGTGGAGAGAGAATTATAAATACTATTTTGATATTTTTCCATGACTTAGCTGCAATGAGTGTTAAAACAAGCAAGGCAATAACCGATGGAATAACCCAATTAGGCAATGGCATTGGTGCTCCAGCTGCATAAGAGTGCAGTCCAGAGAGGTAATAGTTTACCCCAAAGTATGTCATGATAACCGTTGAGTAACCCCATAATGATGCCACGTTAAAGGCAAATGGATTTTTAAACTGTGGAATGAACCGTAAGTGTAAAATGGTTGCATATACTAAAATGGTAACAGCAGCCCATGTCTCCTTGGCATCCCAACCCCAGTAACGACCCCAAGATTCGTTTGCCCAAATTCCCCCAAGGAAGTTACCAATGGTTAAGAGGAAAAGCCCCACAATAAGACTCATTTCAGCAATGTTCGTAAGCTCTTTAATAGAACGGTCAATATTTTCATTTTCACCACGTTTCATGATAAATAAGATAAGCACTAAAAGTGACAACATAGAACCAAGCCCTAAGAAACCATCACCAGCGATAATCGTTGCCACGTGAATCATAAGCCAGTAAGATTTAAGTACAGGTACTAAGTTGGTAATCTCTGGGTTAATAAAGTTCATGTGTGCAACACCCATGGTGATACCTGCTAAAAGCCCTGTTGCCCCCAAAGTAAATGGTGATTTTCTTGCAAAAATAAGCCCTGCTACCATGGTTGCTCCTGCAATGAAGACAATGGATTCATAAGCATTTGACCAAGGGGCATGACCTCCAATGTACCAACGCATCGCCATTGAACCTAGATGAATGGCAAACCCAATAATCATCAATACCCATGAGATGCTCATGATGTATTTTAAACTACGATTTGGTTTAACAATATTGACAAACGCAGCAATGAGTAAAACAAGTCCTACCAAAAGGTAGAGTGGTACTAACTTTGAAAGCAGTCCTAGTTTGTTGTATTTAATCTCAACATCAATAACGTCAGATGATGGCATGACTTCAGAACCAAACTTCTTTTGATACATATTGATAAGATTAATCGCTTTGTCAAACTGAACCGTTTCACCAGTTTGTTGAATTTTTTCTGCTCCTTGGAAAAGATAAATGGTCATCATTCGTACCATTTCAGCTATCTCTTTTGGAAACTTCTCAATGGCATCTTGTGGGTTCATCCATTTGTTCGCTTCAGAGTGAGGTTCTGGATACATTTGAAGTAATGAACCTGTATAAATCATGTATGCAACATTGAGACGTTCATCTACTTTTACCAACTCTTTGTCATAAAGATTTTTATCTAAAGGCTTTTTACGAATAGAGACATCCATCTGATTTTTTAATTTATACTCACCCTCTTGGGTAAAGAAATCATAAAACTTAGCATATTTAGCACCCTCTGGCATTCCCAACTCTTTGGCAATGCGTGTGTGGTCAACTTTAATCATTGGAATAAATTGATACTTTTTAGGCTCAACTGTCATTCCCAATAACATCGCCGTTGGCTCAACACCATAAATGGTACTCTTTCCTGCTAGTTTAGCAATAATTTCATGTGCCAAGGTGTCCACAGGCTTCATTCGTCCACGAGAGTCTTGTAAAATAAGTCGTCCAAACTTCTCCACACTCTCTTGACTATAAGCATTTATCATCTTGGTTATATTCGCATCAAGCGTCGGTAATTTAGCTGCTTGTAATGGTGTTGAAAAGTTCAAAGCAAAGAGCGTTACCAGTATGGCACTTGCCCCTTGTAGTTTTCTAGCCCCTTTGAGTAACTTTTGGAAACGTCCATTTTTGTCAATGAGGTTCCAAAGCATTCCTAATGTTAATAAAATATAACCAATGTAAGTCGGCCAAGTTCCTGGGTCATGGTTTACAGACAATACTGTTCCTTTTTCATCTTGGTCATACGAAGACTGAAACAGTCGATAGTTACGGTGGTCAAGTACATGGTTCATATAGATTTTATAAGGCATTCCATCAATTCCTTCTGAATGATCAATAAGCTCAACATCTGAAGAGTAAGACGAAGGACTCATGGAACCAGGGTAACGCTCTAATTCAAAGTCAATCAACTTAATAGAAAAAGGAACAGGAATTTTTCTAGCACCCAAATACATGGCAATCTTTACGCCACCAACGGTGACTCTTTGAATTTCTGAAACATCTCCAGCATAAGAGAACAAATCCACTTTGGATTTTTCACCATTGACATCAATCATAAATGTCGCAATCTCTGGTTTTCCATTTTTAGTTTTTAAAGACTTGCTCACAAATTTCATAACTGATTTTTCATGTGCATTTTTAAGAACAACAGAGTTTCCTGAAAATTGATAAAGCTTCTTCTTAGTAAAAGGATTAAACCCTTTTTTAAGCTCATCTTCTTCACGGGTTAACATAGAGAGTGTTTTAATAGGAAAGTCATTTTCTATTTCAAATGTACCATCTGCTTTAGATCGGATATTTAAAATGGGTTTCGTAGGGCTTTCAATGGTTTCATTGAACGTTAACATAAAGCTTCCAGCATCATGAACTGTTCCATCCATCAAAAAGACAGGTTGTCCTTTTCCTCCAGAAGCAACCATAAGCTCTAAAACTTTTTTACCATTAACTGCATCGGGTACTAAACTCTGCTCTCCTGCTGGTAAATAACGTACTAAGTCAAAAGAAACTTTTTTACCATCAATATCCCAACTTTTTTTCAAATGGTTTTTTGTCATAGAAGAGAAGAGAATATCTTGCTCATAATCTATAGCATCTTGACCCTCTCCTACATGGATTTTTAAAACTTTTTTAGATGAAATCATACTTGAAGCAATATGCCCTTCACGAATGTGCATGACACCTTCATAACCAACATAACGCGTAATTGCTGCCCCAATGGCAATGACTAAAAATGCTGTATGAAAAATAAAAACAGAAGGTTTTGATTTGTAGCTTTTATACTTTGACATATTATAAAGCATTAGTAAAATAAAATAAAGTAAGAAAACTTCAAACCAACGTGAATTGTAAATAAGTGCTTGAGCTGTTTGGGTACCATAATCGTTTTCAATAAACGTAGCACCTCCCACAATTGCCCCAAACAAGAAAAGAACCAACACGGTCATTTTCATTGAAAAGATTTTGTTTAACATAAGTTGTTGTCCTTATTAAGTAAGTAGTAGATTTATTGTAGCCAAAGTTTATGTAGTAAATGTTAGTTTATGGAAAAGTGTTAACATTTTCTTAAAAAAACATCTAATTTAACATATTATACTACTCTTGATGTCCACAGAAGTAATTGAAGCGTTTGGTATAAAGTTTAAGATGTTCAGCATAATCTTTATCTTTAGAAACACCTTTTTTATAAAGCTCCATCTTATGACTGTATAAGCGACAAAGTGCTTCATGTGTTTTATGAACCTGTTTATCTTTCTCCTCTAGTTCAGCATCTGAACAGAAGATACTTGCTTGTTTTTTAAAAGATTCAAGTGTTGTTTTGGTAATCTCTTCAGTACTTTCACGCTGTACCTTTTTCTCAAATAAAATACAAACTTTAGGCCCTTGTGTAAACAGATGGCAAAGTTGTTTGTCTTCCTCTCGTACCTTTTGTTCTTTCTCCTCTAAGTTTTCTTGTGAACAAAAGATGTAAGCACGTTTTTTATAAGACTCTAAAGTGATATAAGCCAAAGCATCAATTCTCATATTTTCTTGATATTTTAAAATTTTATTTTTAAATATCTTACAAAGACGTTCATCTTCAAGAAAAATATTTTTTTCAACATTAATCACCTCTTTAAGCTCCTCTTTTTTAGAGGTAATTTTTTCAGGTGATTTTGCAGAACAGTAGATGGTGGCTCTCTTTTTATAAGACGCTAAGGTCATATGTGCCAATTCATCATTTCGCATATCTTTTTGATAATCAATCGCTTTTTGAGTGAAAAATTTACAATATTTTTCTCTCTCAGCTTTATAAGTTACTTTCGCTTTTGCTTCACTGTTAAAAAAGTCCGCAAAAAGAGTTGAGTTAAAAGTAATAAATAGTAAGAGGAGTAGTTTTATTGTTAATCGTTTCATTTAATGATTCCTTTTGGTCTAACAAAAATTTTAAGCGATAATAGCACTTTAATCTTAAATGAAATATAAGCTCATTTTTTAATCTAATATATAAAAACAATAAGTGTTAAACTTTTCTCTTTTACGTTACTATTTGAGATTCATCATTTTTATTTATAATAAACAAAAGGAAAATCAAATAATATTCACATTATAATAATAATGCATTGAAATTTCAAAACAAGGAGAAGATGATGAAGAAAAACTTATTAATTTCATTGGTAGCAATGTTTACCATGATATTTATGATGACTACTTCTGTAACTGCTTATGACAAGAACCCACCGTTCTCAATGTCTAAGCTAAAGAAAGTTGGTGAAAACTATGAACCAACAAACAAATACAACATTTTTGTAAACTACGAGCTAGGTATGCACTGTGTTGGATTTTCTATGGATTACTGTTGTGTAATTCCACCATACAACTCAATTCAAGCTCAAGCTATTAAGACAGGAGCAGGGGGAAAAGCACCTGTACTCTTATCACCAGAAGATAATGTTAAACTTTACTACTATACAAGAGATAACTCTTATAGTGAAGGTAACAAAATGAAATACTGGACAGTAGCTAAAGATGTTGATGGTGATGGTCACTTTGATTCAGCTGGAGATAACGTTGCAAACTATGTTTGGACGCACCTATTTATCTACAAAGATTTAGAGGGTACTATTCCAAAGGGTGCAGAGGACAAAGACAGACTTAGAATTGGACGACAAGTTCCAGTTAGAATTGACTGTGGACCTTCAGGTATGCCAGTTTCTGGTGCTTACTTAGAGTATGCTGGTAAACATGGTGGTAACATTGTTATGACAGATACACTTGTACCTGCTGTTAAAAATGTTAAATTAGTTCTTACTGCTTCTCACCTTTGGGATGCACTTGGTCTTCCATTAACTGCGTTTAACGATAGCACAAGAAAAGGGACAATCCGTTCAGTAACTGAAAAAGATTTCCAACCTTTCCAATACTCTACCGTAGAACTTCATGACAACACAGGTAAACAGATGAAAAATGCTAAAGGTCAAGTTATCTCTTACTTTGGTACAAACCCTGTAGATATTCCTAACTGTCATGCTTGTCACTCAAGAGATGGTAAAGCAGCTCAAATGGCAAGAGACGAAGGTCTTAAGTTATCTGATAAAGAGTATGCTTACTGGAAAACTTATGCTGATGAGAGTGAATACATGGCAAGACTTGCAGAGTCTTCAATTAACATTCTTGGACTTCACGATGCACACCACGGAACAACATTCCTAAGTGATTACAAAGACAACGCTTCTTCAGGTAGACTTGGTAAAACTGGTTTAGTAAACTGTACTGACTGTCATGGTGACAACGTTTCTGGTAACCTTCAAGAGCCAAGACCAACAGCGACAGGATACAAAACCGTTAAAGCTAAACCTTTATCTGAAGCAATTCACGGATTCCACCTTGCGATGGTTCCTATGCCTGATGGAGCTGGTAGAGCTCAATCTTGTCAATCTTGTCACCCTACGCACTTCCAAAATCCTAACATGAATGACGAAACAAATCCGTTCCGTGTTACTGATAGATATGGTGAAGGTCGTTTCTCTAAAGGTGATATTAGAAAATCTGGTGGAGGTTGTTACGTAAGACGTGATGCTCACTCTAATCCAAATGCTAAACCACCATTCTTCTTAAACGAATATGGTAAATGGCAATATAAAAATGTTTCTATGAAAGATGAGCATGGAAAAGATTCTGAAATGAGAGGACTTTACTGTACAAACTGTCACACAAAAGTAGCTCAAGCATTCCAAAATTCTGATAACATTACTCACGACAGTACACAAGCTGGTACAACTTTAAGAAATAAATCACTTAAAGAGATGATTGCTGGAATTGCTGGTGGAGATGCGAAGAAATTTGCTGCCATGGCTGACCCTAAAGCAACAGGCGACAATGATGTTCTTGATTACTACATCAACCACAAATCAGCTGTATTGGTTAAAAATATTGGTAAAGATGGTAAGTTAGACCTTAAACCATGGAATCACGCAACAGGTGGAGATGTTCCTTATGCTGCTGCTTCTGGTGGTAATGACTGGTGGTTAGCTGCGGCTGAGCCTCACTGTGCTGACTGTCACGCTGCTCCATTTGTAGAGAGTGAAACTGGTGGTAAATACTTCCCAATTGATTTACCAAACAAGTATTCACTGTACAGATACTCTAAAGCTCACGGAGACATTGCATGTCAATCATGTCACGAGTCTACACATGGTCTTTACTCTACAAGATATGATGGTCCTGAAAAAACTGTTGATGTTACAACACATGAACAAGCACTTCAGTTCTCACCAGATGGTAAATATGCTGGTCCTGTAACTTGTGCTGCATGTCACACAGTTAACAAAGAGGGTGTACCTGCTCAACTTAAAGGTACTGAATATGAACATGATTACTGGGCATCAGTTACACTTGCTCACTTCATGAGAGGTGGAGATACTAAACTTTCTGTGAAAGCATTGGTTAAAAAGTATCCATATGCTAAGTCTACAAAAGTCGTAACTGACAGTTGGAACTAAGCACTCTTTATACTTCTTCCCTTTGGGGAGGAGTATACCTTTTGTTAAAAATTTTTAACTAAATTTTCACTAAAGGGTATAAATTTTATGAGAAAAAAACTACTAACACTCACCACTCTCACACTTTTAACAACACAAATTCAAGCTGAATATGTCGTGACTTACTTTGATAAAGGTCAAGTTAAAGCACAAACAAATTACATAGATGGTTCACGTACCAATTTAAGACCAGGCATTAAAGATGGTTTAGAAAAAGTTTATTATCAGTCTGGACAACTTGCCAATGAAGTACACTACACCAAAGGCAAACGGAATGGCAAAATGACTTGGTATGACCGTGAAGGAAACATTCTCTCTACTTGCTATTTTAAAATGGGTAAATATGATGGCGTAGAAGAGACTTATCATCTTAACAAAAAGATTAAAAAACGTGTCACCTATGTTAATGATTTAAAAGAAGGTTACCAAAAAGAGTACTTTGACAATGGTCAATTGGCACTAGAAGTTAACTATGTTCATAACAAAAGAGAAGGCGAACAAAAAGAGTACACCAAAGAGGGAAAACTCTACACCAAAGTAACCTACAAAAACAACTACAAAGAGGGCTACCAAGAGTGGTATGACGAAAAAGGGAAAGTAACTAAAAAGATTTTTTATAAGATGGACAGACCCATTAAGCTCATGAAACAAGTTCAAAAAGTTGAAGATGTTCATATCTATGATGAATTGCGTGTCCTAAACTTCTCACCAAACAGAGAGGTAAAAGATGAAAAGTAAATTATTATTACTCCTATTAATTTTAATAACAAACTATGCTTTAGCAACTGAAAAAACTCAAAAAATCTATTATGGAAAGATTTTATCTATTCAAGATGCCATGGGCTACAAATACCTCAAGGTCAAAGAAGATGACAAAGAGCTTTGGGTCGCCATTGCCAATGCTCCTGTCAAAGTTGGGGATAAAATTGGTTATGACAAACAGACCATCATGAAAGATTTTAAGAGTAAATCACTCAATAAATCTTTTAAAGAGATTATCTTCGCTTCTGATGTCTATTTACCTGAAAAAAATGCCACTCCTGTAAAAGATTTAAAAGATATTTTAGGAATTAATACTTCTAAAACAGAGCAAAAACAGACAAAAAAAGAAGCATCTAAACCAAACAAATCTTTTGAGAAAAAAGCGTTTTATACCGTTGAAGAGATTTTTATGTGGAAAGATTTCTTAAAAGACCAAAACATCTCCGTAAAAGGAAAAGTTGCAAAAATCTCAAAACAGATTATGAAACTCGATTGGGTACATATTCAAGATGGAACAGGGAGTAAAGAGAAAAATAATGAAGATATAGTCTTTACTACCAAAGAGATAAAATTTAAATCAGGTGACAGCGTCATCGCCAAAGGAAAGCTAATCATTGACAAAGACTTTGGTTATGGCTACTTCTACAAAGTCATTATCCAAGAGAGTTCATTTAGTAAAAATTAAACTCTTTTTCTTAAAAATACCCCAGACTCAACATGATGGGTATGGGGGAATTGGTCAAAAATAGCACTCTCATCAATCTCATGCGTTTTACTCAACTCCACCAAATCTCTTGCCAATGTTTCAGGGTTACATGAAACATAAATAATATTGTCTATATTTTGAATAAGCTTAGTCGTGTCTACATCAAGCCCTGCACGTGGAGGATCAACCAATACACATGAGAAGTCATAAGCATCCAAATCTATCTCTTCGAGCCGTCTAAACGCTCGTTCTTTGTTTAAAGCTTGGGTCATCTCCTCTGAAGAGAGACGAATAAATTCAATATTACTTACATTATTTAATGCACAATTCTCTTTAGCAGCATAGATAGAACGTTTAGAAATTTCTGTGGCTAAAACTTTGTTAAAATATTTAGAAAGAGGCAAGGTAAAATTCCCTAAACCACAATAGCTCTCTAAAAAATCCCCTTGACCTTCTACTTTTTTAGCCTGTTTAATTGCCCACTCTATCATGTGAACATTGACAGTAGGATTAGGTTGTGTAAAGCCATTTTCATAATATCTATAAACATAATCTTGCCCATCTATAAAAAGTTTTTCTGTTACAAACTCATCAGATA